>JAANMU010002090.1_pt1 | contig 15877 bp, 13 predicted proteins | sample 7279701 | NCBI WGS metagenome assembly JAANMU01 (sample SAMN14094539, study PRJNA606508) | bioreactor metagenome | isolation source: A lab-scale SPAN reactor treating ammonium-rich wastewater day 57 | place: Ireland: Galway | collected 2017-03-13 | reverse complement strand
GTACGTGCGCGAAGCCTCGAAAACGGGGCGAAACTCGCGAATCAACAGCACGCGGTTGTTTGCGTCCACGGGAACAACGATCACGCCCGGACGAAAAACCACGATTTCTTTTTTGAAGACCAGTCCGTCCGATTTTTTGAACGACAGTTCCTTGACGGCGACCGACGGGCTAACAAAGAGGTCGTGTTCGCCGATCTTTTTGCTTGGCATGCTCTACGCAGGTTCGATGGCTTAAAAAAGAATTGGTCGGGGAGTGTTTTAGCGCACTCGTAGTCTAGTGGTAGGATCGAGCCTTCCCATCCGCTCTTTTCTTTTCACGAAAAGAAAAGTGCAATGTGCCCAAAAGAAAAGGCATTGCAATTCAACAGCGGTGGAGCGAGGCTCTGACCCGGGTTCGAATCCCGGCGAGTGCAAAAACGGAGTACTGGCCGGAGGGTGGATCGTGGCGGCAAAAAAGAAAATCACGGTAAAGGCAACGGTGCCCGTTTCGGTCACCCACGCGTGGAAAGTGTACACCACGCCAAGCGACATCATGCAATGGAACCACGCGTCGGACGATTGGACGTGCCCACGGGCAACGGTCGAACTGAAAAAAGGCGGCCGGTTTGTTTCGCGCATGGAGGCCAAGGACAAAAGTGCGGGATTCGATTTTGGGGGAACGTACACCGCGGTTAAAGTCAACAAGTTGATCGCGTATCGAATGGACGACGGGCGAAAGGCCATTGTCCGGTTTGCAGGAAAGGGCGCGCGAACCGTCGTGCGCGTAACGTTCGAGGCGGAATCCGTCTTTCCCCCGCATTTCCAGCGCACGGGTTGGCAGGCCATTCTTGACAACTACAAAAAACACGTTTTGCGCGCTTAAGCGTTTCACGACACGGAGGAAAAACCAATGGAAACCAGTGCCAAATCCGCAATAACCGCATCCGACAGGGGTTTTGTTTCGGAATTCGCCGAGTTTTTGAAAAAATACCAGGTGCTTGGTCTGGCGGTCGCGTTCATCATCGGCGCGGCGAGCACGAAACTCGTGACCGCGGTCGTCAACGATTTGATCATGCCGATCGTGGGGGCGTTGATTCCCGGCGGGGACTGGCGGACCGCTTCGCTCGACGTCGGGCCTGTTAAATTTCTTGTCGGCGATTTTGCCGGAGCGGTCCTCGACTTTCTGATCGTCGCAATCGTCGTATATCTGATCGTCAAAACCATCATGAAAGAGGATGCGGCGCAGAAGCGGTAGGAAAGAAAACAATAAATACGCGCGGGGACTCGTCCTAACCATGGCCGGCGCACTTAAACGCATGATCTTGCGAAAGTTGGCCCATTGGCGAATTCGGGCACGCTTGAATTCGCGGTATAGCGAACGCGAAATGGCGCATGACCACATTGTTGAGGGGTATTCAAGAGCAAATCGGTTGCTGGTTAAGGCGACGGGGGGACTGCCTGCTGGAAAACGGGCGCTTGCGCTTACGGGGTTCAAACAGGACGCCAACGAACGCGTCTACCCGACGGTGACTCGGCAGGCACGAAAACACCGGCCCGATGTTCTGGCCCATCTTTCGGAAAGCGCTTTGCGCGAATTGTTGCGCATCAGTCGAGCGCAACAGGCCGCGTATGCGCACATTTCAAAATTCAATCGGCGCGCACACCGGCACGGGGTCATCGACGGGGCCAACAATCATGTGCCGGAACACCCGCAGACCCTTTTTTATGTCCTCGAATCCAAGTATTTTGAGGGTGAATTGAAACGGCGGGGCTTGTCTGTCGACTAAGCGTCCGAACAGTTTTTGGCAAAGCCGCAGTAGGGGCATTGGATTTCGCAGCGGAGTTCGAGGACTTCTTTTCCGCAGTTGTCGCACTTGGTGATCAGGGTCGGCACAATACGTTGTTGAGACACAAGCATTTTAGGTTTTTTGGTTTTTTCAGGCAAAAGACGTTTTGCGGGCCGTGGGCACAAGAACGGTCTTTTGAGGCTTGTACCATAAAAGGCCTTTAAGTCTGCAGACGTATTGGGTATAGGCGATTTTGATATGGCGAAACTCAAGGCCGTTGTGTTTGATCTGGACGATACGCTGTTTGACTGCACGGGTCAGTTGGTGCAAAAGGCTCGGGCGGATGCCGCGCGTGCCATGGTCAAGGCGGGTTTGCCGCTGTCGGTTGAGAAGACCGTCGGTTTGATGCGCGAAATCCGTGAAAAAGAGGGTCCGAAGGCGCTGGTGTTTGACCGGTTGGCGGACCGGTTTGCGCCGGAAAAAAAAAGGCGCGTGGTGGACGCGGCGCTCAAGGCGTATCATTCGGAAGACGTGGGGCCCATTCGGCCATTTGCGGACACGATTCCGCTTCTTCGGCGTCTGCGGGAAACCGGGTTGTGGGTGGCCGTTCTTACGAGCGGTTTGCCTGCTCGCCAATGGAAAAAGATTCGCGCGCTCGGTCTAGAGACCGAGGTCGATCAGGTGATTGTTCACGATGTGGAAAAAGAGTCCACCAAGGACGCGAGTTTTTCGCATTTTTTGAAACAGCACCGGTTCAGGCCCTCGCAGGTGGTGGTGGTCGGCGACCAGATTCATTCGGAGATCCGCATCGGCAACCAGTTCGGCATGACGACGATTCGCGTGCTTCACGGGCATTATTCAAAATTGAAGCCCAAAAACGATTTGGAACATCCCGATTATTCGATCAAGCGCGTCGGCGACGCGTGGCCGATTGTGGATCGCATGGTGCAGGGCAAGAACGGAAAGCCGGCGATTGTGGTGGTCGGAGGCGGGACCGGACTGGCGACGCTGTTGCGGGGACTGCGGGGCACCGAGTGCGATTTGACGGCGATTGTGACCGTGACGGATTCGGGGCGATCGACGGGGGTTCTGCGCAGGGAATTCAACGTGCCCGCGCCGGGCGATATTCGGAATTGTTTGGTGGCTTTGTCGGATTCTCCGAATCTCAAAACCCTTTTTGATTACCGTTTTTCGGACGGGTCGCTTGCGGGCATGTCGCTTGGAAACCTGTTTTTGACCGCGCTTGCCAAGACGACGGGTTCGTTCGAGCGTGCAATCGAGGAGAGCGCGCGGATTCTCAACGTGCGCGGAACGGTGCTTGCGTCGACGCTTGAAAACGTGCACTTGGGTGCGCGGCTGTCAAACGGGACCGTGCTAAAATCGGAGGATGCGCTGGTTGCGCGTCACGGTGCGCCCGAAAAACGCGCGCCGATTGAGCGCGTGTTCTTGATTCCAAAGGGCCCGAAGGCCAATCCGCGGGCGGTGCGTGCGCTTTTGAAGGCGGACGTGATTGTGCTGGGGCCCGGGAGTTTGTTTTCGAGCGTGATTTCGAACTTGTGCATTCCGGGGATCGTGCGGGCCATCCGGAAATCGCGGGCCAAAAAGGTGCTGGTGTGCAATGCGATGACCCAGCCGAGCCAGACGCACAAGTACGATGCGGCAGATCACGTCGCGCAGGTCGAGCGCTATGCGGGAAAAGGCGTTTTGGACGCGGTGATTTACAATACGAAAAAGCCGTCGGCAAAACTCTTGCGACATTATGCGCGCGAGCAATCGTTTTTTGTCAAGCCGCCTTTGCAGAAGACTTTGCGTCCGCGCTGGATCGGTGCGAATTTGATCGAGAAGGATCCCGAGATGGCCAAACTGTGGGAGAAAAAGAATTTGTTGCGGCACGATTCGAAAAAGATCGCGCGCATTCTTCAAAAATTGGCTACGGACTCGGGGTAGACAGCGGGATTTCGTTTCCCGTCACGGCTTCGACCCACATGCGCCGTTCGGTCCCGTTGGGTTTTTTCAAGATCACGTCGTAGAAGGGCAGGTAAACGGTTTTTATTTCGACGACGCTTGCGTTGGGCCAGAGGTTTTGCGTGGCCTGCACGACGTCTTCTTTGGCGACGACTTCGCGTTGGAGGTTCATGGCGGTTTCTTCGACAAGGGGGAGTTGGCCGAACGAGCCGATCGCGGTCGAAAAGGGGTCGATGAGGAGCGTGTCGGCGGCGTCCAGTTCGTTGGCGGCCACGATTTCGTCGGACAGGCGGAGGTACCATTGTCCTTTTTCGGTTTTGCCACGGGCGAGGCGCTGGTTTCCGAGGTTTTCGGCAAGAGTTTTGACGTTGTCCGCGTCGGTTTCAAGTTCTTTGGCAAGCGCGTCCACGGTTTGGTTTCGGGGCGTGAGGTGGCTTAAGAGGCGGATTTCGTCGGCCGAGAGCGTGCTGAGGCGGAAAAGGCCCGTGCTTTTGACGATGCGGTGGTTGTGGGCGTCGAATCGGATGAGTTCGCCCGAGTACGAGTCGAAGTAAGCGTCGGTGAGGCGGAACGAGTTGCGGTCGGTGCTGACTTTGAACTTGAAGTGGTAAACGGGCAGGTATTTGAGTTCGAGGCGGTCGATGATTTCTTCGTCGCCGAAAAATCCGAGGAACCGTTTTTTTCGGATTTTGTTGGCGAGTTCGCGCGCTTTTTTTTCGTCGAGGCGTGGTTCGACGGCCAAGAGCTCGACGTGCGGGCTTTCTTCGATGCGCTTGGCTTCCTTGAGGATTTCTTTTTTGGGCTCCGAAACGATTTCCTCCTCGAGTTCGGGTTCGTCGACGGGGATTGAAAGCGCTTTGGTCTTGGGGTCGACGACAACGCCTTTTTTTTCGAGTTTGGATACGACCCGCGACGGGTTGATGGGCTGATGGTATTTTTTGGAGAGTGCGTCGACGATCTGCGCGACCTGTTTTTGGTCCATCGCGTGCGCGACCTGGAGTTTGGAGTGGATCATTTCGACGGCAAGTTTTTCGGATTGTTCAGGCGAAATCTCGATTTTTTGTCCCACGGTTTCGGCTTCGCGTCCCTCGTGCTGGCTCATGCGGGGGCGCACGCGCATGGTGAACGCGCGCGTGGTTTCCTCGCGCCGGTCGCCGGCCAGCGCGGTTCCGACTGGGAGCGAGCGGATGAAGTTGGCCGACCGGTAACGCACCGGCACGCGCGTCGGAATGCGCTTGAAGACGGCCTTGATGTCGTCGTCGAACACGAGTTTGTAGCTCATGAAAATGTCGAGTTGGGAAAGCACGCGCGTGTCGATCGCGCTGGGTTGCTGGGTCGCGAACACAAGCGAGCATCCGGGTTGGCGGCCCTGCTTGACGTATTCGACGAGCGCTTTGCTTGCGGGCGTCCGCGTGTTGCCGCTGGGGATGAGCGTGTGGGCTTCGTCGATGAAGAGCCAGGTGGGCGGGATTTCGCTTTCCAAAAATTCGTCGGCGTCCTCGGTGTCCATGCGCTTGACGGCTTCTTTTCGCGTGCTCATTTTTCGGGCCTGTAGAATGCGGCGCGCCAACAGGCCGATGACCAGTGCGGACGTGCTTTCTTCAAGAAGGCTCGTGTCGAGAATCGTCAACTGGCCCTCGCTTGATAATTCGGACAGCGGGGTTCCGTGTTGGCTGAAGATGCCCCACGCTTTGGCGGCGTCGATGCGGCTCACGAGCGCGCGGATCGAATCGGGTTTGTAGCCTCGTTCGGCGCTGTTGAGTTCGGCGTCGTTTTCAAGGCAAAAAATGATGTTGTCGAGCGAGTAGTTCATGCCGGCGGGTTTTATTTTTACTCCGTCTTTGCTGGTGTGCCCGCCCTTGACGAGCGAAAGCGTTTTTTCAAGGAGGAGGCCGCTTGGGGAAAAGCGTTCGATGCCAAACGTGAGGCACCAGTCTTCGGTCGTGAGAAGCGAGGGTTGGATCGCGAAGGTGGCGTCGTAGGTGCTCGGGGGAACGTTTTCTTTCATGCCCTCGGGAATGAAAACTTTGAGGTTGTCAAGTCCTTGGGGCATGAGGTCCCATTTGGCCAGCAGGCGAAGTTCGCGTTCGTCGCGGTTGGGAAAGCGCATGGACCAAAAGACGCCGATCGGGTCCACGACGACCACGCCCACGTGCTTGTTTTTGAGCGCGAGTTCTTCTGCAAGAATGCCCAAAACGTACGATTTGCCCGAGCCCCGCGCGCCGCAGACAAAGACCACGTGGGGGTTCAGGCCGTCGAGAAAAATGCGTTTGTCGCGCTGGCTTTCTTCTTCGACCGCGCCGAGATAGAGCGAAGCCTCTTTGCCGAATTTTTCGAACACGCTTTTTTTGCGGCCGATGAACACGCCTTCCTCGAAATTCAAAAAATCGAGGGGGTCCTTGTCCTCGACGCTCTTGGGCGCTTCTTCGGGAACAACTTCGTCGTTCGACGCGTCTTCAATAGTGCCCGATTCCACGTCTTCCGGACGGCGTGCGGGCGCCTTGGAGTGTTTTTCGGATTCGGCCGCCGACTGGGCCTTGGCAAGAATCGTGCGACGAATGGTTTCGTGCAATTGGGGGTCTCGCACGTCGGGCGCAAGAGTCGCCAAAGGCTTTGGTTTGATCGAAAGCGCGCGGGGTTTTTTTGGAACCGCGGGTTTGGGTTCTTTGGGTTTGTCAAGCGGGACCGGGTCCAAAGACGCGGATTCGGATGAAAAAGAAGGCGGAGAGTTTTCCATTGCGACCTTGGGTTGGGCGATCGTGCGCTTGGGTTTTTGTTTTTCGGCCGGTGGGGCGAAGGATCGGGTCGCGGGGACAACGGGGGATTCCGAGGATGAAGAATCGGGGACCGTGGGCACGTGTTCGTCGGCGAGTGCGTCCGCCTTGGCTTTTTCTTCGGCTTGCGCGATCTTGTGTCGCTCGGCCAGCAGGCGCTGTCGCTCGGCCTTGGCTTTTTTTTCCTCTTCGTCAACGCCGAACGCGTCGTCAAAAAGGTCGTCTTCGGCTTGTTCCAGCGCTTTTTCCGCCCTGCGATCGTCCATTCAAAAACCTCTTTGTCGTGCTAGTATCATGCTTTTGCCTATTAAAAAGCATCCGCACTCACCAAAAAAAGCCTTTAAAACCCCCACGGCGTCTAATTTCTTTACCTGCTTTTACAGGGTCAATTGGGGCTGATAGCTCAGCTGGTAGAGCGTTCCGTTCGCACGGCCTTTTCCAGCCTTCCAAGGAAGGCTGAAAAGCCCGGGGAAAAATCCCCGGAAGGCCACGAGTGACGGAGAGGCCGGGGGTTCAAATCCCCCTCAGTCCACTATTTCTTTTTCGGGTCGATTACAAGCATGCACCGGTAGGCAGCGGATCTGGCCAGGGGGGCCTGAGACAGGGCATTTTCAAAGGCCGATTGAAGGTCTTTTTGAATCGGTTTCCATTCTTTTTCAGATTGACAAATCGCCGCCAAAAAGCATTGACCGATCATAAACGCATCGAAAATGTTTCGGCGCGTAAAGTAGGCCTTTTTCACTGAGTATGAAGCGGGAATCCACGATGCGACTTCAGATTCTTCCGGCAACCCATACTGCAAATGTTCGGCAATGGATGGTTTGACTGCCAGCCCGAGTTTTTTGCAGACATCGGAAAAGGATGGTTCGAAAGAAACGGATTTTGGCTTGAAAAACGGAAAAAGCAGGATCGTGCGTTTTCGAGCGGTACGCAGCATTTCAAGGACGAGTTTTCGTCGATCCTTAGATTGGACGTGTTCGAGCGCATCAATGCTGACAACCGTGTCAAAAGAACGGTCTTCGAATCCGAGCTGCATACCGGGCAGAATTTTGGAATCGAAACGCCTGTGCTTGTGCAAAGGAATCGGTTTGTTCACGCAAACATACGTTTTGTTGGCAAAATAATCCGCACAATCGCTGTAACCGCCCACGTCAAGAACGGTTTTGCCGATCGTCCGCTTGGCAACGACCCGATTGCGATGATCCGGATCAGAATACAGAGAACGTTTTAGCAGACGGCCCATGCTATTCCACGCCGCTTGCGTGCTTGAATTCGAGTTCGCCGGGTTTCTTGCATTTCGCGTATTGTTTTTTGACGCGCGCAAAATCGTTGTCGCGGATTCCCGCGCGAACGTCGTCGAAGAGGCGGGCCATGAAGTGCAAGTTGTGGTGGCTCAAAAAGCGCTCGGCGCTGGGCTCGTGGTTGCGCAGCAAGTGGTGCAAAAAAGCGCGTGAGTGGGACTGGCACACGTCGCACGCGCACTCCGGATCCAGGGGCGAGGAATCGTTTGCAAATTTTGAGTTCAGAATGCTTGCAAAGCCGTTTTTGTTCATGACCCAGCCGTGGCGGCCGGTCTGGGTGGGAAACGCGGAATCAAAGCAGTCCGTGCCGGCTTCGATGCATTCGAGGATCTCCAAGGGGCTTCCGACGCCCATGACGTAGCGAGGCTTTTCTTCCGGCAGTTCGGCGCACGCCGTGCGCGCCATCCGGCCGACAAAATCCAGCGGTTCGCCGATGGCAAGTCCCCCGATGGCATATCCGTCGAAGTCGAGGGCGCCGATTTCTCGCGCGCTTTTTTTGCGGGTTTTGTTGTCCGTGCCCCCTTGGCAGATGCCGAAGAGCAGTTGTTTTTTGTCCGAGTGCGCGGCGAGGCAGCGCTTGGCCCAGTCGGTTGTCCGGCGAAGCGAGTCGGCGATCCGAAACGGGGTGGAGTTGAACGCGGGTACGTCGTCAAGACACATGGCGACGTCGGATCGAAGGCGCATCTGAATGATCATGGATTGTTCGGGCGACAGGAGGACTTCGCTTTGATCGAACGGGTTCTTGAAGTGGACGCCCTCGTCGCCGATGCGAAGAAAGAATTTTTCCCGCAGGATTTGAAAGCCGCCCGAGTCCGTGAAAATTCCGTGATTCCAGCCCGAGAATTCGTGCAGGCCGCCCGCCTTTTCGATGGTTTCAAGGCCTGGCCGAAAGGAGAATAGAAGCGAGTTGGAGATCCAGCATTCGTAGCCCATGGTTTCGAGTTCTGTTGGCGAGATGTGTTTGACGCTGCCTTTGGTGGACACGGGCATGAAAAAAGGCGTTTTTATTTTGCCGTGGCGCGTGGACAGCGTTCCCGTGCGAGCGTTTTGGGACTCGGTTTGGATTGAAAAACGGTTTTTCACGACGATCGACCGCGCGGACGCTTGAATTCATTCTCCGTTCAGGCAAGTTGCCAGTAGATGCGGCGGTTGGTCGCGCCCTTGTTGGAGAAGTCAACGAGTTTGATCGTGCCCACTTCGCGCGTTTGTTTGACGTGCGTGCCCCCGTCGGCCTGAATGTCCAGTGCGCCGATTTTGACGATGCGCAGGGGATCGATTTCTTTTGGGAGAACGTCCTTGAGCTTGAAAAGTTCGGGTAGCGCCAGCGCTTTTTCGCGGGGCATGAGCGAGGTCTCGATGAAATGGTTTTTGGCGAGTTCCGCATTTACTTCGGTTTCGAGGATGGCCAATTGGTCTTTGGCGAATTCGGCGAGATTGAAGTCCATGCGGCTTTTGTCGGTGTCGAGCTGGTTGCCCGTAATGAGCGCGCCGTGTTTTTGGTAGAGCACGGCGGCCAGTACGTGCGCGCTTGTGTGCATGCGCATGAGTTTGTAGCGTCGCGGCCAGTCGACAAACCCGCGGATTTTTTGGCCGGGCGACGGCATGGCTCCGTCAAACGCATAATGGATTTCGGCGCCGCGGTCCTTGCCGCCGAGGATGCGGGCTTTGCCGTTCGAGTATTCGACGGTGCCGAAATCGTTGGGTTGTCCGCCGCCCTGCGGATAGAACGCGGACCGGTCGAACACGAGCGTCGAATCGCCCACGCCAAGGATCTTGGCCTCGAACTCGGCCAGATAACTGTCCTCATGAAACAGGCGCTTGGTCATACCTTACTCGACACGCGCGGAATTTTTATGGGTTACTGCCGTAGAGGAAATCATGCTTTCGGCCGAGTTAGCAGGGGCCACGTGGATCAAGAACTGGTCCGTGAACGTGGGCGCCACCTTTTGCTCGTTTTACGGGGATCTGTACGAGACCGAGTTCCCGAAACACCTTGGAACCGGATATCAGAACACGCTCTATACGTTCGAAAACGGGACCAGCAACCAGTATTTGCTGGCCGACGAACAAAAGGCCGTGATCGCGCACATCGTGGCGCAAATCGAAAAAGATCATGCCGTCGGAAAAGCGTATTGCCAAAACGTACGCGAACAAACGGACCGCATCATGGCGCTCATGGACCGGCTGCAGGCCAAGCAAGCCGACGACCTGTCGCTCGACGATTTTTCGCAATTGCGCGAATCGCTTTTTTCGCATGTGCCGCCCAATTACGTGGTCAAGCGAACCGCGGATTTTCTCTCGCAGGCGACGCTGGAAATCCTGTTTGAGGACCTTGAAAAGGCGCGATTGTACACCGAACCCGTGTATGGGCGCGTCGAGCAAACCATTCGCCTTTTTGCGCGAAAAATCGCTTTGCGGACCGATATGGACGAGGAAGTGCTGCGAAGCTTGACCGATGCCGAGACCGTCGAGTACTTTACGAGCCAACGCCTGCCAAGCGTAACCGAATTACAAAACCGGTCAAAGGGCATGGCCTTGCATTATCAAAAAGGTAACTCGGTGATGTACACGGGTGCGAAGTTTGAAAGCATCAAGGCCGCCTTGCACAAGCCGGAGGAGCAGGGCGTCGTCAAGGGAAAAATGGCGTTTCCGGGCCGCGTGAGCGGAATTGTCCGCATCATTTTCGATCCGCATCGTTTCAAGGTTTTTGAAAAGGGAGATATTCTGGTCACGGGCATGACGCGGCCAGAGTTTGTCCCGCTCATGGAAAAGGCGGGCGCGTTCGTCACGGATGCCGGCGGCATTCTCTCGCATGCCGCGATCATCGCGCGCGAACTGAAAAAACCGTGCGTGGTCGGAACCCTTAATGCCACACAAGTCCTCAAGGAAGGCGACACGGTGGAAGTGGACGCCGAAAAGGGACTCGTACATGTGATCAAAAGGGCCTAATCGAGGACCGTGATGGTTCCCGCGGTTCCGTCCACACGGACGTTTTGGCCTTCCTTTAGGATGCGTGTCGCGTTTGTCACGCCCACTACGCAGGGTATCCCAAATTCGCGTGAGACAATGGACGCGTGGGAGGTGATGCCGCCCATTTCGGTGACGACCGCGGCGGCCTTTCGCAGGATGGGCACATAGTCGATGCACGTGGCTTCGGCGACAAGGACGTCGCCCTCGGCAAAGCGGGGCAGATCGTCAACCGTGCGAACGATGCGCACCGTTCCGCGCGCCGAGCCAAGCGACGCGCACATGCCCGAAAGGCCCTTGTTTTGCTCGGGTTTGGGCCGTTGGTACACGCGGTTGAAAAACGCGAGCGCTTCGTCGCCCGAAACGATTTGCAAGTCCTCGGGATCGGCGAAGAACACGGCACCCTTGTCCACGCGTTTTCGGATCTCGGCGTCCATGCGCTTTTTGGTTTTCAATAGTTCGACGATTTCCTCGCCGGAGAGGCAGAAAAGGTCGTTTTGGGACACGCCCAGCCGTTTTGCGATTTCGGAGTATGCGGGGCGCAACACGAACGTGCCAAGCGAAATTAGGGTTTCGCCCTCGTTGCGGATGAATCCGACTTCCTGCATGAGTTCGGGCCACGCGCTACTGGAATCGAACGAGGCGAGGATTTTTTGCGTGACGGAAAGCGTGTTTTTAGCGTAGTCCGTGATCTGGCGTTCGCGTGCCGCAAGGTCGTTTCGCTTGGAAAGTTCGTTCAACTCGGCGCGCACGAAGGCCGAGTCCCACGGCGCGCCGGTCAGGAAAACGGGCAGCCAGCCGTGCGCATGGACATACGCATGAATTTCGTTTTCAAGCGACGCCATCGGTGCGCCGGCTTTCAGCGTTTGGGCCATTTGCAGTAAGGCGAGTTCCTGGGCCTGTGTCGCGCTCTGGCGCACGGGCGTGGTCAGGACCGCGCGGCACTCGTTGATTTTTTCGGGCGTTTTGCGCAATTGTTCGCGCAAAAAGTTCTCAAGCCCTTCGAGATAGAATTGTTCGCCGATCATGCAGTACTGGTCGAAGCCCGTGATGTTGTTGATTTCGACAAAAACGCGGTGGAATTCGCCGGCCAGGGCGGCATCGGATTTTTCCGACCAATTCGTGTCGATCTTGCCAAGCAGGAACGTTTTGACGCGGTCGAATTCGGGATAGAACAAAAGCAATTGGGCCTTGAGTTTTTTCGAGTCGGAAAGCAGGATTTCCTTTCGCAGTTCGGACAGCCACGTCTTTGACAGGAACAAGTATTCCTTGTTTGCGATGACGACAATGGACGCGCATCGGCGCGTGCCGAATTGTTCGAGCATGCGCTTGTTGACCCGCGGGTGGTACCAGAACAAATTGTGCAGGACCGGAATGTTGTTCCACTCGCCAAAGTAGACAAGGTCCTCCGCAGGCGATTCGACCGACAAACGCATAATGCACTTTCCGCCCACGTTTTTTTATGCTTTCGGAAACAAAATTTTCTTCTTGAATCCGGGTCCGTTGACGACAAGGGTTTCGTACTCGCCGCCTTCGCCGGCGGGGTTGAGTCCCCATTTTTTTTCTAGGGCGGCGAGTTCGGAAATGGTTTTTTCGTCGAGTTTTCGGCCGATCCATGTTTCGTCGAGGCCTCCGGCGGCGACTTTGACGAAGCGCACGTCGAAACCGGCCAAAACGATCTCGCGTAGTTCGTCAAGCGAATCCTTGTGCCAAAGCGGATGGTACGCTTTGAGGCCCACGCGCTCGCACAGATCTTCGATGCGGTTGCGCTGATAGTTCGAGTACAACGCACCCGAAACGATTCCGTCGAGGTCGAATTTTTGCTTGGCTTGAACAAGGAGTTTTTCGAGGTCCGCAAGCTCGGCCTCTTTTTGTCCGCGGGTGCGGACCTGTAAGAGCGGGAGGCCGAGGGTGCGCGCCTGTTTTTTCACAAGATCGATTTGGGGCGTGTGGAACATGAACGAGTCCGGATTCGCGCTTTTGACGGTCAAAAGGCAGGCGATTTCGTAATTTCGTTTTTGCATGATGTGGAGGGCGAGGTGGCTGTCTTTTCCGCCCGAGCACAAAATGCCCAGTCGTGCGTTCGGGCGGCCGAGCATTTTGCCAAAAAAAGCGCCTTTGGTCAAGAGAAGGTTTTTTGCGATTGGGCGGACAATCGAACGCGCTCGTTTGGACGGCGGGTGTATCGCGCCCGATTGTTTCACGAGTTTGGTGAGCGCGGCGTCGGCGTGGCTCCCGTATTGTGCGGCTTTTTTGGGCCGGTTCGCAAGATCGGCGTGAATTCCCCATTTGCGGGCAAGGCGGCGCAGGGCGACCTTGCGCGTCTCGGAATCGACTTTGAGTTTTTCGTCGAGCCCGAGGGCAAATCGAACGAGCGCGTGGTCGTAATAGGGCACGCGGAGTTCAACGCGGTTTGAAAAACCGAGGACGTCGTCGCGATAGAGGTCGCGCTCGAAGGCTTGGCGGACGTAGCTCAGGCATTCGTCGGAAAGGTGCGTGCCGCGGACTTGTCTTGCGTAGCCGCCGAAGAGTTCGTCCGCACCAAGGCCCGAAAACGCGACGCGGTAACCGCACTCACCGGCCTTGGCAAGCGCGAGGTGCAGGGGAAGCCCGACGGCGATCTTGGTCGGGTCCGCGGTCTCGGTCTGTCGCACGATCGATCGCACGACGCCCTCAAGACCGCTTTCGGGTAGGGCGTTTTCAACGAGTTCGAATCCGAGCATGCGCGCGGCCGTTCGGGCGACCGGAACGTCGGCGGGCCGGTCCCCTGAATTTTTTTTGATGTAACCGATGAACAGGGTTGGCGAGTGACCGAGTTTCTTGAGCGCTTGGGCCAAAAGCACGCTGTCGATGCCGCCCGAAAACAAGAGCGCGAGTTTTTGGTCCGGCACGCGTTTTTGGACCGCGTGCAAAAAAAGCGTTTCGAGGCGAGAAAGTGGATGCACGTCGTCCACACGCGTGGTAAGCGCACGGCCCAAAAAGGGAATGAACCGGTCCGTGATTTTGGCGTTTTTCAAGTCGATGCGCAGTGCGTGGCGCGGGTGGAGTTCGTGGATCGATTCAAAGCCCATGACGCGCAGGGCTTTGGCTTCGCTTGCAAACGCCACGCGTTTTTTTTCAATCGCGTACCAAAGGGGTTTGACGCCCAGCGGGTCGCGCATGAGAAAAAGCGTGTTTTTTTTCCAGTAGGCAAACGCGTAGTCGCCGTCGAGTTGGGCCGCGAGTTGTTCGGCGTCGGGGGGTTCGTTGGTTCGTTCAAGCAGTCCAAACAGGGCATCGGCGTCGTTTTGCGCGTTGAGCCGGTGCGTGTGCGCGAGCGTTTTCCAGTTGTAGATTTCGCAGTTGGCGACCAGCGTTCCGGCTCCAACCATCGGTTGGGGCACGCGCGCGACGATTGCGTGCAAACAGTGCGCGACGCCCGATCGGGCAATGGTTTTTGCAAGGCGCGGGGGAACCGCTGGGACGTATTGCACGCGCGAGCCGTCCGAACAACCGGCCGCATCAAGGCCCCGATGGGCCAAGGCCTTCCAGCCTTTGGAAAAATTTGCGGAAAATCGCGGGTCGTTGAAAAGTCCGAGGATGCCGCACATGTCGTTCACGCGTTGGGTTTGGAATGGTCTTCGATCGCACCGGGATAGAGCGCGTGCGTGGCCGCGACAAACATGCCCGCGCTCCACGCATACGGTTGATCGCTTTGAATCAAAAAGCCGCGGACGGTTTTTCCCTTGGGGTTCCAAAAAGAGGGCACGCACCCGTCGCGGGCAATGAGCTCGCTCATGCGTTTGAGGATCTGCCGGCCCTCGCGCATCCAGCCGTAGCGGGAGAGCGCCATCGCGTACCATGCGCCAAGCCACGGCCACGCGTATCCGTTGTGCACGTGGTACGCTTCAAACGGCAAAAGAACCGGCGGCAGGCGCCAGAAGGGATACGCGGGATGGTTTGTGACCACGGGCACGGCGTCAAGGCGATGCTGGCGAACCGTGTTTTGGATGCGCTGGGCCTGTCCCTCGTCGGCAATGCCAAACGCCATGGCCGCGGTGTTGCCATCCAGTGAAAAAAAGTCGTGGGTGCCGAAGGGATCGCGCCAGTCGCGGTAATAATTGCCGAACCAAAAACGGTGGTTGATGGCCTCGCGCGTGGCCGCCGCCTTTTTTTCGGATCGCAACGCCAGCACGTCGCGCTCGAGATCCGAAAAAATCAGCGATGCAAAATGGTGCGCGGCCCAATACGTGCAATTGGTATAATGTACTTGTCCCGACTTGAGCACGGTCGAAGACCAGTTGGAAAACGGTTTTTCCTCGACCAGCGGATCGGTTGCGTTCTCGTGCGACTCGAGAAAAGAGACGATTTTTTCGATGGCGCCCGCCCGCTTGGAAAGATACTCGCGTTGTCCCGATGCGCGCAAAAAAAGCCAGAGGAGTTCCAAAAAAATTCCGTGGTGGTCAAGCGGCTCGCCCACGGGCTGGCCGAATTGAGCGGCGCCGGAATGCGAAATGTAAACGGGTAGCATGCCGTCGTCGCGCTGGTTCGACAAAAACGCGTCCACGGTCGACTTGACAACATCAAGATCCCCAAGGCACAATGCGCCCCGGGCCGCGAAAAACGCCTGTCGGGCACCGTAAAAGCCGTTTTTTCCGCGCCCCGCTCGGATCCCGCGGGGCCCGTAACAGGCCCGTAGTTCGCCCGTGGCAACCAAATACGCGGAAGCGACCGGTTCGGGGAGCATGCCAGTCATCGGTGGGGGAAATCATTAAATAGTCGGATTGTGCTGGTTGGTTGCATGCCGGAAAACCCGTGGATGGAATCCATCAACGACGCCATTTCGCTGTTGCAAAAGATCAAGGACCCCAACCACGACGTGTTTCACACCCGCTTGGTGGTCGATCTGGCAACCAACCTGTGCTCGTTCTACGACGTTCCCCGCTCCGTCATCGAGACCGCGGCGTGGTGGCACGAAAGCGGCCGCGGCGAAACGTTTGCAAACTACGAAGAGCATTCTGCGGAACTCGCGCAGGCCAACCTTGTTCAAAAAGGATTGTCCGACGACGAAGTCAACCGGGTGATTGTTGCGATCAAGCAAAGCGCGTGGAACCAGAAGCCGACG
>JAANMU010002084.1_pt1 | contig 15916 bp, 16 predicted proteins | sample 7279701 | NCBI WGS metagenome assembly JAANMU01 (sample SAMN14094539, study PRJNA606508) | bioreactor metagenome | isolation source: A lab-scale SPAN reactor treating ammonium-rich wastewater day 57 | place: Ireland: Galway | collected 2017-03-13 | reverse complement strand
GGCGTGACGTTTGTATCCGTCACGCAGCAGTTCAATACGACGACATCGATGGGGCGCCTCACGCTGAACATCCTTCTTTCGTTCGCGCAGTTCGAGCGCGAGATCATCGGTGAACGCATCCGCGACAAGGTTGCCGCCGCCAAGCGCAAAGGCAAGTACACCGGCGGCATGCCGGTGCTGGGTTACGATGTGGACCGCGTCGCCAAGAAGCTGGTCGTCAATCCCACCGAGGCGCAACTCGTGCGCCACATCTTCAAGCGGTTCGTCCAGACCGGCTCCGCAACCCTCCTTGCGGATGAACTGAACCGCCAGGGGTATCGAACCAAGGAGTGGGTCACCGCAAAGGGCCCAACGCACGCGGGGACCACCTGGAACAAAATGCATCTCTACCGCATGTTCAACAACCGTCTGTACGTCGGCGAGATCGTTCACCACGACCAGCACTATCCCGGCGAGCACGAGGGCATTGTGCCGCGAGACCTGTTCGACAAGGTCCAAGCGATCCTGGAAGAGAACTGCCGCGTGCGTGGCAACAAGACCCGCGCCAGGACACCCGCACTGCTCAAGGGCCTCATCAAGTGCGGATGCTGCGGCGGGGCGATGGGGCCGAGCTTCACGAAGAAGGACGGCAAGACTTACCGGTATTACGTGTGCATCCACGCGACGAAACGCGGTTGGAAATCGTGCTCGGTCAAGAGCGTTGCCGCAGGTGAGATCGAGGGTGTGGTCATGGCGCAGCTGCGCGCCTTGTTCCAAACCCCGGAACTGATTGCTGAGACTTGCCGCGTCGCCAGGCAAAAGGAAGCCGACGAGATCGAGCGCTTGAAGGCCGAGCGGTTCGGCATGGCAGGCGAGCTACCCAGTATTGACGAACCCCTGCACAAGCGAGAGGTGGAAAAACGAATCGCCGAAATCGACGGCATGATCGCCGCTCTGGAAGCCAACCCGCTGTCCGAGCAGCAGGTCGCCGAGGCGCTGCGCAATCTCGACCAGGTGTGGGAAGAACTTTTTCCGAGCGAGCAGGCGCGCATCGTCGCCCTGCTGATCGAGCGCATCACCGTCGCCAACGAGGGGATCGATGTGCGCTATCGACACGACGGCTTGCATTCGCTTGTAGCCGATCTCAAGGACATCGAGGAGGAAACCATAGATGAGCAAGAGCGAGAAGCCCACGATCCGAGTTGACGACGACGGCGTGGTCGTCCACATCCCCATGAAATTCAAGCGGCGCGGTGGTCGCAAAGAGATCATCATGCCGGACAATGCCCAGGCGTTCGACGGCGGGACGCCCAATACGCAGAAGCCGTTGGTCATCGCCCTGGCGCGAGCGTTTCGTTGGCAGGAACTTCTGGAGACCGGAAAGGCCGCGTCCATCGCGTCGCTCGCCAAGCGCCTCAAGGTGGACCGCGCCTATGTCAGCCGCATTTTGAATCTGACGCTGCTCGCGCCGGACATCGTCGAGGCGATCATGAATGGCGAGGAGCCGAGCGGCCTGTCGCTGGCACGGCTCACCAAGCCTTTCCCGGTGCTGTGGGAGGAGCAGCGCACGTTCTTCAGATTTCCCGATTGTTCCAAGAATAATGGCGTGAGCCTTCAGTCAGAACACTGAGACAAATTCGGAAATTTACCCGTTACTTGCTTATATTGTTTCTTTAATGCTTCAATTTCCCTTTCCAGATCGAGAATCGCTGCAGCGTTATCATGAAGGATTACTTTGTTGACATAGCCGCTTTGCGCGCCAACTTTTCTTTCATTGGCGATTTCCTGCTTCAGGCTGGCGATCCTTGCTTTATTTTCACAAAGACGGTTCATGATCCCTTCTGGGGAATTTTGCCGTGCTTCTTCTGCGCTGGCATTGTCCGTTACTTTTTTTAATGAGTTATACGAATCACAATAAGAATTACGTATCCATTCCATGTCGGGAGAACCTGTGGGTGCGTTTTTTATCGCAAGAGGGATAAATTCCTCGCAATTGAATCTGGCAATCTCCATTTGCTTGGGAACGTCGTTCCATGCCGCTGTCATCTTACTACGACCTGCCTGCTCACCAACCCAAGCCATATACATTATCGGGTCTGTTGGCGGAGGCGACGACACATTTGCAGGAGGCCATGTCGACACAGAAGGCATGGTGGCTATCGGTGGATTTGTGTCATACGACGCGACCTCCGAACAGCGCGAAAAATCAATTGCCTTACCTGTCACCGTCTTGTATTGTCGTTTTAAATCTTGCAATTCCTTTTCTAAAATTGTTATTTCAGATGCGTTATCATCGAGTGTGCGTGCATCAACAAAACCGCTTCGGTTTCCAATAACATGTTCATCAGCGATCTCACGCTTATAGACTTCAATATTGTCCTTATCACGACACGCACGGCTCATGATGCCTTCAGGTGAATTCTCTCGCGCAAGCTTATCGCTATTCCATTTTTCGATATGCGCTGCTTTTTCAGCTTCGTATTTTTCGTAGGCCATTACTCCAGGCTGATTTGTTTTAATCGCCTGGTATGAATTACAGGTTTGCGATCTTAGTTGCTCTATCAAGTAACCTGGCGTGCCAATTGTGATTTGTCCCGGCACGGGTTGATGCTGTAACGCCTGCGGAAAAAATTCCTCGCATTGAAAACGATATTCCTCCATCCGTTTACTCATGTCGGTGCCTGCGGTTAGCAGTCGCTGGTGGGCTTGCTCTTGAGCCCACATATAGAACTTCAAAGCATCACGTGGTGGAGGGGGCATGTCCGATGGGGGCCAAGTCATTGGGGGTGTCGCTTCTGCGGGTGTTTGTGCTGTCTCGTCGGCTCGTGGCAGAGTACCGGGTGTTACCAAGGTAAAAGCAATTGTGAGGAAAAAGAAAAAGACAATGGCTTTTTCCCGCATGACTACCTCCTAATTTCGTTTCCTACTCCGCGCGAGAGTTGAAATGACCAAAAATGGCATCCTCGTAAGTGCTTGAAAAATAAGCACTCCCATCTTGTTGACGAGTTGGTCGAAGTCACGAAGATTCAGAGAGGGAGAGAGAAAATGGGCGTTTTTGGGGGCAAATGTGGGGTTTTCGGGGGTCAACTCGTCACGAGGTGGACGACCACACCAGGACAGCAGCAGAGCCGAAAGGCGCGATAAACAAAAGGAAAAACGAAAGGCCGAGGCCCGTGGTTGGGTCGGCCTTTTTTGCTCAGAGAGCGGTTAGGAAAAGGGTCGTGGTGGAGGAAGCGTGACTGGTATCGAAATGCCGGTACTTTTCGGCGGGAAGGGGCGCTTTCTAAGTAGCTGAATATATAGGATTATTCAAATTCGCTATTCCTAGCTTACGATTGACCTTCTGCCGACCGGCATGGCGGCTGATTCGCCATAGCATTTTTTGTTGTGCCGGTTGCTGCTGAATCCGCCCGAAAGGCTCGTCCATTCCACCTGCTCCAGAAAGCGATTTCGACTCTCAGAACATCGCGCATTTAGTTTGCCCGGTTTTCGTAAGGGGGGTACTATGGCCTTGGTTTTGCTTAAAGGGGCTGTCGTTCTAAGATGACGGGATCGCCAAATGAATTTCAAACGGCTCAAGTGGCTTCTGTTCTTCTCGTTCCTGCTGTTGACGAGTTTGCCACTGCTTTCTCTTGGGTACCGAAACATGGTCAACAGCGAAGCAATGCTCCGAGACCGCTCCGCTTTGCATCTGCAAAGCATCGTTGAGAAGAGCGCGCAGCTTCTTCAAGGTTTTCTTTCCGAGCGCGTTAACGACCTTCGCCTCTTGGCTAATTTTCTCCTTCCTCTGAAATTGGAGGGGCAAACAACCTTGGCTGAAGAGCGCTTGGCCATGGTTATGCAGCAATACGGAGTATATAAGGGTTTTTTACTTCTGGATTCATACGGCAAGGTACTTGCTTCCATAAATGAGGAGTATTTTGGCCCGGGAAATTGCACCGAGATGAAATGGTTTCAGGATGCAATTGCCGGGAAGGACCACTTTGAAACCGTTGTTCTAAACGACCCGAAACAGCGCTCCGCTCTCCAATTATCAATTCCGGTTTTCCTTCATAAGACAGACAAAACCAAAGCCGTCTTGGTCTCCCTTGTCGATCTAACGCCAATTGAAAGACGTCTTTCAGAAACCATGATTGAGAAAACCGGGGAGGCATATCTCGTTGATCATCTAGGCTGGTTCCTCACCTCGACTCGCTTCGGCGTCAAGCCCATGAGCCACCGAATCGACCTGTTTGAGTACCGCCAACTTTGCGGGGAAAGATCCGTTTGTCGAAGGTCGGACTACCGAGGAGTATCTGTCTTATCCACCGCAATGACATTGCCGGACACAAAATGGACCGTCATCGTCGAACAGGACTGGAAAGAGATATCCCAGCAGTTGTCCGACATTCATAGGCGCTTCTTGTCTTGGGGATTTTTTTTCGTTGCCGTTGAAATGATGGTCGCCTATTTCATTTCATCTCAAATTGCTCGAATGCTGGAGCAATCTTATCAACATGAAAAAGAGTTGGAATCGCAGGTTCTTCAACAAGAAAAACTAGTGACGATGGGGTTGCTAACCGCAGGGATGGCGCACGAGCTTAATACGCCAATCGCGAATGCTCTTGTCTATACTCAAATGCTCATTGAAGAAATGTCGAACTGTCAGGTGAGCAATGAAAGCCTCGAGAAGCTACAAACAATTGAAGAAGAGATTCACCAAATTAGCCGCATTGTGAGGAACCTCCTTGAGTTCTCTCGACGACCTCAAAAAGGCGAGGAGCACACGGACGTGGCCGCTCTCCTCAGCCGTTTACTTGAAATTGCAAAAATCAATGAAACCTATCCGGATGTGAAAATCATCGTTGATCACCAAAACAATTTGCCCCCTGCCCACGCTGATCCGAGCATTTTGAAACAGGTTTTTGGAAACCTCATTGCCAATGCCCTGGATGCCATGCCGGAAGGCGGGACGCTTCGAATAACCACGCGATTGGTCAAGGATTTAAAAAAAATAAAAGTGGATGTCTCCGATACCGGTCGCGGAATCCCAGCCGAAGATATTGACAAAGTGTTCCAACCCTTCTTCACGACGAAGTCAAAAAAAGACGGCATGGGGCTGGGACTTTTCGTCGGCTACGGGATGATCCGGAGACTCGGTGGGAATATCAAGGTGATCAGTAACCAGAGGAAAGAGACGGCGGCTGGAAACACGTCATCGGGGACCACTTTTACTGTCGAGTTGCCGATTTTGGATATGGCCTCAACCGGGCACGGGTTACAAGAAGACAAGGAAGGACAGGCATGAGCGATTTGTATGATTTCAACATTCTTGTCGTTGAGGACGACAAAAAAATGCGGAATGCCCTTCAAATGATTCTGAGCAAGGAGGGCTATCAAGTCGAAGCGCTCGAAAGCGCCGAAGAGGCGCTTGAGCGAATCAGGGTTCGCACATACGACCTTCTTATTTCCGATATCAAATTGCCAGGTTTGGACGGCATGGAATTGCTGATGGCCGTTCGCAACTTCAATCCGAACACAAGCATTATCATGATTACCGCCTATGCTACCGTGGACCAGGCAGTCATCGCCATGAAGGCAGGCGCTGAGGACTATATTTCAAAACCATTCAACCTCGAAGAAATTAAAATTGTCGTGCGCAAAGTGCGCGAGCGACAAGAGCTTTTAAAACAGAACAGGTTTCTTCACCGACAACTCGAACGAAAGTACCATTTCGAGAACATCATCGCCTCCAGCGAGAAGATGACGGATCTGTTCAGGACGATCCAGAAAATCAAGGACTCCAAGTCCACCATCCTGATTACGGGAGAAACGGGCACCGGCAAGGAATTGATTGCCAAAGCCATTCATTTCAACAGCAACCGTGCCGAGCATCCATTCTTGCCCGTCAACTGCGGCGCCCTTTCCGACACCCTGCTGGAAAGCGAATTGTTCGGTTATGTAAAAGGTGCTTTTACTGGTGCAACGCGTAACAAGCGGGGAATATTTGAGACAGCCAATGGCGGGACGGTCTTTCTGGATGAAATCGGGGATGTAAGTCCTGCGATGCAACAAAACCTTCTCCGCGTCCTTGATAGCGGCGAGATACAACCGGTCGGTTCGACGAATCGCACCTTGGTTAATGTCCGAATAATCGCTGCCACAAACAAGGACCTTGCCTTGATGGTAAAGCAGGGCGAATTCCGAGAGGATTTGTTCTACCGGTTGAATGTTGTTGGTCTTCGTCTGCCACCCTTGCGGGAGCGCCGCGAGGACATTGGTCTTCTCGCCATCTATTTTCTCAAAAAGTACACTGAAGAAAACAACAAGCCGATGGGCGGTTTCTCGCCGGAAGCTTTACGATTGATGGAGCAATATCCATGGCCCGGCAATGTCCGGGAACTGGAAAACATCATTGAACGTGCCGTTCTATTGGAAACGGGGGATGTGATTAATCCGGATAGTTTACCAACGGACATACGGAATCCTGTAGTAGGAGACCTCCCTTCTCATGAAGAACTCCTAAGCTTAGAGCAATTGGTCCGTGGACGAATTATTGAGACCCTCCAGAAGACCGGCAACAACAAAGCCCGTGCAGCGGAGATCCTCGGCATCGATCGGACGACCTTGTGGCGAATGATCCGTAGAATGGAAATCCCTGAAACGGAGACTTGAGCACCCATATTTTCCGGTCGAAATTCATGAATCCCTAGACTCATTGCCTCGTTGCTGAATGCAACGGTCGCGTTGCTCAATGCAACGCTCTCCAGCCAGCCTCAAACCGACAAGCTATTTCAGAATCAACGTGGCCACGCCAAATATTCGTAAATTCAGAGCAATAGCCGTTTCCACAAGGCAAATGCGTTTTGGCCCAGGTCTTGCTCATCGTCTCTGTGAATTTTCGCGGAGGTCTGAAAGATGGGTGATTTTTATTTTGGCAACCTGAGAGACTGGTGGCAGGTGATGGAGAAACTCGATCACCTCAAAGCAAAGAAAAAGCTTGGGCAACACCAGGAAGATCTGATCGGAATCCTGCGTTACAAGGACAACTGGCGGCTTCGCGAGACGGTCCTGGATTACATCAAGGACATTGAAAATCCTTCGGACGATCTCATTGACCAAGTGCTGCAGATTCTCTTGGACGACAGTGTTTACTATGAGCTTCGTGTTCTAGCCGCCAGTGCCTTGGGAGTTCTGGCGACTCGCATCAAGAAGACGTCGGAAAAACAGCAGCGCATCACAATCGGTGAAATAGCGGAAAAGGCCAAAGGGCTTTTGCAGCAACCGCAAGCTCCCATTTTGCATGATGCCGTGCGTTCCACCCTGTCGCAAATCGACCATCAATAAGAAAGGAGCGCATCGTGCAGATTTGTGTTCCAAAGGAAATTTTACAGGAAGAGGATCGCGTCGCTGTCATTCCTGAAACCGTGTCGAAATACATCAAAATGGGTTTTGACGTTGCCGTCGAAACCGGCGCGGGGGAAGGCGCATATTTTTCGGACGATGCTTACGAGCAAGCTGGCGCAAAAATCGTTGCCGATGTTCGAGAACTATATGCCATGTCGAATCTCATCCTCAAAGTGAAACAGCCCGAAACCCATCCCACATTGAAACTTCACGAAGTCGATATGATGCCGGAAGGATGCACGCTGATCACGTTCCTGCATCCTGCCGCTCCGCAGTGTCACGGCATGGTTCGTATGTTGCGAGACCGAAAAATTACTTCTTTCACCATGGATGGCATTCCCAGAATTTCCCGAGCTCAGCAGATGGACGCTCTGACTTCAATGAGCACGGTAACCGGTTACAAATCGGTCCTTCTAGCGGCCAATCTCATGCCTCGCTTTGTGCCGATGATTGGAACCGCTATCGGGGCGGTTAATCCCGCAAAGTTCCTCATTGTGGGAACCGGTGTTGTCGGTCTTCAAGCAATAGCGACGGCCAAACGTCTGGGCGGCATCGTCCGCGCCATCGACATTCGCGTCCAAGCGCAAAAAGAAGCCGGGAGTCTGGGCGCCAAACTGGTTGATTTCCAAGTTCCACCAGACCTCGCCATCGGTGAGGGTGGATACGCAAAAGCACTCCCCAAGGATTGGCTGGAGAAAGAGCGTGAGAAGCTTCTACTTGAAGTCGCCGAAGCGGACTGTGTGATTCTGTGCGCGCTTGTGCCGGGGGAAGTAGCGCCGATTCTGGTCACTGAATCCATGCTGGAACGTATGAAGCCCGGCTCCGTCATTATTGATGTGTCCGTCGATCAAGGCGGAAACTGCGGATGCACGGTAAAGGGCGCCGTCGTAGAAAAAAAGTGCGGAGTCAAAATATTCGGCATTCAAAACATCCCTGGGCAGATGGCTGTTCATGCCAGCTGGCTGTACGCGAACAACATCCTCCATTTCGTCGAGAATGCGTACAAGAACGGACTGCACATTCCCGATTTTGACGACGAAATCGTCCACCACTCCCTTGTTACCCATCAAGGCAAGATCCTTTTCGCGGGCGCCTTGAAGGCAATGGGAGAGGCGTAGAACCGGAGGATGTCATGACTGATCTCGTCATCATGTTCGGCGTTTTCGTTGTTTCGTTTGGAATTGGATATCTCCTGATTTCCAAGATTCCGCCGTTACTTCACACACCGCTCATGTCAATGACCAACGCGATCTCGGCGGTCACCATTCTTGGCGCATTGATCCTTTTCTCGCAGCCGATGAACCGCCTGAACCTGATTCTAGGTGCGGCGGCAATTCTCGCCGCCGCATTCAACCTTGTCGGGGGATTCGTCATCACAGACCGGATGCTGGGGATGTTTCGTAAGAAATCCGTCTCGGCCGCAACGTCTGATGAGTAGAGCCTTCTGACAGGAAAAAGGTGCCCGTATGTTGATCGATCTGGGAATCATCGCATTACTCGTCATCGGGATACGTCTTTTCCGGGAACCCGCTGGGGCCAGGGTTGGCAACTTCTTGAACATTTTTGCCATGTGTGCGGCAGGCGCGGTGGTCCTTTTCCGTCACCCTATGGACCATGGAGCGCTGGTGCTTCTGGTGTTTTTGACCGGCTCTGTATTCGGGACATTTGTCGCCGCAAAAGTCACGATGATTCAGATTCCGGCAATGGTTGCCTTCCAACACGGCGCTGGCGGTATCGCTGCGTTCTTGGTTTCCTTTGTCGAACTCTCACGCACTGGTCCGGAGCTAACCTCGGTAAGCACGGCTTCCGGAATCATCGGAATCATTGTCGGTGCGGCAACCTTCAGCGGAAGCATGGTCGCCAGCGGCAAACTCGCCAATCGATTTTCCCAAAAGCCCGTGGTTCTGCGTTCCCATTCCAGGATTCTTCAGATCATTGCGTTTTTCGTTATTGCAACCAGCATCGCCGCTTGGGGGTCCGATCTACCTTATCGCCCATACTTCCTGGCGTTACTGATCGTTCTTTCCGCCACCGCAGGAATCGTCTTTTCCATCCGCATCGGCGGAGCCGACATGCCAGTGCTTATTTCATTCCTGAATGCGACAGCGGGATTCGCCGCTGCTTTATGCGGGATCGTCATTCAAAACAGATTGCTGATCGCCTGCGGCGCGACCGTGGCGGCCTCCGGATCGATTCTGACGCTGGTTATGTGCCGGGCCATGAACCGATCCCTCTGGAGTATCTTTCTAGGGACCGCAGCAACGAACACAAACAAAATCTCCATATCACCCTCGCCGCCGTTCGAATCGCCAACGATTTCAGTTCACGACGACCGAGATACATTCACCCAAGCAATCGACGTCCTGAAAAGCGCCAAGAACATTATCGTCATCCCAGGCTACGGCATGGCTCTTGCCCATGCACAATTCGATGTTGTCGCTTTAGCCGGTCAACTGGAAACGATGGGGAAAACCGTCCGGTTTGCGATTCACCCTGTCGCTGGGCGTATGCCGGGGCACATGAACGTCCTTTTAGCAGAAGCTGATGTGGATTACGAGAAACTGATCGTCGACCTGGGCGTCATTAATCCTGAATTCCCACAGACCGATGCCGTCCTGATCGTGGGGGCGTGTGATGTCGTCAATCCCGCGGCTGTGACCCAACAAGGCACTCCAATATCGGGAATGCCAATCCTCATGGCGCATGATGCAAAGCACATCATTGTATGCAATCTGGACGCAACTCCGGGTTATTCGGGCGTTGAAAATCCTTTGTACACGATGTCAAACGCGACGCTTCTTTTTGGCGATGCCAAAACGAGCATAGAGAAACTCCGTGAACTTCTGCTTGGAGGCGAGCATGTGGCTCCGTCATTTAATGCGGCAGATCAATCTGCCTAATCCAGCCATGGTATGCGGGCTGGTGCGTCCTGGCATTTGTCAAAAAGAGCCGGTCGGCCGCCAGGGCATCGACAATGAACACTGGGGTGAATGAAATGGCTACGACAAAAAGGCAACCGAAGACCGAAGGCCGTCGTAACTCGACCGTCATCAGAAGAAGAAAAGCTTCAGGGCTATGTACGAACTGCGACCATTTACAGGACTGTATGTATCTTGCTGAGGCCGTCCATCCGGTGACTTTTTGCGAGACGCATGAGTCGCACAGTCACTCCGAATCCTCCTCCTCGATTGCAGAAAGCGCATCCGCTGATCCGATGCGCGAAAAGCAGATTCTTGGCCTGTGCGTCAATTGCGAAAATCGGGACACCTGCACGCTTCCCGCTCGCAAAGACGGCGCTTGGCACTGTGAAGAGTACCTGTGAGTAAACATTGGTTCGCCAAGTCCTTCTTTGCTTGTGAAGTCGTGGCAACTGCTCGGGCCCGATTGAAAAACAAATGAGCGTGCGAAGGGAGCGAGGCAACATGTATCCGAACGTCGATGCGTTCATATCCTGGTTGACTCAGCATAATCCGGGCGAACCGGAATTTCACCAGGCCGTGCATGAGGTAGTGGAGTCCATCTGGCCCGTATTGGAAACGAACCCGAAGTACCAAAAGGCCAACATCCTGGAACGTATTGTTGAGCCGGAGCGCGTGGTGATGTTCCGAGTCCCTTGGGTGGACGATTCGGGAAATGTGCGTGTCAACAAAGGCTATCGCGTCGAGATGAACAGTGCGATCGGCCCCTATAAGGGCGGGCTGCGTTTCCACCCTAATGTGAACCTCAGCCGCATGAAATTTCTAGCGTTCGAACAGACATTTAAGAACAGTCTCACGACTCTCCCTATGGGCGGAGGCAAAGGAGGAGCCGACTTCGATCCAAGGGACAAGACCGACGGCGAGGTAATGCGTTTTTGTCAATCCTTCATGATGGAATTGTTTCGTCATATCGGTCCGAATACCGACGTGCCCGCAGGAGACATCGGCGTTGGAGGGCGTGAGATCGGTTTTCTCTTCGGTATGTACAAGAAATTGCGCAACGAATTTTCCGGTGTTCTTACCGGCAAAGGTCTCAAATGCGGTGGTTCGCTCATGCGTCCGGAGGCTACCGGCTATGGCGTTGCCTATTTTGTACAAGAGATGCTCAAGGCAAAAGGCGAATCCATCGCGGGAAAGACCGTGACGATCTCCGGATACGGCAACGTTGGGAGCTTTCTCGTTGAAAAAATTAATACCCTGGGCGGCAAGGTGATTACCATTGGGGACGAATTCGGTTACGTGCTCGACGGCGAGGGTATCGCAGGCGAGAAACTGGATTTTCTGAAGTCGCTCTGGACGATCTACCGCCGACCCGCCAAAGACTACGCTGACCAATTCGGCCTGAAATGGGTGCCTCAACGAAGACCATGGGAGTTGCCTTGCGATATTGCTATTCCTACCGCCACGGAAAACGAACTGAATGGCACTGACGCGGAAATGCTTTTACATAACGGCGTCCGATGTGTTGTGGAAGCGGCTAATATGCCATGCACTGCGGATGCGGTTCAGATGTTCATCGACAGCAAGATTCTTTACGCCCCGGGCAAAGCCGCAAATGCGGGCGGCGTGGCTACTTCCGGTTTGGAAATGAGTCAGAACAGTCTGCGGCTATCCTGGCCGAGAGATGAAGTTGACAACCGGTTGCGGCAAATCATGACGCAAATTCACGAGGAGTGCGTTCGGCATGGGCGAGAAAACGGCAGCGTCAATTATCTGAGAGGCTCGAACATCGCGGGATTCCTCAAGGTTGCCGATGCCATGTTGGAGCAAGGGGTTGTATAGGTGGATTTTTTTCTAAATCTCCGCAGCAAAGGAAAGGCATCCATGACGCGTCTCGATTTGGATCACCGCCGTCTTCGAGCTTTAGGTCGAACGCCAAGTGATTCTGGTCGATACAATTCAATCGCCCCATGTTCAAAACATCCGCGAACCGCCCGCGGTGCATCAGGTGTACGCCATCCCATGAATTCACTCAGGCTTTGGATTGAATCTCGGTCCCAACGCAAAAAAGGAATGCCGAGAAAATGACATTCAGGTCCGCCAATGATCGAAAAGGCAACGGATGGTCGCTTCCGCGCTCGACCGCCAAAGCCGATAAGTCGTCGCCGAAAGTGAAGAAAAGGTCGAAGATTTTTATCACCGAAAAAGATTTCGATGCGCTCACCTCCCTTCTTCAATCTGGAATCATTTACAAGCGGGACAGCGAGTTTGTCGAGGATTTGGAGGTGGAACTTGCCAGGGCGGTTGTCGTCGATACGGCGAGCATTCCAGATGACGTAATCACAATGAACTCCACTTTTTGTCTGCGAAATCTGGATAACGATCAAGTCCAGACTTTTACTCTCGTTTATCCCCAGCACGCTGACATCTCACAGGGAAAATTGTCCATATTGGCACCAGTGGGAATTGCCGTTCTTGGATACCGCGTCGGCGACGTCATCGAATGGAAAGTGCCTTCAGGACATCGAAGGTTTCGGGTTGAAAGCGTCCAAACCAGGGTGAACGCGACGGAGAGCAAGGGAGAATCCAAATGAACGCAGAAGTAATCAAGATCATTAATCGGCACACCGGAAAAATCGGGGAACTTCACGCGATATTGCAGGACATACAACGTATGTTTGGGTACTTATCGGAACGGGCGTTGAAAACCGTCTCAGAAAGAACGAACCGGTCATTGGTCGATATTTATGGATTTGCCAGGTCCTACGATACGTTCAATTTCAGACCCGAATCCGACAGCTTCAGCAAGGACCAAAGCGTTTTTCCCCAACCAAGAGAATCGGTGCTGTGCCCCTATTGCAACCACAGTTTAATGGATGACAGCATAGCCATAGACAATGCCCCTTCAGTCAAGATTACTTGTTCTTTCGGCTTCGAAGAACATGGTTGGTTGCGATTATCAACCCGCCCCGAATCGCTCTCGATTTCATCCGAATATAAGTTGCCGGACGAAGGTGAAATCAACTTCTTCTGTCCACACTGTCACAACGAGATTGTCGCATCGGGAACTTGCCGAGAGTGTGGAGCGCCCATGATTCCGGTGGTGCAAGAAGGGCGCTTTGCGAATCGTTGTCTACGAGTTGACCGGCACAAGGCAATTCAACTCGATGGCTTTCTAAAGAGATCAAAGTATGAAGCCATTAATGAGGAGGCCAAGCAATGAGGGAAAACAGATCGCCCATCTACATTACCCATGAAGACATGAAAAAGCTGAAAGCTCTGCTCTCCTCGGCAACAATTCCGGAAAGAGATCGGGAATGCATCGCGGAACTTGAGGAAGAGTTGGACAAGGCGATAATTGTCGATTCCAAAGACATTCCAAGGCAAGTGATTACAATGAATTCCAAGTTTTGCCTGCGAAGTCTGGAAGACAATAAGCTGCATGTGCTTACCCTGGTCTATCCCCACGAAGCGGATATTTCAAAAGGGAATTTGTCCATTTTGGCTCCTGTTGGCGTAGCCGTAATCGGCTATCGAGTTTGCGACATAATCGAATGGGAAGTTCCGAAAGGGGCAATTCGTTTGCGAGTGGAGAGCATCATTTATCAACCCGAAGCAGATCTCCAAAAGCAGAAAGGGTCGCAAAAAGATGTCTCTGATAAGGAATCCCTCATCGCATAATGGGAAGTAAGAAATGTCGATCCAGATCTTTGTGACAGGAGGGACCTTCGACAAAGAATACAACGAAAAAAACGGCTTATTGTTTTTCAGAAAAACGCATCTATCGGAAATGCTCGAACTTGGACGATGCAGGAAGAAAGTACAAATTCGCACGCTCATGATGATCGACAGTCTGGAAATGACCGATACCCATCGGCAGACTATTCTGGGCAGTTGTAAAAAATGCCGTAGCAGACAGATCATCATTACGCACGGTACCGATACCATGGAAATAACTGCCAGAATTCTCGGACAGACGATTACCGACAAGACGATCATTCTTACAGGGGCGATGATTCCTTATAAATTTGGAAGTTCTGACGGACTTTTCAACCTGGGCAGCGCGCTGGCCTTTGTTCAAAGTATGCCTTGCGGTGTGTACGTGGCGATGCACGGCCACTGTTTTTCCTGGGAAAGAGTACGAAAAAACAGAAAAAGAGGCAGATTCGAAGGGTGAGTTACGATAGAAATGGTGGAAATACAAATGTCGACTTTGCTTGTGGCGTTCCTGATATTCATCTGCAGGGTAATAGATCAGGCAATGGGCACCCTGAGGGTTCTCTACGCGGTCGGGGGGAAAAAGTACACTGCAGGAATTATTGGAGCTGTGGAGGTCAGCATTTATGTTTGGGCGATTAGCGCCGTGGTAAGCAATATCGGCAATATAATGAACTTTTTGGCATATGGCCTTGGTTTTGGCACGGGTACGGTTCTCGGTGTTGTTCTTGAGCGGAAAATCGCACCAGGAAATCTTCGAATCAGTGTTGTCACAAAGCACCTTGTTGGTCCGATGGCCGCCCAATTGAGGGCAATGGGCTTTGGAGCCACCGAATCCACAGGCACAGGTAAAGACGGGCAAGTCAACATCATTACTTCCGTGATATTAAGACGCCAGTTACCCCTGTATCTCGAGACAGTTCATGAAATCGATGAAAGCGCGTTCGTGACGTCGGACCAAATTTATGAGGTGCGCAATGGCTACCTGGCTTCCATAAAAAACAAATAGTTCTTCGAAAAGGGCATGAAAGAGGAATCTGGTATGCCAACGACAAAAATAAACTTCAGAGATACGGTGAGCCTAAAAAAGGGGAACTCATGATTCGGATGAACGGGTTTCTTCATCGCGACCGCCTGAACGCGATCATCGTTCACTGGATAATGGCTCGACCCGAACTAATGCAAGAAGTTGGCGATCTGAAATGGGCCGTCAATTTCAACGCGTATGTAAGCTTGGGCATTCTCAATGCGTTCGCCCAAGCCGTATTTGCCAAGCTCTATGGCGAGAAAGTCTCTTTCGTGCGAGCACAAACGAAAGGACAAATGAAGGATCTGCTAATTCAGAATCCGCCGGCAAGCACGACGAGAATCGCGGAAATGATCGATCACTATCGGCGTTATCCGCAGGACTTTTATCGAGAAACACCGGTAAATGGCCTGGTTTATTACGGAAACGGAAACGATAGTCGTCTCTTGGGCACGGCGCGAGTAAAACGTTTTCGAAGGATCGCGGAAAAAAGCGGCCGCTATCTGATTGACTTCATTTTCCAAGAAATCAAAACGCAGGCCGAAGCCTTGGCGGCTGAACGAGCCGTACGTCAAGGCATTCCCGTGGAGCAGTTGAATACTTCAAAGGAGGAGCAAATCAGCGAATTCATCCACGCTGAAAGACGTATCCTTAAGGCCATCCGATTAGGTCAGATAACAAGCCCGTCTCCCGTGCTGCCGATCAAAGACATCCTCGGTCTCAAGGTCGTGATTGAAAAAGATGACATTGACAATACTATCGACCAAATTGGTAAATGCCCCAACATTTCGCTTCAAGAGCAAGAGACGCTGATCGGCAATTACAACGCAACCAATCTGATCGTGCGATTTCGCTGGCCGCGAGAGGAGATGCTAAAGAGGTCTCCATC
>JAANMU010002082.1_pt1 | contig 15920 bp, 9 predicted proteins | sample 7279701 | NCBI WGS metagenome assembly JAANMU01 (sample SAMN14094539, study PRJNA606508) | bioreactor metagenome | isolation source: A lab-scale SPAN reactor treating ammonium-rich wastewater day 57 | place: Ireland: Galway | collected 2017-03-13 | reverse complement strand
CCCTCCACCTGGCCGTCGAGCTGGGCAGCGGCATCCACAGCCTGAACCTGAACGGCCTGATGCTGGCTGGACTCGATGTTTCCGCCAGCGGCGGCAGCGCCACCGCTCTCAATCTGACCGGCTACTGGCCGCAAGACCTGGACGTGACGATCCGGGCGGAGAGTGGCAGCGTGACCGTCCAGCTTCCGGCGGGCACAGGTTCGCGCGTCGAGGTCTTGCCGGGCAGCGGCAAGCTTGACCCCGGCAACCTGAAGCCGGACGGCGATGCCTATGTGAACGACGCTTATGGCCGGTCAGCCTCGACGCTGCGCGTCACCATCGATCCGGGCCAGGCGCAGGTCACGCTGACGGCTGGCCTGCCCGGCGACCGTCGCCTTGAGGACGTGCTGCTGGGCGCGAGGCTGACCTACAGCAGCCAGACCTGGCGGTGTGATGAGCTGCCCGCCGAGGAGCGGCAGGCGCCGCCGGAGACGGTTTCCGAGATGTGGACGGACTACATCTGCGAGCGGGGTCCTGAGCACGTGATACTCGACGGCAGCAATCCCCTGACCGTCGAGCTGGCCCGTTCTGAGCTGGTTGACCGCATCCGGCGCCAATATTATGCGGGCGGCGAACCGCTCACTGAAGAAACGCTGGAGTTCAACATCCCGGAATTCGTGTCGGCTACAGGCGACATGATCGCCGGGCTGCGCGGCAGGGACACGGTTGAGTTCAGCGTCACGCACTTCATCGGCTCATTCGATTACACCATCGAGCCGGAAGACGACCGCCTGCGCTTCGCGATTGTCAACCAGACCGACCGCGCATCCGGCACGCACTTCCCCATGCGCTTCCCCAGTGGGGGCTACACGCAGAGCGTCGAGGCGTTGGTCGAGGCAAACCCTGGCATCGCTGATACCTACCTGCTGGAGCTGCTCGGCAGCAGCCGCTACCCGGTTGTCTCGATCCTGGAGCCAAAGAGCCGGGAGGAGACGCTCGAAGCGGAAGGGGAAGGCGGCGGCGCATTCATCCAGACCTTCACCTGGACGGAGCAGGTCCTGCCCTACGAGGCAGACGACCTACCCTTCTGGCAGGAGTACCTGCCCCTGCTCAACATCCGCTGATCGGTCTGCCCTATCAAAACGGCTGGCTTCCCGGTAAAATAGCGGGCGGGCAGGGGCGGGGTCGGCGTGGTGCTCCCCAGGCGATCTGCCCGTATTCTTGAGTCAAGGTAGCCAGAATGACCCTTTTCCCTCGTTCCAGCGGCGTGCTGCTGCACCCCACCTCGCTGCCCGGTCGCTATGGCATCGGTGACCTGGGCGACTGGGCCTACCGCTTCGTCGATTGGCTGGAAGCCAACGGCCAGTCGGTCTGGCAGGTGCTCCCCCTGGGGCCAACCAGCTACGGCGATTCGCCTTACCAGACGCTTTCGACCTTCGCGGGCAACGCCAACCTGATCAGCCTCGACCGGCTGGCTGCCGACGGCTGGCTGGCGGACGGCGACCTGGCCGCTGTGCCGGATTTCCCGGCAGATCGCGTCGATTACGGCGGAGTCATCGGCTACCACAACGAGATGCTGGCGCTGGCCTACCAGCGCTTCGCCGCCAGCACTGATAAGTCTGCTAAGGCGGCCTTCCAGGCCTGGTGCGAGGCGAACGCCCACTGGCTTGAGGACTTCGCCCTGTTTGTCGCGCTCAAGAACCATCACGGCGGGCGGGCCTGGGTGGAATGGGCGGAAGGCGTCGCCCTGCGTGACGAGGCTGCGCTCAGCGCGGCTCGCCAGGCGCACGCCCGCCAGATAGACGAGCAGCGTTTCCGGCAGTGGGTCTTTTTCACGCAGTGGGGCGATCTGAAATCCTACGCCAACGGGAAGGGCATCCGCCTGTTTGGCGACGTGCCCATCTTCGTCGCGCATGACAGCGCCGATGTGTGGGCCAACCGCGATGAGTACACCCTGGACAAGAAGGGCAACCCGACCGCCGTGGCGGGCGTGCCGCCTGACTACTTCAGCGCCACCGGCCAGCGCTGGGGCAACCCGCTCTATCGCTGGGACGTGATGAAGACGCGTGGCTATCGCTGGTGGATCGACCGCTTCAGCGCGATCCTCAACCAGGTAGACAGCGTTCGCATTGACCATTTCCGGGGTTTTGAGGCGTACTGGGAGATTCCGGCGCAGGAAAAAACCGCCGTCAACGGCCAGTGGGTGCCGGGGCCAGGGGCAGACCTGTTCGAGGCGCTCCAGCGTGAGCTGGGCGACCTGCCGCTGATCGCCGAAGACCTGGGCGTGATCACCGAGGGCGTCGTCAAACTGCGGGACGAGTTCAACCTGCCGGGCATGAAGGTGCTCCAGTTCGCCTGGAGCGACCCCAAGAACCCGTTTCTGCCGCACAACCATGTGCCGAACGCCGTCGTCTACAGCGGTACGCACGACAACAACACAACGCTTGGCTGGTGGCAGAACGAAGTGGACGACCAGACACAAGAGTTCATGGCCGAGTATCTGGGCTGCGAGGTACGCGACCCGGTCTGGACGCTCATCCAATGTGGGATGCGGTCGGTCGGGCACACCTTCATCATGCCGCTGCAGGATGTGCTGGGTCTGGGCGAGGAAGCGCGCATGAACACGCCCGGCCAGCCCGCCGGCAACTGGACGTGGCGCTTCACGCCGGAGATGCTCGAAGAAGAGGCGAGCAGCCGCCTGGCGCACACCACCTGGCTCTACCAGCGCCGCCCTGACCAGCAGGGCTCGGTGTATGGCGATGCAGCCGTCACATCCAACGGGTGACCTCGGCTACGTGCTATCCCGTACCAGCATGACCAGCGTGATGTCGTCAAACTGCGGAACATCGCCTACAAACCCGGCCAGGAGGGCGAGGAGATGCTCCTGCGCTTCGCGGGCAGGGCGGCCCAGAGCAGCCTGCACGGCTGCCCGCATCCGTTCCTCGCCGAAGAATTCCTTGCGTTCGTTCTGCGCTTCGGTGACGCCGTCTGTATAGAGCAGCAGCAGGTCGCCCGGCTCAAGCTGGACGCTGGCTTGCCCCCATGTCGTGATATCCTCGAAGGCCCCCAGCACGACCCCCGTTCGTACCAGCACCTGATCGATCTCGCGCTGTCCGGCCCTGAACAGGACGGGTGGGTTATGCCCCGCGTTGCAGTAGGTGAGCGTTGCGCTCACCGGGTCGAGTACGCCGTAGAACACGCTGGCAAACAGCTCGGCTTGCGCGTCGGTCAGGATGCGGCGGTTGGTTGCTTCGAGCACCCGCTCGGGCCGCGAGTCGTACTCCGGGGCGAAGGTGCGGATCAGCGTGCGGCACAGCGCCATGTACAGCGCCGCCCCCAGCCCCTTGCCAGCCACGTCGGCGATGACGATCCCCAGCCGCCCGCCGGGCAGCGGGATGAAGTCGTAGAAATCGCCTGAGGTCTCCTGAGCTGGCTCCAGGATGGCCGCAAACTGCCAGCCTCCGATCTCCGGCAGCGCGCGGGGGAGCAGGCCCGCCTGCACCTCCCGCGCCAGGGCCAGCTCGCGTGCCACGCGTTCCTGCGCCATCTCCTGCGCGTAGGTGTGGGCGCGATGCAGGGTAGACGCGATCTGCGCGGCAAGGGCCTGGGCCACCGATGGCAGGTAGGAGGCTTCGACGCTGCCATGCTGGGCGATAGTCAGCCCGCCGATGGGCTGCGCTGTGTCCACGCCCAGGATCGGCGCGACGAGCAGCACCCCTTCGGTCAGGTGGTTGTCTGCCCAGGGCGGAGCGGACGGCAGCCCCGGCAGGAAGACATGCGCCTCGTGGATCGTCTCCGCCCATTCCCAGACCGCCTCGGCGACCGGCTGGGCGCTGGCCGGGAAGCGCAGCAGCGTGTGGTCAGGGAAGATGCGCACCTCCACTTCGCTGTGCGGGAAGATGGCCGGGATATGCTCCCTCAGCAGTTCCGCCAGGGTGGCCGGGTCCGGCGGTGTTTCGATGATGGCGTGGGCGAGCTGCTCCAGCTTCTCGGTCTGAACCAGCGCCTGGGCAGCTTCAGGGGCAAGCGTCTGTTGGCCCGCACGCGCGGCCCGGATCGCTTCGACCAGTTGGTCGACAGAGGCGTTCTTCAGCAGGTAGCCGATTGCGCCAGCGTGCAGGGCCTTCTGAATCAGCGCGTTCTCCGGGAAGCTCGTCAGCACGACAACCTGCACATCCGGGTGCGCGCTGCGGATCAGGCGGGTGGCGGTCGCGCCGTCCATCCCCGGCATGACCAGGTCCATCAGCACCACGTCCGGCAGAAGCACCTCGGAGAGCTGCACCGCCTCCTCGCCGCCGCTCGCCTGCCCGACCAGCTCCAGGTCATCGAAGGCCATCAGGAATGTTGCCAGCCCGCTGCGTACCACTGCATGGTCGTCCACCAGCAACACCCGGATGGGTTCTGGCCCGCTCACAGGCGCTCCTTCAACATCTCATCCGACCACATGACCATGACGCGCGTTCCGTGGCCCACCTGGCTCTCGATGCGTAGCACGGCGTCCGCTCCTGTGGCGCGCTCCTGCATGATGCCCAACCCCAGGTGCTCGGGTGGAACCTGGGCCAGGTCAAACCCGCCGCCGTCGTCGATGACTTCCAGCGACAGGCCGCCTGTGCCGTCCTTCAATCTGACCGTCACCCGGCTGGCGTTGGCGTGCTTGACGACGTTGTTGAGCGCCTCCTGCGCGATGCGGTACATCACGATCTTGATATCGGGGGGCAGGGGGCGGTGCGGTTGGATGTCCAGCGCAACCGGCACCCGCGCGCGGCCCGCCGTTGACTCGGCAAGCTGGCGCAGCAAGTCACCGAGGTCAGCATCGGCCAGCGCCGCCGGGCGCAGTTCCAGCAGCAGGGTGCGCATCTCGGCCAGCGCGCCCCGCGTGAGCTGGCGAAGCTCCTCTACCTTCTCCCGGCCCACGTCTGCGTCGCGCTCCCACAGCTTGGGTAGCACCTCAGCAATCAGGCTGGCGGAGAAAAGCGTCTGGGTGACGGCGTCGTGCAGCTCGCGCGCCAGCCGCTGGCGCTCCTCCAGCACTGCCACCTGCTGGGCCTGCTTGTAGAGCTGCGCGTTCTCGACGGCCACGCCGATCTGGCGGCCTATCGGGAGCAGCAGGTCGGTCGCCTCGGCGTCGTAACAGCCCACCCCCGCGCTCGCAAGGGTGAGCACGCCTTCAACCCGCCCTTTGACAATAAGCGGCAGGCTGAGCAGCGACCGGCACTCCCCGGCCAGCAGCGTGTGCGGCCCGGCAAGGGAGTCGCGCCGGACGTCTTGCGTGAGGTCTTCGATGACGACCGGCTGGCCGGTCCGCGCGACCCTTGCCGACAGCGGGTCGACTCCGTCTTCCTCCGGCAATTCCTCGGCAATTCCTTGCTGGCAGATCACCCGCAGTTTGCCCGTCCGCGAGTCTCGCAGGTAGATGGCCCCGGCCTCAAAGTCCAGCAGTTCCATGACCTTGTCCAGCGTGGCTCCCAGCATCGCATTCAGGTCGAGCGATTGGCTGACCGTTTGCATGATGACATTGACCATTGCCAGGTCGCGAGTGCGGTCGGCAACCCGCTGTTCAAGGTTGCCATACGAAGCCTGAAGCTGGGCCGACATCCGGTTGAACTGCTCGGTCAGCTCCTTCAACTCGTCGTCGGTTCCAGGCGTGATCGTCTGGCCGAAATTGCCGCTCGCCACCTCCTGCGCTGCCGCGATCAGGTCCTCAATGGGCTGCGTGATGCGCCTGACGCCGACCGCCACCACAAGCGCAGGCAGCACGACCCCCAGCGCGAGCAGCACGAGCAGGAACCGCTGGTATCCCAGGCTCGCGCCGACCAGCGCGCTCCAGCTCTCCTGGGTCACCAGGCTCCAGGGGGTGCCGGGCACCGGGGCGAAGCTCGCCACGATCTCCCGCCCGTCGAGGTCGCGCGTGCGGATCGCGCCCGACATGCCGCTCAGCACATCCCGGACCACCGGCTGGGATGAGAAATCCTCGCCGATCCGGTCGGCGTCGGAGTGGTAGATCACGCGCCCGTGCTCGTCAACCAGGTAGGCGCTGCCGCTGATCCCGATCCGCAGCTTGACGATGTCGCCGTAGAAGGCGCTGATCGCCGTCGCGCCGATGCGGAACATACCCGCCATCGTTCCGAGGAACTCCCCCTGTTCGCCGGTGACCGGCACTGCCACGACGATCACTTCCGCCCCGTCTGGCCCGTCGGGTACGATGTCTGAGTACACGGTCTGCGGGAAGTTGACCATCTGCCGGAAGTAGTGGTGATCGGACCAATCCTGCCCAAGCGCATCCGGGCGCGGCGGATCAGCCGCCACAACTGTGCCGTATGTGTCCAGAATCACCACCCCGCCGTCGAAGATCACCAGCCGGTTGTGCGCCCGCTCCAGCGCCGCTTGCTGGTCTTCTGGCATGCCGCCATAGACGTCGGCGGTGCGCGCTACCGAGGTCAGCAGGTTGGCATATTCGTTCAGGCTGGAGATAAGCTGCCCGGCTGACAGGCGGGTCAGCTCCTGGTCCCTTTCAATGACCAGGTCGGCTGTCACCTGCCGGTAGGCGATGAAGTTGACGAGCGCCACCATCGCCAGGATGATCGCCGTTGGCACAAACGACCAGCCGATGATCTTGGTGCGCAGGCTGTTCCAGCGGATTGCGCGCAAGTCCTGCTCCTCCTAGCCTAACGCGTTCTGCGCTGCCTGGATCTCGCGGCAGGCTTCCTCCATCAGGTCAAGCGAACCCTGCCCCAGTGTGAAAACCTGCGCCCAGGCTGCGTCGGCGATCCGCTTGGCGTCGGCCTGGTTGGCGAAGATCTCCGCCGTGACCGAGTAGCCCTTGATGTGGCCGTCGGCAAAAGCGTCAATCTCCACATCGGCAGCCTGCTCGGGGAACTCCGCCCGGATGTAGCCCACCCAGTCATCCACCAGCGAAACCCGCGCGGGCTGGAGGAAGTGGGCGCGCGCCATCGCTAACCCGTACTGTGGGCTGACGAGGAACTTGAGCAGCTCCCAGGCGGCGTCCGGGTGTTTCGTCCCGGCGTAGATGCCAAACCCGTCGGTCGTCGCCAGCGTCACCCGGCGTGCCGGGCCTGCCGGGAAGGGCGCTATCCCCACCCGGAAGGGGGCGTTCGCCAGGATATCCTTGAGCGCCCAGGAGCCATCCTCGACCATCGCCACCCGCTGAGCGATGAAGGCCTGGCGCGTTTCCATGTTCTGCACATCCAGGAAGGTCGCCATCACCTTGTCGTCCCACATGCGCGCCCGGATCCACTCCATGGCGTCCATCGCCGCCTGCTCGCCCATCAGGCAGCGCGCGGGGTCATCCGGGTCGACGAAATGCCCTCCCCAGCCGTTGACGTGCATCTGGATGCGATCCCAGGAAACATCGAGCATGCTGCCCCACAGGTCAGTCTCGCCGTCATTGTCAAGGTCGTGGGTGAGCGCCTTCATCGCTTCCAGGTAGTTATCGTGATCCCAGTCCGCGTTGGGGTAATCGACCCCATACTCATCAAACAGGTCTTTGTTGAAGTAGAGCGCCAGCGCGCCGTGATACTTGGGCAGGCCAAACTGAAGCCCCTCCCGCGTGAAGAACGACCGGTACTGCGCCCCGTCCCATTCGTCGATGGTGGCCTGATCCAGGTCGGCCTCAGCGTAGGGCCTGAGATCGAGCATGAAGCCTTGCTGCGCCCAGATGGGGAAGAACGCGCAGCACCCCTGCAGCACGTCGGCAGCCGTGCCGTCTTGCAGGGCAACCAGCATCTGCTCCTCCAGGTTCTCCGGGTCGGGGGTGTAGAAGACCTGGATGGTCGGATGTTCAGCGTGGAACTCGGCCAGCATCTCCTGGGCCAGCGACGGGAACCAGTCTGTGCGCCAGTCCTGGTACACAAGCTGCACCTTGTCGCTGCTCGCCGGGGTAGGGCTGCGCGACGCTGGCGCGCAGGCTCCCAGAGCCGCGCCTATCGCTGCGCTACTTACCAGGCGCAGGAAGCCCCGCCGGGAGAGCGGCGGGGAGCCGGTCAAACGGCTGACTGATGGCACATCCTTCATGGTTCTCCCTCTCTCAGTAATGCAGCACGCCGCGACAGATCATAGCATAATTGCCGCTTGTCAACAGATGGAACTGCGTCTCCTTCCCCGACTACCCCCTTGAAACGGAACCGTGCCAAATCGCTCGCGTATATTATCGTACATTGTGGACAAATTTGGTGCTATACTTTAAGGCGGTAAATTGTGTTAGGAGTTACGCAGTTGAACTGGAGGGTAGAAATACCTGTCCACTGAGGACACAAAGAGCACAGATAGGTTAGATTCTCTGTGCCCTTTGTGTTCTTAGTGGACTACCTGGCTATGGCTGCTCTGCAAACATGCCAACTGCGTAAGTCCTATGTGTAATGGGGAGGGGAGTTATGTTCGACGTGATCGTGATTGGCGGCGGCCCGGCAGGGGTGACGGCTGCCCTGCGGGCGAGTGAGCTTGGCGCGCAGGTGGCGCTCATTGAGCGGGATCGCATGGGGGGCACCTGCACAAATGACGGCTGCGTGCCGACCCGCGTCCTGGCCAGGGCGGCGCGGTTGATGCGTGATGCGGAGCAGTTCAGCGATTACGGCCTGGTGGCCGCGCCGCCAACGGTCGATTTCAGGCGGCTGCTGGTGCGCGCGCAGCAGGTCGTCTACTCGGTGCATGAGAAGAAGCAGCTCGTTGACCATCTCCACCAGGCAGGCGTGAAGGTCATCGCCAGCGCGGGCGGGGCCCAGTTCGTCGACGCGCACACCGTTGCGCTCCCCGACGGCACCCGGCTTGAAGGCGAGAAGTTCATCATCTGCGCGGGCGGGCACGCCCGGCGGTTCGATTTTCCCGGCAGCGAGCATGCCCTGACCCACCATGATGTGTGGTCTTTGGCCGCGCTGCCCCGCTCGGTTGCGATTGTCGGGGCGGCGGCCACCGGCTGCCAGCTCGCCTCAATCCTGGACGCGTTTGGCGTGGAGGTGTGGCTGCTGGAGGTGGCCCCGCGCATCCTGGGAGCCGAGGACGAGTTGACCTCGCGCGTGATGGAAGACGCCTTCACGCAGCGGGGTATCCACGTGGTAACCAGCATCGGTGGCGTCGAGCGCATCGAGCAGACTGGCGAGGGCCGCCGGTTATGGTACACGCAGCAAGGCGAGTCGCAGGCAGTGGACGTTGAGGCGGTCATTCTCGCCGTGGGTTGGGTGGGCAACTCGGGGGCGCTGGGTCTGCCTGCCGCTGGAGTGGAAACGCAGCGGGGATACATCGTGGTGGATGACTACATGCGTACTTCGGTGCCGCACATCTTCGCTGCCGGGGACATCACCGGGCGGATGATGCTGGTGCAGAGCGGCAGCCACGACGCGCGCGTCGCCGCCGAGAACGCGGTGCTGGGCGTCGGCCAGCCCTATTCACACCAGATCGTCCCGCACGGCGGTTTCACCGATCCAGAGTATGCGGGTGTCGGTCTCACCGAGGAGCAGGCGCGCGCCGAGCACGATTGTCTGGTTGCCGTCGTGCCCTACGCCGACCTCGACCGGGCGGTCATTGATGGCTACACCGATGGCTTCTGCAAGCTCATCATCTCGCAAGAGACACATCGCATACTTGGCGCGCACGTCGTCGGCGAGCAGGCTGTCGAGATCATCCAGCTTGTGGCAACGGGCATGGCCGCCGACATCTGGATCGAGCAGTTCGCTGAACTGGAGCTGGCCTACCCGACTTATGCGGCCATCATCGGGCTGGTCGCGCGGCGTCTGGTGCGCGATCTAGGCGTCACGCCAGTTGTGCCGGAATGGTGCTCGCTTTGCAAGCCAGCCGCCGCAGAGTGGGAGCGAAGCGCGGAATGACCGCCTTACCGGAGTCGCCGACACGCCTGCGCGGCTCCCTGCTGCTTGCTGCGCGGATTGTCTGCGCCGTCCTCGTCGTGCTGACCCTGGGGCTGTTCATCGCCTCGCTTCCAGCGCGGGCGGACGATCTGCGCTACATCGCGCTGCGCACGCAGACCACGCTGCAGCAGCTCTCGTTCGGTGAGGAGCGCGCGCTCCTGACCCCAAAGCGCATGCTCGACTTCTACCCGGTTTACGGGCTGGGTGTTGAGATCGGGCTGATGGGGCTGCTCACGCTGAGCGCTGGTATCATGCTGTGGCGCAAGTCAGACGACTGGATGGCGCTCTTCCTGGCCGCCGCGCAGCTCAGCTACGGCCTGTACGTCATCCCCCCGCTTGACAGCCTGATGGCGGGGCTGCCTGCCTGGCGCCTGCCCGGCAATATCATCCAGGCGTTTGGCATCGGCATGGCCCTTATCTTCTTCTACCTTTTCCCGGATGGTCGCTTTGTGCCACGCTGGACGCGGTATCTGGTCGTCGTCTGGCTCGCCTGGATGGTCATGTGGGTTGCGTTCCCCAAGTCGCCGTTCAACCTCTCCAACCCCTTCAGGCTGACGCTGCCCTGGTATGCCGTGCTGATGGTCTGGTGGTTCACCGGCCTGTTTGCCCAGTTCTACCGCTACCAGCGCATGTCGAACCTCGTGCAGCGCCAGCAGACCAAGTACGTCATTTTCGGCGTGGCCTTCGCCGTGGTAGGCTATGGCCTGTACATCCCTGCCCGCTACGTGATCCCGCTCCTCGACCCCAGCGGCACGGCCATAGTCATCTACCGGCTGATCGGCATCCACGTCTTCCTGCTGTTCGTCTCTGCCGTCCCGCTGACGATCACCTTCTCCATCCTGCGCTACCGGCTGTGGGACATCGATGTTTTTATCAACCGGACGCTGGTTTACGTGGTGCTGATGGCCGCGCTGGTGGCCGTCTACTTCGGCAGCGCGCTGGCTCTCCAGGAGCTTTTCGTCGCAGTCACTGGCGAGAAATCAGACCTGGCCCTGGTCGCCTCGACGCTGGCGAGCGCCGTGCTTTTCAACCCGCTCAGGGTGTGGGTGCAGAACTGGATCGACCGCCGCTTCTACCGCCACAAGTATGTTGCGTCTAACATCCTGGCTGCCTTCAGCGGGACGCTGCGCCAGCAGATTGACCTTGAGCGGATGATGGTAGAGTTGGTTGATGTCATCGGGGAGACGATGCAGCCCCGGCATGTCTCGCTCTGGCTGCGCAGGCAGCCCGGCAGGCGCAAGACACAGGTGTAATTGGCATGGACGCAGGGCACAGCACAACAGGCACGGCTGCCGCCGCCTTACCCGGCCCTCGTGACGAGGCCAGTACCCGCCTGAGCGGGACCTGGCTGGGCGTTGCGCGGGCGCTTTGGGTGGTCATGCTCACCGTCGCGCTGGGCGCTTACATCGCCTTGCTGCCGGGGCGCTTCGGATCGCTGCACAGCCTGGTTTCAGTCGGCGAGCAAGCCGTCTTGCAGCTCGGCCTCTCGGCCAACTTCTACGCCTGGTATCACATCCTGTTTGAGGTCGCCTTTGCCCTGGGCTGCACGTTGGTCGGCATCCTGATCTTCTGGCGACGCTCTGATGACTGGGTGGCGATGTTCATGTCGTTCGCCCTGGTGATGTATGGAGCGCGCATCGGCGGCTTCCCCATCGATGCCCCCAGGGTGGTCTACCCGGAGGCGCGCTGGCTGGTAGACAGCCTCCAGGCGCTGGGCGTTGCTTTCAGCCTGCTTGGTTTCTACCTCTTCCCGGATGGCCGTTTTACACCCTCCTGGACGAAGCCGCTCGCCGTCATCTGGGTGGCATGGGCAATCTCGTGGGCTGTTCTGCCCAATTCGCCGATCAACATGCTGCGCTGGAACGAGCAGCCCTCGACCCTCAGCTATCTGTACCTCGCCCAATCCGGCTGGTACGGCAGCGGTGCGCTGGCCCTGCTGATTCGTTACCGGCGGGTAGCCACCCCGACGCAGCGCCAGCAGGCCAAGTGGGTCGTCTCAGGGTTGGTGTTCGTCGTGCTGGCGTACGTGGCACTCAACCTGCCTTACGCGGTGTTTGAGCCGCTCAAGGGGCCGGGTATGGTGCGCCTGGTCTACGGGCTGATCCACAAGCCGCTGCTCGTACTCGCCCTGCTGGTGATGCCTGCCTGCTTCGCCATCGCCATGCTGCGCTACCGGCTGTGGGACATCGACATCGTCGTGAGTCGCACGCTGGTGTACGGCGCGCTGACGCTCATGCTGGCCGCGATCTACTTCCCCAGCATGCTGCTCCTCCAGCAGATTTTCCAGGTGCTCGTTGGACACCGGTCGCCGCTGGCCGTGATTGCGGCCACGCTGGGGGTTGCCGTCCTGTTCAACCCGCTCCGCACGCGGCTGAACCACTTTGTCGACAGCCGCTTCTTCCCCGAGAGGCATGACGCAGCAGAAACGTTGGGGCTGATGGGCACGGCGCTGCGTGAGGAAGTGGACATTAACCGGCTCACCGACCAGCTTGAAACGGTAATTTGGAACACGCTGCGGCCCGCCCATGTGCTCTCGTGGCTGCGCACCCCGACCGGTTTCGGCGTGAGCCTCGTGCCCGGCAACCAGGCGTCCGATGTCCAGACGCAGGTTGCCCAGCTCAATGCCGAGATCGATGCCGACAACCCGTTGGTGGAGCTCCTCCAGCGGGCCTCCGGGGTGGTGGAACTGGACCGGCTTGAGATGGACTCCGAAACCCTGCAAAGGCTGCGTGCAACCGACGTCAGGCTGCTCGTGCCGCTCGTCAGCCAGGGTGAGCTGGCGGGCTGGCTGACACTCGGCCCCCGCCTGAGCGAGCAGGGTTACTCGCTGGACGACTACCAGCTTCTGAACATGCTGGCGACCCAGGCGGCGCCGGCGGTGCAGGTCGCGCAGCTTGTGCGGGAACGCGAGACTGAGGCGTTGGAGCGCGAGCGGCTGGAGCAGGAGCTTCGTGTTGCCCGCTTTATCCAGCAGACCCTGCTTCCTCAGGAGCCCCCGGCGCTCCCCGGCTGGCGGGTGGCAGGCCATTACCAGCCTGCCCGCGCGGTGGGCGGAGACTTCTACCACTACCTGCCGCTTGCCGATGGGCGGATGGGCTTCGTCATCGGTGACGTGACAGATAAGGGCGTGCCTGCCGCGCTGATCATGGCGACCACGCGCAGTATCCTGCGCTCGGCAGCCCACCAATCGGGTTCGCCGGGCGAAGTGCTGCGGCTGGTAAACGAGCTGCTTGTGCCGGAAATGCCGCCCAAGATGTTCGCCACCTGCCTGTACGCCGTGCTCGACCCGGCCACCGGGCGGCTTCGTTACGCCAATGCAGGGCACAACCCTCCCTGCCACTGGACGCGTGAGGGAGTCACCGAGCTGTGGGCAACCGGTATGCCGCTCGGCTTGATGCCAGGTATGCAGTACGAGGAGAACGAGACAACCCTCGCCCCCGGCGACAGCCTGCTCCTGTACAGCGATGGTCTGGTCGAGGCGCACAACGCCTACCGCGAGATGTTCGGCAGCCCGCGCCTGCATGCCCTGCTGAGCCAGCATGCCGGGGCCCCGGACCTGATCGAGCGCCTGCTGGCCGACCTGGCCGACTTCTCCGGAATCGGGCGAGAGCAAGAGGATGACGTGACGCTGGTCACAATCGAGCGAGAGGGTGGCGACATGGCATAAAGCAGCGCAAGGGAAAAGGGCCCGGGAGTGGGCTGGCACGCTGTGTGCAGCCTGGCAGGCGGCAATCTGTATGGTTGGTATGGGTTGTTTCTACGTTTAATGGGAGGCCGGAAAGATGGTTGAGGCAAAACTGAGCTTGCACGCGCGCAAGCTTAGCGAGAAGGCAGTCATCATCGACGTTGAGGGCGATCTCACGGGTGCTGCCGAGAGCGCGCTGATGGATATCTACGCAGAGGTGAGCGCGGACAATCCTCGCGCCATCATCCTGAACTTCAGCAAACTTGAGTACATGAACAGCTCCGGTATCGGCCTGCTGATCATGCTGCTCATCCGCATCCAGCGCCATGACCAATATCTGTTGGTCTACGGGCTTAAAGAGCACTACCGTCAGATTTTCAACCTGACACGGCTGGACGAGGCGGTGAGCATCTGCCAGAGCGAGGAGCACGCGCTGTCAGCTGCCGAGGCGTTCTAGCAAGCAACTATAATCACTTGAGAATAACACGCGCACCAGGGCAATTGCCTCAAACCGTCTGGAGCGGTCGGCGCGCGTGCGCCGGGTGCTCAAGCACCCGGCTAGCCATCCCCAAGCCTGCTCAAGCAGGCTGTTCGAGGCAGAATCTCGCCCCGGAGTGCCCTTCAGGGCACTTGGCAGTCCGGTAGCCAGGCGTTTGAACGCCCGGCAGGGCCGATCTGGCGGGCTACCTGATTTTGATGCGATTGCCCTGCACGCGCACAATTGCCCTTGACGCTATCCCGTCAACGTGCTAAGCTATCTGCAATCTTTAGAACAGGGCGGCAAGATGCCTGCAACCACGATGTCAACCAGCGATAAGTCAGAAAGCACGGGTGTACTGCGCGGCTTTGGGTACGCCTATTACTATTTTGCTGGCAGACATAGGGGGACGAGCATGGCTCTTGTCGCTGCCGGTGGCTGATACCCAAACACAGCCCCACTGAGACGGCGGAACGAAAAAGGCGCGGAGCATATGCTCCGCGCCTTTCGTGTCTGGCGAGACTGCCTGAGGCAGGAGGTGAAGGTGAAAGCTGAAGACGAACAGGCCGCCGCAAAAGTCTGCCGGGGGGTGCGTGGCGCAACTGTAGCCACGGAAAACCGTGCAGACGCCATCCTGGCGGCAACGCGCGAGCTGCTGGAAGCGATGGTCGCGGCCAACCAGATCGAGCCGGGCGATGTAGCCAGCGCCCTGTTTACGGCCACGCCCGACCTCGATGCCGCGTTCCCGGCGGCGGCAGCGCGGTCGCTCGGTTGGGTGGACGTGCCGCTGCTGGACGCGCAGGAGATCGACGTGCCGGGCGGGCTGGCGCGCGCGATCCGCGTGCTGCTTCACTGGAACACCACCACCACCCAACAGGCGATCCGCCACATTTACCTGAACGGCGCGGAAGTGCTCCGCCCCGATCTCGCAGCAAAACCGGAGGAGAGGCAACAGCCATGATCATCGTGATGAACAAGAATGCCACGCCCGCCAACATCGAGGAGATTGTCGGTTGGGTGGAAGCGCAGGGGTTGAAGACGCACCTCTCCCATGGGGAGGAGCGCACGATCATCGGGGTAATCGGCAACGAGCGCCCGCTCGACGAAGGGCAGGTGGAACGGATGGAAGGCGTCGAGCGCACCCTGCGCGTGCTGGAACCGTACAAGCTCGCCAGCCTGGATATGCACCCTGACCCGACCTTCGTCCCGCTCAACGGGCTGCAGGTCGGCGGGCAGCAGGTGGCGCTGATCGCCGGGCCGTGCTCGGTCGAGAGCCGCGAGCAGATTCTGGAGACGGCCCACGCCGTCAAAGAGGCGGGCGCGACCGCCATGCGGGGGGGTGCGTTCAAGCCGCGCACCTCGCCCTACAGCTTCCAGGGGATGGGGCTGGCCGCGCTGGAGCTGCTGGCTGAGGCCCGCGCGCAGACCGGTCTGCCCATCGTCACCGAGGTGATGGCCCCCGACCAGGTGGGGCTGGTGGCGCAGTACGCAGACGTGCTCCAGATCGGGGCGCGCAACATGCAGAACTACAACCTGCTGCGCACCCTCGGCGGCATCAACAAGCCGGTGCTGCTCAAGCGCGGCATGATGAACACCGTCGAGGAGTGGCTGATGTCCGCCGAGTACGTGCTCTCATGCGGCAACCCGCACGTGATGTTGTGCGAGCGTGGCATCCGTACCTTCGAGACGGTCACGCGCAACACGTTCGACGTGAACGCCATCCCTGCGCTCAAGGCGCGCACTCACTTGCCGGTGCTGGCCGACCCCTCACACGCGACCGGGCATTGGGAGTACGTCAGCGCGGCGGCGCTGGCCGCTGTCGCCGCCGGGGCAGACGGGCTGGTGATCGAGGTGCACCCCCACCCGGAAGCAGCCCTGTCGGACGGCATCCAGTCGCTGAAGC
>JAANMU010002080.1_pt1 | contig 15942 bp, 13 predicted proteins | sample 7279701 | NCBI WGS metagenome assembly JAANMU01 (sample SAMN14094539, study PRJNA606508) | bioreactor metagenome | isolation source: A lab-scale SPAN reactor treating ammonium-rich wastewater day 57 | place: Ireland: Galway | collected 2017-03-13 | reverse complement strand
GCGCGCAGCAGGTGGTGCAGGTGGTCGCGCCCGGCGGCCATCGGCGGGCGTCCGTCGCGGATGCGCTGGATCGCCACCGACAGCGTGTCGACGATCGGCAGCGCGCAGATCCAAAGCGCGGTGACCGGCGGAATGCCGCGCGCGCGCTGGGTGGCGTCGATCGCCGCCACCGCCAGCAGGTAACCGAGCAGCATGCTGCCGGTGTCGCCCATGAACATCAGCGCGCGCGGGCGCCCCGGAATGCGCGCGTTGAACATCAGGAACGCGAGCAGCGCACCGATGATCGCCAGGTTGCTGGTGAGCCGCGTCATGCCGCCCACCATCCACATGCTCGCCGCGAGCCAGCCGAACGACGACAGCATCACCTTGCCGGCCAGGCCGTCGAGCCCGTCGATCATGTTCACTGCGTTGATCACGCCGAGCACCGCGAACACGGTGAACGGCAGCGCCAGCACCGCCAGGCGCACCTGCACGCCGGGCAGCAGTTCGCCCAGCGAGTACAGCAGGTCGCCGTCGAAGAAGAGCGCGATCGCGACCACCGCCGTCTGCGCGAGCAGCTTGCGGCGCGCCGGAAGGCCGACCCGGTCGTCCTGCACCCCGATCAGGATCAGCCCCAGGGCGCCGAGCACGATCGGCATCTCCGGACTCCCCGTGTCGGCGACCAGCCAGGTGGCGAACAGCCCGATCGCCATGCCGATGCCGCCGACCACCGGGGTGGGCACGTCGTGGGTGCAGTGCCCCTGCGGATGCGCGATCAGTCCGCACCGCGGAGCGAGCGCCATCGCGAAGATCAGCGCCGCCAGGGTGATCGCCAGGCAGACGAGCGCAGCCAGAAGCATTCCGAAAAATGGAAAAAGGACCTTGACTGTAGGCGTATAGCGCTCCCGCGCGAGATGCGCAAGGCGGGGACCGGGTTCCGGCCACCGGAATGTGGCAAATTTGCCTAAGACTCTTGTTCTATTGAATTCAATCCATTACGCCGCGCTTTTCGATCCGTTTCTGAGGATCGGTGGCGCCCGGCTCGGGGCGACGTACCGCTCCCCGGTTCTTCGCCGCTTCCGGCGAGCCGGTGACGGCCACGGTGGAATTTCTTCACGCCGCGCCGGTTCGCCGGGGCTATACTGGCCGTCCCACTTGCGTCCCACGGATCCCACCAAGATCCCACCCGCCATGAGCCCGACCGAAGCCCGCCTGCGCGAACTGCTCGAACGCCGCATCCTGATTCTCGACGGCGCGATGGGCACGATGATCCAGCGGCACCGGCTCGACGAGGCGGGCTACCGCGGCGAGCGCTTCGCCGATCTCGCGCGCGACGTGAAGGGCAACAACGAACTGCTCTCGCTGTCGCGCCCCGAGATCGTGCGCGAGATCCACGAGCAGTTCCTCGCCGCCGGCGCCGACATCGTCGAGACCAACACTTTCGGCGCGAGCGCGATCGCGCAGGCCGACTACCGGCTCTCGCACCTGGCGCGCGAGATGAACCTGGCCGCGGCGCGGCTCGCGCGCGAGGCCTGCGACCGCTTCAGCACCGCCGAGCGTCCGCGCTTCGTCGCGGGCGCCGTGGGCCCGCAGCCGAAGACCGCGTCGATCTCGCCCGACGTGAACGACCCCGGCGCACGCAACGTCACCTTCGACGAACTGCGCGCCGCCTACGACGAGCAGGTGCGCGCGCTGGTCGAAGGCGGCGCCGACCTGCTGCTGCTCGAGACGATCTTCGACACGCTGAACGCCAAGGCGGCGGTGTTCGCGATCGACGCGATCATGGCCGAACGCGAAGCCGCGGGCCTGCCGCGACTGCCGATCATGATCTCGGGCACGGTCACCGACGCGTCGGGCCGCATCCTGTCGGGGCAGACGGTCGAGGCGTTCTGGAATTCGCTGCGCCACGCGCGCCCGCTCGCCGTGGGCCTGAACTGCGCGCTGGGCGCCGCGCTGATGCGCCCGTACGTCGAGGAACTCTCGAAGAAGGCCGACACCTTCGTCTGCGTCTACCCCAATGCGGGGCTGCCGAACCCGATGTCCGAGACCGGCTTCGACGAGACGCCCGGCGTCACCGCGCGGCTGCTGGGCGAATTCGCGCGCGCCGGCTTCCTCAACGTGGCCGGCGGCTGCTGCGGCACCACGCCCGAGCACATTGCCGCGATCGCGCAGGCGGTGGAGGGCGTCGCGCCCCGGCGCGTGCCCGAGCGCCCGCGCGCAATGCGCCTCTCGGGGCTCGAGGCGTTCACCGTCGACGACGCGTCGCTCTTCGTGAACGTGGGCGAGCGCACCAACATCACCGGCTCGAAAGCGTTCGCGCGGCTCATTCTCGGCGGGCAGTTCGACGAGGCGCTCGCGGTCGCGCGCCAGCAGGTGGAAAACGGCGCGCAGGTGATCGACGTGAACATGGACGAGGCGATGCTCGATTCGGCGGCGGCGATGACCCGCTTCCTGAACCTGCTCGCGTCCGAGCCCGACATCGCGCGCGTGCCGGTGATGATCGACAGCTCGAAGTGGGCGGTGATCGAGGCGGGCCTGAAGTGCGTGCAGGGCAAGTCGATCGTCAACTCGATTTCGCTGAAGGAAGGCGAAGAGGAGTTCCTGCGCCAGGCCACGCTGTGCCGCCGCTACGGCGCGGCCGTGGTGGTGATGGCCTTCGACGAGCAGGGGCAGGCCGACACCTTCGAGCGCAAAGTGCGGATCTGCGAACGCGCCTACCGGCTGCTGGTCGATCGCGTGGGCTTTCCGCCCGAAGACATCGTCTTCGACCCCAACATCTTCGCGATCGCCACCGGCATCGACGAGCACGACCACTACGCGGTCGACTTCATCGAGGCCACGCGCTGGATCCGCGCGAACCTGCCGCACGCGAAGGTCTCGGGCGGCGTCTCGAACGTGTCGTTCAGCTTCCGCGGCAACGACCCGGCGCGCGAGGCGATCCACACGGTGTTCCTCTACCACGCGATCCGCGCCGGCCTCACGATGGGCATCGTCAACGCGGGCATGGTGGGCGTGTACGACGAGCTCGACCCGGAACTGCGCGAGCGCGTCGAAGACGTGGTGCTCGATCGCAGGCCGCGGCTGCCCGCCGGCCACCCCGACGAAGGCAAGAGCGCCACCGAGCGCATGATCGAGTTCGCCGCCACGCTGAAGGCCGGCGGCGCGAAGAAGGAAGAGAACCTCGAGTGGCGCAACCAGCCGGTGGAGCAGCGGCTCGCGCACGCGCTGGTGAACGGCATCACCGCTTTCGTGGTGCAGGACACCGAAGAGGTGCGCGCGAAGATCGCCGCGCGCGGCGGCCGCCCGATCGAGGTGATCGAGGGCCCGCTGATGGACGGCATGAACATCGTGGGCGACCTCTTCGGCGCCGGCAGGATGTTCCTGCCGCAGGTGGTGAAGTCGGCGCGCGTGATGAAGCAGGCGGTGGCGCACCTGGTGCCCTTCATCGAGGAGGAGAAGCGCCAGCTGGAGGCCTCGGGCGCCGACGTCTCGTCGCGCGGGCGCGTGGTGGTGGCCACCGTGAAGGGCGACGTGCACGACATCGGCAAGAACATCGTCACCGTCGTGCTCCAGTGCAACAACTTCGAGGTGGTGAACATGGGCGTAATGGTGCCGTGTTCGGAGCTCCTCGCGCGCGCGAAGGAAGAGAACGCCGACATCGTCGGGCTCTCGGGCCTGATCACGCCCTCGCTCGAGGAGATGGCCTACGTCGCGAAGGAGATGGAGCGCGACCCGTGGTTTCGCGAGCGCAAGGTGCCGCTGCTCATCGGCGGCGCGACCACTTCGCGCGTGCACACCGCGGTGAAGGTGGCGCCCAACTACTCGGGGCCGGTGGTCTACGTGCCCGACGCGTCGCGCTCGGTGCCGGTGGTGCAGGGCCTGATGTCGGCCGAGCAGCGCGACGAGTTCCTCGCGGCGCTGGCCGCCGACTACGAGCGCGTGCGCGCGCAGCACGCATCGAAGAAGGCGCCGAACCTGGTGCCGCTGGCGCAGGCGCGCGCCAACCGCCTGCCCTTCGACTGGCTGCACGCCGGCCCCGACGGCGGACCGTACCGGCCGCCGAAGCCCAGGTTCATCGGCCGGCGCGAGTTCCGCAATTTCGACCTGGCCGAGATCGCCGCGTTCATCGACTGGGGGCCGTTCTTCCAGACCTGGGACCTGCACGGCGCGTTTCCGGCGCTGCTCGAAGACGAAGTGGTGGGCGAGTCGGCGCGCCGCGTGTACTCCGACGGCAAGTCGATGCTCAGGCGCGTGATCGAGGGCCGCTGGCTCACCGCCAACGGCGTGGCGGGTTTCCTGCCGGCCAACACGGTGAACGACGACGACATCGAGATCTACACCGACGAGACGCGCACCGAGGTGGCCTTCACCTGGCGCAACCTGCGCCAGCAGACCGCCAAGCGCGAAGGCGTGGCCAACAAGTGCCTGGCCGACTTCATCGCGCCGAAGTACATCGACGGCAAGCCGAGCGGCATCGCCGACTACATCGGCATGTTCGCGGTGACTGCCGGCCTGGGCATCGAGAAGAAGCTCGCCGAGTTCACGAGGCTGCTCGACGACTACTCGGTGATCATGCTCGAGGCGATCGCCGACCGCATGGCCGAGGCCTTCGCCGAGTGCCTGCACGCGCGCGTGCGCCGCGACCTGTGGGGCTACGCGGCCGGCGAGACGCTCTCGAACGAGGAACTCATCGCCGAGAAGTACCGCGGCATCCGCCCCGCGCCCGGCTATCCTGCCTGCCCCGAGCACACGGTGAAGCGCGCGCTCTTCGACACGCTGCGCGCCGAAGAGATCGGCATGAACCTCACCGAGCACTTCGCGATGATGCCGGCCTCGAGCGTGAGCGGCTTCTATTTCTCGCACCCGCTGGCCGACTACTTCGCGGTGGGCCGCATCGGCGAAGACCAGCTGAAGGACTGCGCGGCGCGCGCCGCGCGCGACGAGGAAGAGCTGCGGCGGGTGCTGGCGCCGGTGCTTTAGAGCGACGGCGGTCGTCCATCTAGACCGATTACCATTTCCGGAGCTCCCGGCGACGACGCGAAGCAGTATCAGGTCCGTGCAGTGAACACGGCGATCGAGGTATCGAAGAAGTGAAGCGTTCTGCTCGTTACGTCAAGATTGTCGAGTGGTCCGACGAAGATCGGTGCTACGTTGGTAGCGCGCCAGGGCTTCTGTACGGTGGCTGCCACGGAGATGACGAGCTGGCTGTGTTCGAAGAGCTCAGCCAGATCGTCGAGGAGACGATCGAGCTCTACATCAAGGAAGGACGTCCGCTACCGCCCGCGACTTCGGGGCGCGACTACGCCAACAAGATGCAGCACGTGGCGTAACCACGTCGGGTCTACGTTGAAGCAGAACTCAGAGGCGAATCCGGGGCTGCGCCCGGCAGGTTGACGTCAGAGGTCACCGGCGTCGGCCGCCTGCATCAGCGATGCATTGCTGCGTGGATCGGCGCCGGGCTGCAGGCCACCTTTGCCGCGAAACACCCGCAGGTGTGTGCGAACCCGCTTCCGGGGCACTTCTCGCGTACACAGGCGAAGCTGCAGGGCTTCCTCGACGATCCGTGCAAGGGTGATGCCCCGATGCGCGGCGAGTGCTTTCGCCTCGGCCAGCAGTGCCTCTTCGAGATCGAGGGTGACCTTCATCCCCCGAGGATGCAGATTTCCGCGCGGCACTGCAATCGCCATGTCGGCTTAGGCCTTTTGGCAGACAGCGCCACTGCGCCCGGCTATCCTTCGAACACGCGCGGGCGCAGAATATCCAGCTGTCGCCACCCGGCGCACATCGAACTTGCGCCCGACACGATCGGACGTGGAGCGACGACCATGAACGAGCACGCCAAGCCGCTGCGCCTGCACGTGCCCGAGCCCACCGGGCGTCCGGGCCATCCCACCGATTTTTCCTACCTGCGCCTGGCGCCCGCCGGCGAGGCGCGCCGGCCGCCGATCCAGGTGCGCGCTGCCGACACCGCCGATCTCGCCGCCTCGCTGGTGCGCGTGCTCGACGACGAGGGCCGCGCGCTGGGCCCGTGGGCGCCGCGGCTCGACCCCGAACGGCTGCGCTTCGGGTTGCGCGCGATGCTGGTCACGCGCATTTTCGACGCGCGCATGCTGATCGCGCAGCGCCAGAAGAAGCTGTCGTTCTACATGCAGTGCCTGGGCGAGGAGGCGATCGCGGTCGCGCAGGCGATGGCGCTGCGCGACGGCGACATGTTCTTCCCGAGCTACCGCCAGCTCGGGCTGCTGATGGCGAAGCAGGTGCCGCTGCAGGAGCTGATCTGCCAGCTGCTGTCGAACGAATGCGACCCGCTGAAGGGCCGCCAGCTGCCGGTGCTGTACTCGCGGCGCAAGGACGGCTTCTTCTCGCTCTCGGGCAACCTGGTCACGCAGTTCGTGCAGGCGGTGGGCTGGGCGATGGCCTCGGCGATCAAGGGCGACACGAAGATCGCTTCGGGCTGGATCGGCGACGGTTCCACCGCCGAGCCCGACTTCCACAACGCGCTCACGTTCGCGCACGTGTACCGCGCGCCGGTGATCCTGAACGTGGTCAACAACCAGTGGGCGATCTCCACGTTCCAGGCGATCGCCGGCGGCGAGCGCGCCACTTTCGCGTCGCGCGGCGTGGGCGCCGGCATCGCGTCGCTGCGGGTCGACGGCAACGACTTCCTCGCGGTGTTCGCCGCCTCGCAGTGGGCGGCCGAGCGCGCGCGCCACAACCTCGGGCCCACGCTGATCGAATGGGTCACCTATCGCGCGGGCGCGCACTCCACCTCCGACGATCCGTCGAAATACCGGCCCGCCGACGACTGGCAGCGCTTTCCGCTGGGCGATCCGGTGGCGCGGCTCGAGCGCCACCTGGAGACGCTCGGCGAGTGGTCGGCGCAGCAGGGCGAGCAGTTGCGCAAGGAGATCGAGGCCGAGGTGATCGCCGCGCAGAAGGAAGCCGAGCGCCACGGCACGCTGCTCGACGGGCGCGTGCCGTCGGCCGACACGATCTTCGAGGACGTCTACGCGCAGATGCCGGCGCACCTGCGCCGGCAGCGCGAACAGTCGAGGAGCGAGTCATGAGCACGCCAGCGGCAGTCACGCCGAGCGCCCCGGCCGCCGGAGCGCGCACCCGGATGACGATGATCCAGGCGCTGCGCTCGGCGATGGACCTGATGCTCGCGCGTGATCCCGACGTGGTGATCTACGGCGAAGACGTCGGCTACTTCGGCGGCGTGTTCCGCGTCACCGAGGGTCTGCAGGCGAAGCACGGGCGCACGCGCGTGTTCGATGCGCCGATCTCCGAGGGGGGCATCGTCGGCACCGCGATCGGCATGGCGGCCTACGGATTGCGCCCGGTGGTCGAGATCCAGTTCGCCGACTACTCGTATCCGGCCTACGACCAGATCGTCTCCGAGGCGGCGCGGCTGCGCTACCGCTCGGCGGGCGACTTCACCGCGCCGATCACGATCCGCATGCCGTGCGGCGGCGGCATCTACGGCGGCCAGACGCACAGCCAGAGCCCGGAGGTGCTCTACACGCACGTCTGCGGGCTGCGCACCGTGATGCCGTCGAATCCGTACGACGCCAAGGGGCTGCTGATCTCGGCGATCGAGTGCGGCGATCCGGTGATCTTCCTCGAGCCCAAGCGGCTGTACAACGGGCCGTTCGACGGCCACCACGACCGGCCGGTGGTGCCGTGGTCGAAGCATCCGCGCGGCGAGGTGCCCGAGGGCTACTACACCGTGCCGCTCGAGTCGGCGGCGGTGCAGCGCCCGGGCAGCGATCTCACCGTGCTCGCCTACGGCACGATGGTCTACGTGGCCGAGGCGGCCGCCGCCGAGACCGGCATCGACGCCGAGATCATCGACCTGCGCAGCCTGTGGCCGCTCGACCTCGACACGATCGTCGAGTCGGTGAAGAAGACCGGCCGCTGCGTGGTGGTGCACGAGGCCACGCGCAGCAGCGGTTTCGGCGCCGAGCTGGTGGCGCTGGTGCAGGAGCACTGCTTCTTCCACCTCGAGGCGCCGATCGAGCGCGTCACCGGCTGGGACACGCCGTATCCGCACGCGCAGGAGTGGGCCTACTTCCCCGGGCCGAAGCGCGTCGGCGCGGCGATGCGCCGCGCGATGGAGGCCTGAACATGGCCGCCCGCACGATCAAGGTGCCCGACATCGGCGAGGGCATTGCCGAAGTCGAGCTGGTCGAGTGGCTGGTGAAGACGGGCGACGCGGTCGCCGAAGACCAACCGCTGGCGGTCGTGATGACCGACAAGGCGAGCGTGGAGATACCGTCGCCGCTGGCGGGCACCGTGGTCGCGCTCGCAGGCGAAGCGGGGCAGATGCTCGCGGTGGGCGCGGAATTGATCCGGGTCGAACCGGCTGGTGGGGCAGGGCCAGCTCGGGTCGATGTGACGGCGGCTGGGGTGGAACCGGCGGCAGGAGCGACAGCGACGGCCGGGCGGGCAGGGACGTCACGCCCGGCCGGGGCGGAACCGGCGCCGGCGGCCGAAACGGGCACCGTGATTCGCGACGCCGCGCCGGAGGCGCCCGTGATTGTCGACAAGCCGCTCGCGTCGCCGTCGGTGCGCCGCCATGCGCGCGATCGCGGCATCGACCTGCGGCAGGTGCCCGGCAGCGGGCCGGGCGGGCGCGTGCGGCACGAAGACCTCGAGCGTTTCGCAGCGCGGGCGATCGCGCCCGCCCCCGGGGCTGCGGCGCGCGCGGACGCACCCGCGCCCGCGCGCGCACCCGCCGGGCCGCGCTACGCCGAGCGCCACGACGAGCTGGCGGTGCCGGTGATCGGCCTGCGCCGGCGCATCGCCGAGAAGATGCAGCAGGCCAAGCGCCACATTCCGCACTTCAGCTACGTCGAGGAAGTCGACGTCACCGAACTGGAGGCGCTGCGCGCGCAGCTGAACGCGAAGCACGCCGCCGAACGCGGGCGGCTCACGCTGCTGCCGTTCCTGCTGCGCGCGATCGTGCTGGCGGTGCGCGCGTATCCGCAGGTGAACGCGCGCTACGACGACGAGGTCAACGTGGTCACCCGCTACGGCGCGGTGCACGCGGGCATCGCCACGCAGACCGGGGCCGGGCTGATGGTGCCGGTGCTGCGCCATGCCGAGGCGCTCGACCTGTGGGCCGCGGCGGCCGAAATCGCGCGGCTCGCGCAGGCCGCGCGCAGCGGCAAGGCGCTGCGCGACGAACTGTCGGGCTCGACGATTACCGTCACCAGCCTGGGCGCGCTCGGCGGCATCGCGTCGACGCCGGTGATCAACCACCCGGAAGTGGCGATCGTGGGCGTGAACCGCATCGTCGAGCGGCCGGTGATTCTCGGCGGCGCGGTGGTGGCGCGCAGGATGATGAACCTGTCGTCATCGTTCGACCATCGCGTGGTCGACGGCATGCACGGCGCCGAGTTCGTGCAGGCGCTGCGCGCTTACCTCGAGTGCCCGGCGACGATGTTCATCGAGTGATTAACCGGGGAAGCGGTAGATCGCCGCCAGCCCGGTGATCGTCGGCATGCGCGCCGCCGGCACGATCACCACTTCGCCGCCGGTCGCGATCACGCGCTCGCCGATGTCGTCGAGCAGGTCGTCCACCTCGGGGTCGGCAAGGTTGGCTTCGACCACGCTGCCGTCGGCGGGATCGAAACGCCCCGGAATGATGCGGTCGGCCTCGATCAGCAGCGTGGCCACCTGGCCGGCCGCGGCGGCTTTCGCCACCTCGTGCAGGTCGTCGCTGCCCGCTCTCTTCGGCCTGGCCGCTTCGAAAGCGTTCACCAGTTTCGCGAGCCGCGCGAGGTACCAGGGCTCGACGAGCGCCCAGGCGCGCGTGCGCAGCTGATCGAGCGACAGGTCGTCGGGGTGCACGTCGAGGGCGTCGGCCGCCAGCATCGGATTGCGGCTGATGCCGCGGAACAGGCGATGGTGCTCGGGCAGCGCCGCGAGCAGCAGCGGCAGGCCGGTGGGGCGCGAATAGTGCTCGAGCACGTCGGCGTCGATCGTGCGGAAGAAGTGCTCGGTCTCCCGGTCGCGCATCGCCTGCTTCAGGTCGGTGCCGTGCCGCGTGGTCGCGCCCAGCGCGCCCGAGCCGTAGACCCGCGTGGCGCGCTCGCGCACCGGCGCGGGCGCGGCCGAGTCGATCGCCAGGTCGACCTCGGCGATCGCGTCGCGGTTGCCCTCGAACAGCCGCGCTTCGTGGCGATTGAGCCCGAGAATGTGATAGCGGTCGGCCGATTGAAGGATGCGCATCAGCGGCTTGGTGTGGAAGCTGTCGGCCACCACGGTGAGTTCGGCCACCGGCCGCTGCAGGCGCCAGGCGCGGAAGAACCCCGGCGCGGCGAGCACCGCCAGGCCGTCGAGCGTGTGGTTCCAGAAGTCGTGGTCGGCCGCCAGCGCCTCGAACGGCGCGAGCAGCGCCGCGCCGTCGCGCGCCGGGTACTTGCGCAGCAGCGAGTCGGCCAGCGCCTTCACCAGGTTGCGGAAGCGGATCGGGTCCTGCTGGTTGTCGGGGTGCACCCGGTGCGTCGGTTGATACAGCGACAGGCACGGCGGTTCGTGCCGACCCGAAAGCAGGCGCGGATAGTCGTCGGCCAGTGAAGCCATGGCGTGATTCCTCGTGACGGATGCAGCGAGAGCGGGAACCCGCTCCACGCCGCAAGGGTAGCAAAACGCGAGGCCGCCTCCCCCGACCCGGCGGTGCGGCCGCGGGCCGCGTCGCTTCAGCGATTCGGGTGCGGCGCCGGCGCCGGCGCGGGCGCGGACTGCGGCAGCAGCGCGGGTGCCGGTGCGGGTGTCGGCGTTGCCGCTTCGCGCTGCGCGGGAATCTCGCGCGTGACCGTCTCGCGGTAGATGCCGCCCGCTTCGACGCTGCCGCGAATCGTGCCGCCGCCGCGCACGCGATATTCGCAGTCGGCGCGCTCTTCGGGCGGCAGCGGCTCGCAGCGGCGCAACGCGTTTTCGAGATAGCGGATCGGGTCGTCGGGCGCGACGCCCGGCCAGCCACGACGCGCCTCGGCGCGCGCCGCCGCCGCTTCGCGCAGGCAGGCGGCGCGCTCTTCGGGCGATTCGATGCGCTCGCAGTGCTCGCGCTCGAGCCGGTAGCGCGTTTCGGGGTCGCTGGCGCCGTTCGCGGCGTTGGTCGCGCGCGGTTGCGCCACGGCCGCGATCGGCAGCGCGCCCGCGGCGATCAGCGCGAGGGCTGCCGCGGCGCGGCGCGCGTCACTCCAGCGTGAACCCGACATCGATCGTCACCTGCCAGTGCGCGACCTTGCCCTCGACCACGTGGCCGCGCGTTTCGACCACGCGGAACCACTGGATGTTGCGCACCGTCTCGTGCGCTTTCGCGAGCGCGTTGCGGATCGCGTCGTCGGTGCCGGTCTTCGACGAGCCGGTGAGTTCGATGTGCTTGTAGACGTGGTTCGTCACGATTCGCCTCTTCGGGGTTTTCGTCGGGGCGCCTCATTGTGCGCCCGGATTTCGGCGCCCGCGTCGTGGATGGAGTACGAGAACGGATTGCGTACCCGCACGCCGTCGACGAGCGCACCGTCCTGCAGGTCTTCGGTGAGCAGCACCGGGCAGCCCTGCTCGCGCGCCGCAGCGACGACGAGCGCATCCCACCACGAGAGGCGATGCCGTGCCTGGATGGCGCGCGCGCGCTGCATCGTTGCCGCATCGACGGGTTGCGGCCGCCACTGCATCAACGCTTCGACGTCGTCCCAGGCCTCTTCTTCGGACAGGCCCGGCTTCAGCTTGCGGGTGACGGTGACGTAGTACTCCGAGAGCACCTGCATGCCGGTGCGTCCGAGTTGCTCGGCCCACAGCCATTCGAGCCACGCGTGGGCGATCGGCTGGCGCCGGAGGTCGTCCGCGTCGCGCGCGTACACCAGCACATTGGTGTCAACGAAGATCGGCACGCTCATGAAGCTCGTCGCGCGTGGGCAGCCTCGATCCGGCTGCGTTGATCCGCGTGGGCCCGCGCGCGAGAAAGCGGCGCATCGCGTTCGCGTAGTCGCGCGATTCGCGCATGCGCCTCTCCAGCATTCCGGCAATGAAGCGGGAGACGCTCATGTCTTCGCGCGCCGCTGCCACCCGCACCCAGGCGGCGGTTTTCTCGTCGAGTGTGATGGTGATGTTCTTCATGACACGGAAACAGTGTAACACGAATTTCGTGTCAACCGGCTCCGCCCTGCCACGGCGCCGCGCCCCCGGACAGCTTCGCCAGCACTTCCACCGGCGCCTGCACCGCGCTGCGCTGGTGGTAGAAGCCGAGCGCACGCAGTCCGCCGAGCTCCTCGCCGCCGCCGGCACGGCCCGGTCCGCCGTGCAGCGACATCGGCATCACGTTGCCGTGGCCGGTGTGGCTCTTGCCGACCGCCGGCGTGACCACGTGCAGGCGCCCGTGCGCGTGCGCCATCTCGATCGCGGCGCGCGCGACGAACTCGGTGTCGTCGCTGAACACCGACGCGACCAGCGAGCCGAAGCCGCGGCGCGCGAGCGCGAACGCGTGGTCGGCGTCGCGATACGGCACCACGGTGGCCACCGGCCCGAACACCTCGAGATCGTGCGCGAGCGTCGCGGCGTCGCCGTCGTCGACCTTCAGCAGGTGCGGCATCACGCAGGCGGCCACTTTCGGGTCGACGTCGACCAGATCGGCTTCGCTGCCGGCCCAGGCGAGTTGCGCTTCGCGCCCGAGCGCGGCGAGCCCGTCGCGCACCGCCGAGAGTTGTGCGCGGCTGGCCAGCGCGCCCATGCGCACCGCTTCGTTGCGCGGATTGCCGACCTTCACCGCGGCAAGCGCCGCGGCGATCGCCTCGGTGGCGGCCGCGGCGTGCGCCTGCGGCACCAGCACGCGGCGGATCGCGGTGCACTTCTGCCCCGACTTGATCGTCATCTCGCGCACCACCTCCTTCACCATCAGCGCGAACGCTTCGCTGCCCGGCGCAGCGTCGGGGCCGAGCACTGCGCTGTTCAGGCTGTCGGTCTCCGCGTTCACGCGGATCGAGTGGCGCAGCACGTTGTCGTGCGCGCAGATCGTGCGCGCGGTGTCGGCCGAGCCGGTGAACGAGACCAGGTCGAACGGTTGCAGCGCTTCGATCAGGCCCTCCGAGCGCCCGCAGACGATCGACAGCGCGCCGGGGGGCAGCACGCCGGCCTCGATCACCTCGGCCACCATCTGCTGCGTGAGCCATGCGGTGGCAGTGGCCGGCTTGACCACCACCGGCACGCCCGAGAGCAGCGCCGGCGCCGCCTTCTCCCAAAGACCCCACGCGGGGAAGTTGAATGCGTTGATGAGCAATGCGATGCCGCGCTGCGGCACGAGGAAGTGCGCGCTCTGGAACGCGCCGTCCTTGCCGAGCTTCACCGGCTCGCCGTCGGCGAGGCAGCGTGCGTCGCCGAGCTTCGCGCCCCAGCGAGCGTACTGGCCGAGCGTGTAGATCGCGCCGTCGATGTCCGCTCCCGAGTCGTTGCGCGTCGTGCCCGAGTTTTGCAGCGCAATGTCGTACCAGGTGTCGCGCTTGCCCTGCAGCAGCTCGACGATGCGCGCAAGCAGCGCTGCGCGTTCCGCGTAGGTGAGCGCGCGCAGTGCTGCGCCGCCGCGATCGCGCGCGAACGCATAGCCCTCGGCCAGGTCGAGTCCCGCGCCCGAGACGCGCACCAGTTCGGTGCCCAGCACCGGATCGAAGAGCGGCGTGCCGGCGCCGCCGCCGCTTTGCCAGCGGCCCGCGAGATGGTTGTCGAGAAGTCGAGTCATGTGCGGATCCTCATGAAGAAAACGTCTCTGCGAATGGGGTGCTGGCGCGGTCCGGGGGGTTGACGCCGCCCGCGACATGCATCATTATGCATTGATTCACATCAATTCGGCAATATAATTCATCATGAACGAATCTCCCCGGGTCGACTACCAGACCGAGCCATCGAGGTATCGCCACGTGAAGCTCGGCTTCGACGGACCGATCGCGACGCTGTCGCTCGACATCGACGAAGACGCGGGCATTCGCCCGGGCTACAAGCTGAAGCTGAACTCCTACGACCTGGGCGTGGACATCGAGCTGCACGATGCGCTGCAGCGCATCCGCTTCGAACATCCCGAGGTGCGCGCGGTGGTCGTCACCAGCGCCAAGGATCGCATCTTCTGCTCGGGCGCGAACATCTTCATGCTCGGGCTCTCCAGCCACGCGTGGAAAGTGAACTTCTGCAAGTTCACCAACGAAACGCGCAACGGCATCGAGGATTCGAGCCGGCACTCGGGACTCAAGTTCCTGGCGGCGCTCAACGGCGCCTGCGCCGGCGGCGGCTACGAACTCGCGCTCGCCTGCGACGACATCGTGCTGGTCGACGATCGCTCCTCCACCGTGTCGCTGCCCGAGGTGCCGCTGCTCGGCGTGCTGCCGGGCACCGGCGGGCTCACCCGCGTCACCGACAAGCGCAAGGTGCGCCACGACCGCGCCGACGTCTTCTGCACCACCACCGAAGGGGTGCGCGGCCAGCGCGCGAAAGCCTGGCGCCTTGTCGACGAAGTGGTCAAGCCGCAGGACTTCGCGCGCGTGGTGAACGAGCGCGCGCTGGCGCTGGCCGCGCAAAGCGATCGTCCGGCCGATGCGAAGGGCGTTCCGCTGGTGGCGCTCGAGCGCACGATCGACGACGCCGGCTACCACTACCGCTACGTCGACGTGCAGATCGACCGCGCGAAGCGCACCGCCACTTTCGTGGTGAAGGGCCCGGCCGGCGCGCAGCCTTCGGAGCCCGACGCGATCGTCGCCGCCGGCGCCAACTGGTGGCCGCTGCAGATGGCGCGCGAGCTCGACGACGCGATCCTGTCGCTGCGCACCAACGAGCTCGATCTGGGCGTCTGGCTGATGAAGACCGAGGGCGACCTGGCCGCGGTGCAGGCAGCCGATGCGGTGCTTGCCGCGCATCGGAATCACTGGTTCGTGCGCGAGACGATCGGCATGCTCCGGCGCACGCTCGCGCGGCTTGACGTGAGCGCGCGCACGATGTTCGCGCTGATCGAACCGGGTTCCTGCTTTGCCGGCACGCTGGCCGAGATCGCGTTCGCGGCCGATCGCAGCTACATGCTCGCGCTGCCCGACGAGCCGGCGAAGGCGCCGCGCATCGCGCTCACCGAAATGAATTTCGGCGCCTATCCGATGGTGAACGGCCAGTCGCGCCTTGCGCGCCGCTTCTACGAGGAAGAGGCGCCGCTCGCGGCCGCGCGCGCGGCGATCGGCGAGGCGCTCGACGGCGAGCGCGCCGAGGCGCTCGGGCTGGTCACGGCCGCGCCCGACGACATCGACTGGGCCGACGAGATCCGCATCGCGGTGGAAGAGCGCGCCGCGATGTCGCCCGATGCGCTCACCGGCCTCGAAGCGAACCTGCGCTTCGCCGGCAAGGAGACCATGGAGACGCGCATTTTCGGCCGGCTCACCGCCTGGCAGAACTGGATCTTCATCCGCCCGAACGCGGTCGGCGACAAAGGCGCACTGAAGGTCTACGGCAAGGGCGAGAAGGCCGCCTTCGACTGGAACCGCATCTGATTTTCGGAGTGAACCCATGAGCAGCGTGAACTACAGCGAGAAGATTCCCAACAACGTCAACCTGTCGGAAGACCGCACGCTGCAGCGCGCGCTCGAGCACTGGCAGCCCGGCTTCCTGAGCTGGTGGCAGGACATGGGCCCCGACGGCTCCACCGCCTACGACGTCTACCTGCGCACCGCGGTGAGCGTCGACCCGAGCGGCTGGGCGCAGTTCGGCTACGTGAAGATGCCCGACTACCGCTGGGGCATCTTCCTGAACCCGGCCGACAAGGAGCGCAAGATCCACTTCGGCGACCACCTCGGCGAACCCGCCTGGCAGGACGTGCCGGGCGAGCATCGCGCCAACCTGCGCCGCATCATCGTCACGCAGGGCGACACCGAGCCGGCCTCGGTGGAGCAGCAGCGCCACCTGGGTCTCACCGCGCCCAGCCTCTACGACATG
>JAANMU010002076.1_pt1 | contig 15964 bp, 10 predicted proteins | sample 7279701 | NCBI WGS metagenome assembly JAANMU01 (sample SAMN14094539, study PRJNA606508) | bioreactor metagenome | isolation source: A lab-scale SPAN reactor treating ammonium-rich wastewater day 57 | place: Ireland: Galway | collected 2017-03-13 | reverse complement strand
TCGACCAACGCCAATCAATGGCCCGCTCGCAGAGCTTTCGGCGGCAGGGGTTCTTGTGGAGGTAGTCGATCGACGTTTCCACAGCCGCCGGGTGCTTCAGGTTCCGGTCGTAACCGGGGCCTTCCTGCCAGTAGCGGAACGTGGTTACGCCGGGACGCTGGCGGATGGTCAGCTTTGGTAGCCAGACATTATGGGTTTCGATGAGCCGTTGCTTGATGCGGAATGAATAAGGCCGTTTGATGGCCTTGAGCAAGGCATCGACGCCCGACGCTTCCGGCAGTGGAAAGACCAGCAGGTGAACATGCTCCGGCATGTACACAAACGCTGCCAGGCCGAACCGATGGTTCTCCAAGGCCCGGTCAATGCTTTGGCTAAGGCAGGCCCGCGAGCTATCGTCCGTGAGCAGCGGATAACGGCGGTAACAGGAGAAGGTCAATTCACGACACGCCTCGGGATCTTCAAAATGCTTCACCCGCTTGCGATGGCCCTGTTCGTTCTCCATGAGCCGACTCCTCGAACCCGCCCAGGCCCCAAGTCAACCCGGCCCCAGGGAGTAACGTAACGGCACAGACCAGACATCGCAAGTTTCCGATCCCCCACTTCCCACGCTGCCAAGCCCTTGTGCCAATGTTGCCTCACCCAGCAGTGGCACATGTTGCAGGATTGCGACCTTACTTCTTCGGCCTTGGTACGCGACTGGCGGCGGCGCGTTTGCCTTTGCGGCCTTTGGCTTTTTGTTGGGTGGCGGCTTTGATTTCGGTTTCGGTGATCTCTTTGCCGATCGACTTTTTTAGCTCGATGATGCGGTCTCGGATGACGCCGGCGCGTTCGAATTCCAGGTTCTCGGCGGCGGAGAGCATTTCGGCTTCTAGCTCTTGGATGTACTCTTCGGTGATGTAGATCGAGTCGTTGTCGCGGCCGACGGCGGCGTTGGCGGCGCGGTGGGCGGCGGCTTCGGACTCGATGCCGCGGCGAATGTTCTTCTTGATCGTCTCGGGCGTGATGCCGTGCTTGGTGTTGTACTCCTCTTGCAAGGCGCGGCGGCGGCGAGTCTCGTCGATCGCGGCCCGCATGGCGGCGGTCATCTTGTCGGCGTAGAGAATCACCTTGGCGTTCACGTTGCGGGCGGCGCGGCCGATGGTTTGGATCAAGGAGGTTTCGCTTCGCAGGAAGCCTTCCTTGTCGGCGTCCAGGATGGCGACCATCGACACCTCGGGCAGGTCGAGACCTTCCCGCAGCAGGTTCACGCCGATCAGGCAGTCAAAACGCCCTTCGCGCAGGTCGCGCAGTAGCTCCACCCGTTCGAAGGCGTCCAGCTCGCTGTGCAGCCACTTGCAAGCCACGCCCTTCTCGGCCAGCCAGGCCGAGAGATCTTCGGCCAGCCGCTTGGTGAGCGTAGTGACTAGCACCCGTTCGTGGAGGGCGGCCCGCTCTTTGATCTGCTCCAACAGGTGCGGCACCTGGCCGCGGGCGGGGATGACTTCGATGATCGGGTCGAGCAAACCGGTGGGGCGGATCAATTGCTCGACCACTTCGCCGCCGGTCTTCTCCAGTTCGTAGTCGCTGGGCGTGGCCGAGACGTAGATCGCTTGCGGGAATTTTTTCTCCCACTCTTCAAACGTGAGGGGGCGGTTGTCCAGGGCGCTGGGCAGGCGGAAGCCGTGCTCCACGAGCGTCATCTTGCGGTTGCGGTCGCCGTGCCACATGGCCCGCACTTGGGGTATGGTCACGTGGGACTCATCCACAAACAGCAGGTAGTCTTGCGGGAAGTAGTCGTAGAGCGTGTGCGGCGCGGCGCCGGGCGCGCGGCCGTCCAGGTGCCGGCTGTAGTTCTCAATGCCGGGGCAGTAGCCCACTTCCATCATCATTTCCAGGTCGAAGCGGGTGCGGGCGTTAAGCCGCTGGGCCTCCAAGAGTTTGCCTTGCTCGCGGAAGAGTGAGAGCCGCTCGTGCAGCTCCTCTTCGATCCCTTGGACTGCAAAGCGGATGCGGTCTTCGGGCATCACGAAGTGCTTGGCGGGGTAGATGAAGATTTGCTCTTCCTGGCCGATCACCTCGCCGCTGACGGGGTTGATGATCGAAAGCTGATCGACCTCGTCGCCCCACAACTCGATGCGGTAGGCGAACTCCTCGTAAGAGGGCCAGATTTCCACGCAGTCGCCCCGCACGCGGAACCGGCTGCGCTCAAAGGCCACATCGTTCCGCTCGTACTGGATATCGACCAGTTTCATCAACATGCGGTCGCGGTCCAGGCTCTGGCCCTTATGCACCGCGACCATCATTTGCTTGTAGTTGTCGGGCGAACCCAAGCCGTAGATGGCCGAGACGCTGGCCACGATCACCACGTCTCGCCGGCTCACCAGGGAACTGGTCGAGGCCAGCCGCAGGCGGTCGATCTCTTCGTTGATCGAGGCGTCTTTCTCGATGTAAATGTCCCGCTGGGGGATGTAGGCTTCGGGCTGGTAGTAGTCGTAGTAGCTGACGAAATAATGCACCGCATTGTGCGGGAAGAACTCTTTGAACTCCGAGTAAAGCTGGGCGCAGAGGGTCTTGTTGTGCGAGATCACCAGCGCCGGCCGCTGGGCCTGGGCGATGATGTTGGCCATGGTGAAGGTCTTGCCCGAGCCGGTCACGCCGAGCAGGACCTGGTGTTGTTGCCCATTGCGCACGCCGCGGGACAGAGCTTCAATGGCTTGCGGCTGATCGCCGCCGGGCTGGAAAGGAGCGACAAGTTCAAACGGCACCGGAGGGTCCTTCCGTGCAAGGTAGGTAGTGAACGTATTTTTATTATATCCCGGCTTCCTTTGGAGGATCAGCGGCTCCCACGCTGGTCCGCAGTTGTCCGGAAAGAGCCGCGCGCGAGCGCGGGGCGGCTGCGGGGATCGTTTTCCGCTCGGAGGAGACGCTAGGGCTTGGGAAGTCGCTCCTCGGCAGGCAGAACAAAGACCAACGTGCCGGGACGCAAGGTGTGCAGGAGGGTCTGGCTGGCCGCCTCCCCCTCGGGAGACGCTTCGCCGCGGTTCTGGAGCAACGCGGGGAGCATTCCTAAGGCGGATGCGGGATTTGCGCGATAGGCGACGGCGACCGGCAGAGACTTGCGGATCAGGGGCCGCGCTTCCTCGACGGTAAGCCTCTTGAGCGACGATTCCAGGACGAGCAGCACCACGGCGTCGCGGGTGTTCAGGGTCGCAGGGGCAGGTTGGTGGTACACGGCGTTTGTGGGGCCGCCACGCAGCACGGTGAAGCGGGTCACAAGAAGGTTGCCGGCGTCATCCAAGCCTTCCGTGGCCACCAGCTCCAAGGGCACATTCGCTGCCGGACGTTTGGCGAGCGGTTGGCGGTGCAGGGTGACCGGCACGTCGTCACGGTCACGAAGCGTTAGCTCCTGGCCTTGGAGCTTGTAAGAAAAGATGAGGGACTGGGCCGCGGAACGTTCACCGGGTGGAGGCGTGGGAGTGATTCGCACCTGCTTGGCGGCGGGATCCACGCGGAGGGTTCCGGAAAGGCGGCCGGCGCTGCGGAAGCCAAGCATCTCTACCCGGTCGCCCTCGACCAGCAGTTCCGCGAGCACCGGCTGAAACACGGTTTCGCCGCGCATCCCGCCTCCCCACGAGCCGGACCAGAACCCTTCCAGCTCAGAAGTTGGGGCCTTTTCCGGCGCCGCCTGCGCGGATGCGCTGTTCACCCAGCACGTCAGGCTGAACATGCACACTGCCACGACACACCCTGGTTGGGCGCCTGGGAACATCTTAGCTCCTGGGAAGAGTGAGGCGCGTTAAGGGAAAAGGGAACGCAGGCCATGCTCGCGCGGGCAATGGCGCTTCGGATTATAGTCCTTCCGCCAGGGCGTGTTGGGCTAGGACCGTTGACGGGGGGCGTCGCGTTGATTATCTCTCAAGCATTCCGTGGCGTGAGCCGTTCTGTCCCAGAGGTTCTTATGGATGCTTCGAAACCTCCCTTGCGACGCTGGCGCTGGCAGTTCAGTTTGCGGGCGCTGCTGCTGTTGATGTTGGTCGTGGCGTCGTTCCTGGCAGGCAGGCTCTCACCCCAGCGGGAGCTGGAACAAGCCCGCCAGGCCGCCGTCGAGGCCCAGCTGGCCGCAGAGCGCGCCTTGCGGGCCGAAATCGAAGCCCGCTACGCGATGGCGATGGCAAAGGAACAGTCGAGGTTGGCCGAACTGCAAGCCGCGCAGGCGAGTGAGCCATGAGCAATCGCTTCGAGCGTGCGGACCTGCGGATCGCCACCGTTTGTGCCCTGTTGAGGAATAAGGTCCTGGCGTGCAACTGAACATCCGTCCTGAAACGTCCCAGGACCGTCACGCCGTGGAGCGCGTGCATCGGTTGGCGTTCGACCGCGAAGCGGAAGCCCGCCTGGTGAACGCCTTGCGAGACGGCGGCTACGCGCGGGTTTCGCGGGTGGCCCAGGTCAGGGGGGAAGTGGTGGGCCACGTCTTGTTCCATGCGTTGCAGATTGTGGACGGGCAGCGAGCTACCGAAGCGCTCTCGCTGGCGGTGCTTCCCGAGCATCAGCGCCTGGGCGTCGGTTCGCAGTTGGTGCGGGAGGGGCTAGAGGCGTGCCGGGCGGAAGGAGGCCAAATCGTGTTTGTGCTGGGTGAGCCGGCGTACTATCGCCGGTTTGGGTTTTCGTCGGAATTGGGGGCGCGGGTCCAGTCGCCTTATGCGGGCGAAGCGTTCCTGGGGCTGGAGTTGGCGCCCGGAGCTAGCGACGCAGTGCGCGGCGAAGTGCGGTACCCTCCACCCTTTGCGGAGTTAGAATAGGCGAGCATTTCCAAGCGGCGCGTCGGATTGAGCCGGGTAGAGTTAAACATCCCAATGAGGTTTGCATCATGGTTCGTCATCGTGGCGTGTGGGTGGCGTTTGCGGCCGGTGTGGTGTTGCTGGCGGCGTGGCAAGTGCTGCGCGTCTCGGCCACGGGGCAGGAGAAGGCCGAGAGTCGCGGCGGCCATCAACGGTCGGTCAACGTGCGCGACCTGGGCGCCCGCGGCGATGGGCAGGCCGACGATACGGCGGCCCTGCAAGCGGCGGTCAATCGCGGCGGAAGCGTGGTGTTTCCGCGGGGCGCGTATCGGATCACCCAGACGATTACGGTCGAACTGGACAAGACCGGCTTCACCTCGCTTGACGGCGGCGGCGTGGCCCGGGTGGTGATGGACGGCGCCGGCCCCGCCTTTCGCTTTGTGGGGACGCATGAAGGAACCGCCGATCCAAAGACGGTCCAAGACCCTGTGTGGGACCGCCAGCGGACGCCGCGGGTGACCGCGCTGGAGATTGTCGGCGGCCATGACGAAGCGGTCGGGATCGAGGCCGCCGGCACCATGCAGTTGACGCTTTCGCACCTGACGCTGCGGAAGCTGCTGCATGGCGTGCATCTGGTCAAGCGGAACCGGAACGTGCTGATCGACGCCTGCCACATCTATGAGAATCGCGGCGTGGGCGTGTATTACGACAACGTGAACCTGCATCAGTCGAACATTGCCGCCAGCCATATCAGCTACTGCGGCGGCGGGGGCGTGGTGGTCCGCGGCGGCGACGTGCGGAACATCCACATTGCCGGCTGCGACATTGAAGGCAACCACGACCCCGAAGGCCCGCCCACGGCCAACGTGCTCTTGGACTGCACCGACGGCTCGGTGGCGGAAGTGGCCATTGTGGGCTGCACCATCCAACATTCGCATACCGCGCCGGACTCGGCCAACGTGCGCGTGCTGGGCAAGAGCTCTTACCGCCGCGGCAACGAGTCGCACGAGGCCAACTGGGGCAACATCACCATTGCCGATAACGTGCTGTCCGACGTGCAGACGAACATCGACCTGGTTGGCGCCCGGGGCGTGACGATCACCGGCAATACGATCTGGCAGGGCTTTCAATACAACCTGCGCGTGGTCGATAGCTCGCACCTGACGATCGCCAACAACGTGTGCGAGCGCAACCCGCCCTACGGCTACGCCGGCCCGACCAACAATTCGGTGCTGCTGCAAGGCTGCCGCGACATCGTGTTCACCGGCAACCTCTTCCACGGAATTCTCGGCCCGGTGGGCGTGCTGCTGGAAGACTGCCGCCGGGTGAACATGACCGGCTGCAACGTGCTTGACTGCGAAGGCGTCGAGCTGCGGCTGGAGAACGTGTTGTACAGCCGCGTTTCCGATTGCCTGATTCGCGACGACCGGCCTGACGCTCAAGAGCCAGCCCCGCTGCCGGTGCTGCAAGTGCGCGGCGGCAAGGAAAACCTCTTGGCCGACAACCTGCTCGGCGGTAAAGCCGAAATTTGGCCAGGATCGGTCGGCGCCAACAACCCGTAACGCTTTCTTTGGAGCGCAGCGATTCACTTTCGCCTGTTGCAAGGGCGAAAGATGAAGGACGAAGGACGAAGGTCGAAAGGCGAAAGCGGCGATGAATCGCCGCGCTCCCAATTGGCGGAAAGTACTCCTGCTTTCGCCTTGTGCGTCCTTCCACCATCCCGTTGGCCGCGGACCCCTGATTCCTGACTCCTGCCGTCTTACGGCTGGATGGTGACGAGATAGCTCTCGCTTACTTTCTCGGTCAGGCGCACTTGCACGGGGCCTTCCAGCGAGGCGATTAGCTCGAAGAACTCCTGGGGCGTGGCGACGCGCTGGTTCTGGACGTGGCTGATGAACTGGTGCGGACGCAGGCCGGCTTGCCACGCGAGGGAGCCTTCCGCGACTTCGGTCACCGCCACGCAACCTTGTTCATCGACCGCCGCGGCCCGCTCGTCAAAGTGGGGAATCGCGGTGGCGTAATCGGCCTGCAACCCGCGCCACGAAGGCTCTTTGACTTCCGCGATGATCGGCCGAGGCGCGGCCACGTGCTTCTTCGAGAGTGTGACCGTCTCCTTCCGTGTTTGCGGACGACCGATGCCGACGGCGCGTTCGACGGTCAGTTGCACCTCGGCCGCGACGGGCGCCTGGCTTAACTGGCGGATCAAGTCGTTGGCGTCTAGCACCGCCGCGCCGTCCACGTGGGTAATTACGTCGCCTTCGCGCAGGTCGGTTCGACGGGCGGGCGCGCCGGGCACGATCTCTTGCACCCGGGCGCCAAAACGTCCTTGGCGGCGCTCAAACGCGGTCAGGTGGATCGGCGCCACGCCCAGAAAGCCATAGTCGGCCTTGCGGCCTTGCTTGAGGTTCTCTAGTGACCGCAGGAAGGCGTCGTTGGCCGGGAGCGCATAACCGGCCGCCTCTTCAAAACCGGGCGGAGTGGCCAAGGCGGTGGTCAGGCCGATCATCTCGCCCCGCCAGTTGACAAGCGCCCCGCCGCTGGTGCCTTTGAGCAACTTGACGTCGGTTTGAATGAGCGTGCCGTAATGGTGGAGCGTGGGCTTGCCGGGCGCGGCGTCGCGCCCTTCGGAAAGCTGCGGCGCCGGACGATGCAAGTTGGCGATGATCCCCCGCGCGGCGCTGGCCTGGCCGTCTTTGGCCAGGGCGTAGGGATTGCCCAGCACCAGCACCAGTTGCCCTTTCTTCAAGTTCGCGGTGTCGCCAAAGGTGATGGGCGTCAGCCCCTGGGCTTCGATCTCCAGCACCGCCAGATCCATCCACGGATCTTCGGCCTTGACGCGGGCCAGGTAAGGGCGGCGTTGAATCCACACGTAATAGTCGGACTGCCCCGCGTCGCCCAGCACATGGTAGTTGGTGAGGATCAACCCGCCCGCGTCCACCACCACACCCGTAGCGTACTCGTTGGGGGTAAAGTCGGGATCGGTGGGATCGGTGCGCGGCGAGGGGAAGGTCAATTGCCCCTCGGCGGTGCGGACCCGTGAGCCGGCTTGCTGCGGACGGCGGCGCACGCGGGCGATGGCCACCACCGACTTCTCGGCCTTCTCGATGGCTTGCGTCAACACCCGTTCGACCGCCAGCACCGCGTTCAAATCGGCTTCGTCGACCGGCTCCTGGGCAAACAAAGAAGAAGGCAGCGACGCCAGAAGAACAAACAGAAACGCCAGGCGAACCCAGGGCGAGCGGCCGCCACGCTCCTGATTGGCTTGCCGTTGGACTTGGAGGGAACGTGCGCGACGGAGGGGAAGGCCGGCGCCGGCAATCAGGGCGCATCCATCAGCCGGGTTACGCTGGCCGCTTGCCGGATGCGTTGATGGAGTGGAGGGATGAGCGCAAAACATAGGCGGCTGGTCCTCAAGATCGGGGGAGCAGCCGCCGGATGGGTTCGAAAAGTTGCGGCGCACTCGCTTGGCAAGCGCGTCTCGGCTTGCCGCGCAAGCCCTGAAGGCGTTTGCTCCCGCGAGTGCGCCCCAGGGGCGCTCCCGGCTTTACTCGGCGTCGAGGGTCTCTTCCTCTTCGGAAGATTCGCTCGGCGGGGCGGGCATCCCCGCGGTTGCGGCCAGCACCTTCTGCTTGATTTCCTCGGTGATGGCCGGGTTCTCAATCAAATAGGTGCGGGATTTCTCCTTGCCTTGTCCCAGTTGCAAGTCGCCGTAGCGGAACCAGGCGCCGCTGCGGGCGACAATCTTCTGGGCCACGGCCAAGTCGAGGATGTCGCCTTCGTAACTGATGCCGTTGGTATGCATCATATCAAATTCCGCCTGGCGGAAGGGAGGCGCCACCTTGTTTTTGACCACCTTGGCCCGCACCCGCTGGCCGATCACCTCTTCGCCCTCTTTGAGCTGCGAGACGCGGCGGACGTCGATCCGGCAGGAGCAGTAGAACTTGAGCGCCCGGCCGCCGGGAGTGGTTTCCGGGCTGCCGTACATGACACCGATCTTCTCGCGAATCTGGTTGATGAAGACCACCACCGTCTTGCTCTTGCTGATGGCGCCGGTCAACTTGCGGAGCGACTGGCTCATCAAGCGGGCTTGCAGGCCGACGTGCGAATCGCCAATCTCGCCTTCCAATTCGGCCTTGGGCACCAGGGCCGCGACCGAGTCGATGACGATAATATCGACCGCGTTGGACTTGACCAGCATTTCGGTGATCTGCATGGCCTCTTCGCCGCTGGTGGGCTGGCTGACCAGGAGCGTGTCGAGCTGTACGCCCAGCTTCCGCGCCCAGGTGGGGTCGAAGGCGTGTTCAGCGTCGATGAAGGCGGCGATGCCGTCGTTCTTTTGGGCTTCGGCCACGGCGTGCAGAGCGAGCGTGGTCTTACCGCTGGATTCTGGGCCGTAGACTTCGACAATGCGGCCCCGCGGCAAGCCTTGCCCGCCCAGCGCCACGTCCAACGACAGGCTGCCAGTGGGGATGCCCTGGATGGCGACGATTCGATCTTCGCCCAGCGGCATGATCGAGCCTTCGCCGTAGGTCTTCTCGATCTGTTGGAGGACGGTCTTAAGCTGGGGGTTTTCTTTGAGCATGCCCACCCGCGCGGCGGTATCGGCCTTCTTGGCGGCCTTGCCGTTGGAGGACTTTTCTTCGGTATTTTTGGCTTCTCGTTTGGCCATGCGATTGTTGCTGGTGGCAGCGACCATGCGTTGCTCCTTCGTGGAAAAACGGGGTGGAGAGAGAAAGGCGAGTTGCGTGTTTCCTTTCACACCCTATTTTTCGCCAACGTCAGGACACGTCTGGTCACGGGAGAGGAAGAAGAGGAAAAATATTTTCGAGGGAAAAGAAACCGCCGTCGATGCTGATATTATGTATACCATTCCACCGGCTGGCGGGCAAGGCGTTTTTGCCGCCCGTAGCGGGTGAACGTAGGGCAGGCGTCCTGCCTGCCAAAGAACAGGAGAACGGCAGGCAGGATGCCTGCCCCACGGGCCGATCCTGTACGGGCATGGGGCCGGCTCCCCAAGGCGCCCTTCATTATAGTGACGCTGCGGTTTCTTGTAGGGACGCCATTGCGGGTCGCTCTACCCGTGTGCCTTCTCGTACAATGCCGCGATGCACAATGTCCTTCCGCGGTTCGAGGTCGTGCTGCTGGGCGTGGGACACACCAACGCCCACGTGCTGCGCCAGTGGCGCATGGCGCCGCTGGCCGATGCGCGGTTGACGTGCGTCTCGAATTTCCCCGTGGTCACCTACTCGGGCATGTTGCCGGGCGTGCTGGCCGGGCAGTATCCGCCTAGGCGAATGGAGATTGACCTGGTGCGGCTGTGCGCCGCGGCCGGGGCGCGGCTGATCGTGGGCGACGTGACGGGTCTGGACGTGGAGCAGCGCCGCCTGCTGTTCGCCGACCGGCCGCCGCTGGCGTTCGATGTGCTGTCGATCGGCATTGGCTCCACGCCCTCGCGAGCCAAGGTCACAATCGAGGGCGATGCGGTCCTGCCCATCAAGCCGATGCAAACCTTCCTGGCGCGCTTGGAGCGGCGGCTGTGCGAACGGCACGCGCTGCGCGGCCCCCAGCCGCTGCGCGTGGCGATCGTCGGCGGCGGCGCGGGCGGGATCGAGATTGCGTTTTGCCTGCCGGCGCGGATCGAGAAGCTCTTGGGCGAGCGGCCGTGGGAACTGACGCTTGTTAACGCACATCGCGACGTGGCCAGCGGCGTGGCCGAGAAGACCGAGCGGCGGATTCGTCACAAGCTGGAGCAGCGCGGCGCGCGGCTGATCCTGGGCCGCCGCGTGACGCGCGTGACCGACGACGGCCTGACCCTCGACGATGGTCAGCAACTTCCGGCCGATCTGATCTTGTGGGCCACCACCGCCGCCGCCCCGCCGCTGCTCGGGAAACTGGACCTGCCCACCGATGACGAAGGTTTCTTACTCACCCAAGCCACGCTGCAAACCGTGGCCGGGGCGCCAATCTTCGCCGTGGGCGACACGGGCGCCCTTCAAGACCACCCGCTCCCCAAGTCCGGCGTGTATGCGGTGCGGCAAGGGCCGGTGCTATGGGAGAACCTGCAACGCCTGCTGGCCGGTCGGCCGCTCCAGCCGTATAAGCCGCAGCGGGGCTTTATGAAACTGCTCAACACCGGCGACGGCCGGGCGCTGGGCGATTGGAAGGGGCGGACCTTTGAAGGCCGCTGGGTGTGGAAACTCAAGGACCGCATCGACGGCCGCTTCATGGACATGTACCAGGACTACCGGCCCATGGAGCGCCGCGAGCCGCCGCCAAAGGCCGATGCGCCCCTCACGATGCGCTGTGCCGGTTGCGGCGGCAAAGTGGGCGGGCAGGTGTTGTCGCGCGTCTTGCAACAATTGGAGATTCCACCGAGCGCGCACGTGCTGTTGGGTCTGGAGGCGCCCGACGACGCGGCGCTGGTCCAACCGCCCGGCGGCCGGCCGCTGGCGGTGACCACCGATTTCTTCGCCGCGCCGCTGGACGATCTGTATACAACGGGGCGCATCGCCGCGCTGAATGCCGCCAGCGACGCCTTTGTCTTTGGCGCTCGGCCGCTGGCGGCGCTGGCCCTGGCCACGCTTCCTCCTGGCCCCGCGAATCGGCAAGAAGAAGCGTTGTACGAACTTTTGGCGGGCGGCCTGGATGAGTTCCGCCGCATGAACGCCACGCTCGTCGGCGGACACACGATTGAAGGGCCTGAGTTCACCATCGGCTACACGGTGTTGGCCGATGCCGGCGCTTCACCGCGGCGAGGCAAAGGCGGCCTTCGCGCCGGCGACCGGCTGATCCTGACGAAGCCGCTGGGAACGGGGGTCTTGCTGGCCGCCCACCGGCAGGCCCTTTGCAGCGCCAAGTGGATGCAAGAACTTTTGAAGTCGATGCTCTTGAGCAACGCCGATGCCGCGTCGCTATTGGACGAGTTCGACATTGCCGCCGTCACCGACGTGACCGGCTTCGGCCTCGCAGGCCACTTGCTGGAAATGCTCCATGCGGGAGACAGGAGTCAGCCAGAGGAGCAGCGCGTTGGCGTGACTTCCGCTTGCGGTTTTGTGGTGGAGTTACAGTTAAGCGCGATTCCGCTGCTTGCGGGCGCCGCCGCCCTTCTGGCGTCGGGCGTGGAAAGCACCCTCGCGCCTGCCAACCGCGCGGCGGAAACCGAGATCGACGCGCCGCCGCGGTTGTACGCCACGCCCCAGTACGCCGCGCTCTTCGACCCGCAAACCAGCGGCGGTCTGCTCCTGGCCGTGGCCGAGCAACACGCCGCCGCCGTCCTCGCCCGCCTGACCGAGCAAAGCGACGTGCCCGCCGCCATCATCGGCCGCGTGGTGGAAGAACGAACGACCCGTCTTCTTCAACTCCGATAACGTCCTCCAACGCGAGCCAAAGGCGAGCGAAGGCGTCGGTCCCCTGGGTTGCGTCGCCGGTGAACTCCGTTCATTTTGGGCGATTGGATTACGGCGGGCGCGAGTGGTCGAGGCGCCGCTACTGGCCGACTCACGCCGGCCGCTCGTTGGGAAAATGTTTCGGTGGTTGCAAAGCGAAGGGGAACACGACGACCACCGGCGAAACGTCGGCGTTCACGAACGATTGCGGGCGCCGCGCGATTTGTTCGGCCGCGTCAATAAGCTCCGAGAGCGGCAGTCCCCACCCGGTTGCGCCGTCGCTGGTGGGTTGAATCATCGTCGCCTGGAACAATTCCTTGGCGCGGCGCGCATGGCGGGCCACGCCTTCGGGGCGGCCTTCGCGGGCCTTGACTCCCGCGGCGGCCAGCTTGATTAGCCCCTTGATGAAGTCGGCTTCGGCGCCTTGGCGTCCAAGCGCAATCCACAGCGACTCCCAGGATTCGTGCGCCTCCCAATAGTAGCCGTAATTGAACAGGTCCATGCCCGCCAGATACGCGCGGCAAGTGCGCCAGTCGCCATTTTCAGCCAGCACCACCAGCGGCGGCGCCTGACCGAAAGTGTGCCCACGCGGATCGCGCACCGGATGCGGGAACCTTCCCGGCACGTAGGCATACGGCGGCAGCGGCCCATCGGTCAGTCGCGGCGGCAAAACAGGACGTGGTTGCACGGAAGTAGCTTCTTGGAGTGCGGAAATTCATTTCCGCTTTCGCCTTTCGCCCTTTGTCTTCCCACCTTTGCTCGCTAAAACTCCAGTTTCCGAAACGCACGGAAACCGATCCGCAAGGGGATGATCGTCGTCGCCGCGCCCAACAGCAGCGTGAGCAATGCGCCAAGCGCCACCGAGCCGGGCGTGCCCCAGCCTAGCCGGGCGCTCCAGCCGGCGGCGCGGGAGGGAGCGAATGCGGCGCCCTCGATCCAAAAGTAACACGGCGCGGCGGTGGCCAGTACCGTGGCGATGATAAACCCCGTGCTAATCACCAGGCACAGCGTCCCGCCAAATCCGGCGGCGATCTTCGACGGCGACGGTTCGCGCAGGTTCGGCAGCCGCGCCCCCACGCCCACCGCCAGCGCCGAAAGCCCCGCGCACAGCACCACGCACGTCAACTGGTGCAGCCACGCGACGGCCGGCGCCCGGGCGGTCGTTTGCAGCATGACATCGCTCAACAGGATCAGGCCCGAACAGGGGACCAGCGTTCCCAGGAACGAGAACCAGAACTTGCTCCAGAGCACCACGTCGCGGGCAATGGGCAGCGTGCCCAGGATCCAGAACCGCCGCCCCTCCAGGCTGATCGCCGGCAAGATGAACCGCGTGGTGTAAGTCGAAAGGATCAACCCCACCACCCCCAGGTTCAAGAAGCCGATGATGGTCATCCAGCCCGAGAGCGCCTCGTGGTAGTTGAAGCGGCGAATGTTGATGAAGTAGAACGACAGCAGGCCGAAGAAGATCAAGAACTGCGACCACTGCATCGGGTCGCGGCGGAACAGCCGCAGGTCGTTCACAATGAACAGCCGCATCACCCGCGGCAACGGCAAGAAGAGGACGCCCGCCACGCGGTCGAGCCACGCGGCGCCGGGCCGCTTGCGCCCGCTGCTGGCGCTGCGCAGGCCGCTGTAACTGCGGCGGAACAGCCGCGCCGCCACCCAGGCCGCCGCCAGTTGCATCATCAGGCCGTTGGCCAGGAGCACCGCCAGGAACAACAGGCTCTCGACCCACGCCGGCCGGCCGGCGATCACGTCGGTCGGATGGGCCGCTTCCAGCAAACCGCTGCTTAACCACCAACTGGGCGAAAGCCGTTGCTCGGAGAATTGCAGCCGGGCCAGCATGTCCTGGAACCATTCGGGCGTCATCGCCTGGTGCGCGGAACCGACCAGCGTCCGCCACGCCAGGTAGGCGCCCGCCGCCAGCAGCACCACGCCCACGGTGGCCAAGGCATGCACCCGCAGCTTGGGCAGGAAGTACACCACCAGCACGCACGCCGCCGCGCCAAGCGAGGTCGGGATCAGCACAAACCCCGTCATGAACGGCAGCAGCAAGAGGTAGTAGTACCACGGCGAGTCGTTCGCCACGCCGTAAGCGATCAGCAGCGGACTGCCCAAGAGCGCAAAGCCCCAGCAGCTAAAGAAGATCGCTTCGTGCAGCTTGTAAAGGACCACGCGCTCGGGCCGCACCGGCGCGGTGAGCAGGAACGCCACCTCCTCGCTGCGGTACAGCGCTCCATAAAGGATGATGGCCGAAGAGACCAGCAGCATGGCCGTCAACGCCAGGAAGAACACGTTATAGATGGCCTGCACCGTCATGGCCCGCGTGGCCGGGTGCGGCAGCGCCGTTTGCAGGAAGGCAAATCCCTGCGAGAACAGCACGAACAGCCCAATCCAGAACACGGCGGTCAGCACCACCAGGGCCGTCAGCCACAACCGGCGCGTGGCAAGCATCTCGCGGATCAGGCTGGCCAAGAGCCTTCGCCGCAGCCGCCGAAAGACCCCTGCCTCCTCGGCCGGCGAGAGCGCCCGCGTGGGCGACTCCGCTAAAATTTCAAGTTCCAAGGTTCCAGCCATACCGCCGATTTTACGCCAGACACGGCAGTCCAGCGACGCCACGCCGCCGGAAAGAGGAAGTCAGAAGTCGTGACGACGCTCGGCGTCGTCACGCACGTCCGCGGCGCGGAGCGTGAGAGCGAGGAAGAAGCTGCTTGCCAACGCGGCCGTGGAACGTCATTCTAGTGAAACCGAAGGGCGGAAAGTCGAAAGCGGAAATGAGTTTTCGCTCCACATTTGGAGTGCGGCGATTCATCTCCGCTTTCGTCTTTCGACCTTCGACCTTTCCGCCTTCGACCTTCCACACTCATGCCACACACACGCTCCACGCGTCGTTGCTTTCTTCAATCGTCCGCGGGTCTGACGGCGGGGTTCTTTGTGGCGGCTGCGGCGCGGGCCGCTGAGCCGCGGTCGCCGAATGAACGGCTGCGGGTGGGGGCCATTGGCCTGCGGTATCAAGGTTCGGTTATTGCCGAAAAAGCGCAAGCCTATGGCGACCTGGTGGCCCTCTGCGACGTGGACCGGGAAATCGCCGAGAAAGCCCGCGCCCAGTTCGGCGGGCAGGCTGAGCTGTACGAGGACTATCGCGATTTGCTGGCTCGCGACGATGTGGACGTGGTGACCATTGGCGCCCCCGATCATTGGCATGCGCGAATGCTCATCGACGCTTGCCGCGCCGGCAAGGACGTGTACTGCGAGAAGCCGCTCACGCTTACGGTGGACGAAGGCCAGCCAATCCTGCGGGCGGTGCAAGAGACGAAGCGCGTGGTGCAGGTCGGCACGTGGCAGCGCAGCGACCACAACTTTCGCCTGGCGTGCGAGATGGTCCGCGCCGGCCGCATCGGCCAACTGCGGCGGGTGGAAGTGGTGCTAGGCAAAAACGTGGCGGGCGGGCCGTTCGCCGCACGGCCCGTTCCGCCACACTTGCACTGGAACTTGTGGCAGGGGCAAACGCCCGACACGCCTTACATTCCCGAACGCTGCCATTACACCTTCCGCTGGTGGTTGGAGTATTCCGGCGGGCAAATGACCGACTGGGGGGCGCATCACTTGGACATCGCCCAATGGGGCCTGGGCGCCGAACATTCCGGACCAATCGAAATCTCGGGGACCGCCCGCTGGCCGAAGGTGGCCAATGGCTATAACGTGCCGCTCGACTTCGAGGCCCGTTTGACCTACGCCCAGGGCGTGGTGATGGAAGTGAAAGACAACGGCCGCAATGGGGTGTTATTTGAAGGGACGGAAGGACGGATATTCGTGAATCGC
>JAANMU010002074.1_pt1 | contig 15970 bp, 13 predicted proteins | sample 7279701 | NCBI WGS metagenome assembly JAANMU01 (sample SAMN14094539, study PRJNA606508) | bioreactor metagenome | isolation source: A lab-scale SPAN reactor treating ammonium-rich wastewater day 57 | place: Ireland: Galway | collected 2017-03-13 | reverse complement strand
AGGCGGGCGAGTCGATGACCTCGTCGGTGACTTCCTCGCCTCGGTGGGCGGGGAGGCGGTGGACGAAGAGCGCGTCGCCGGGGATGCCGCGCGAGGCAATGGCCATCGTTCATCGGTGCGGGAGTGGTAAAACCGCGGCCAGCGGATGGCCGGCCGGGATCAGAGCCGGGCCTCGGCGGCGCGGGCGTGGGCTTCGAGGCCCTCGACGCGGGCGAGGCGTGCGGTGTCGAGGGTGAGGGGGCGCGCGGCGGCGGGGTCGTCGATGCGGAGCCAGGTGCGCGTGCGGAGGAAGTGCAGAACGCTCAGGCCCGCGGCGGAGCGGGCCGCGCCGCCGGTGGGGAGCGTGTGGTTCGGGCCGGCGCCGTAGTCGCCGAGGACTTCCGCCGCGCCCGCGCCGATGAAGACCGCGCCGAAGTGCGTGCACCGGCGGGCGATGGCCTCGGCGTCGCGCGTCATCACTTCAAGGTGCTCGGGCGCATAGCGGTCGGAGAGGGCGACGGCCTCGGCCAGGCCGCGCGCGACGACGGCGAAGCCGTTGGCGAGGGCGGCGCGGGCCGTGGCGGCCGTCGGGAGCGTGGCGAGTTGCGATGCGAGTTCGCGCTCGACAGCGTCGAGAAGGGGGGGGTGCGTGGTGACGAGGACGGCGCAGGCGTCCGTGTCGTGCTCGGCCTGGGCGAGCAGGTCCGCGGCGACGACGCGCGCGTCCGCGGTGTCGTCGGCGATGACGAGCAGTTCGCTCGGGCCGGCGAGGGTGTCGATGGCGACCTGCCCGGCGACGAGTTGCTTGGCGGCGGTGACCCAGCGGCTGCCGGGACCGACGACGGCGTCGCAGGGTGCGAGGGGGGAGCAACCGAAGGCCAGAGCGGCGACGGCCTGCGCGCCGCCCACCGCGAGCAGAGCGTCCACGCCAGCGATGGCCGCCGCCGCGAGAGTGGCGGGCGCGGGGCGCGGCGAGGCGACAAGAACCTCCCGCACGCCCGCGGCACGGGCGGTGATGGCGGTCATCAGCACGCTGGAAGGGAGCGGGAATCGGCCGCCGGGGGCGTAGCAGCCGGCGCGCTCGACGGGAGCGATCCAGTGGCCGACCCGGCCGTCGGGGATCGCGAGCGCGAGTTCGTGCAGGCTGTCGCGCTGGGCCTGCGCAAAGGTTCGGATGCGATCCGCGGCGCGCTCGAGAGCGGCGCGGTCGTCGCGGTCGAGCGAGTCAAGAGCGCGGCGCATCGCGGCGGGCTCGACGATCAGCGGCTCGCCGGGGCGAAGATCGCCCAGGCGCTCGGCGTGGGCGCGGACCGCCGACCCGCCGCGGACGCGCACGTCGTTCACGATCTCGGAGACGGCGGCGAGCGTCGCGGCGTCCACCGCGCCGCGGCGCAGCGAGGGGACAGCGGCAGCGTCGATGATGCGAAGAAGACGATCGGGTTTCGTCGGCGATGGCGCGGAGCGCTCGGCCTTTGCATCGCCCGGACGACGCGAGACCTTCAGGGCGCGGCGGTCGAGTTCTCGCTCGACGGCCTCCAGCGGCACGCCCGCGGCGGCGAGTCGCGCGAGCGTGAAGTAGAGCACGTCGGCGGCTTCGTGCGAGACCTCGTCGGGCGTGCGCGCGTCGGCGAGTTCGCCGGCCTCCTCTCGGAGCTTGCTCGCGAGGAGCGCAGGGTCGCGGAGCAGGCGCGAGGTGTAGGAGGCGGGGTCGCGAGACCCGGGGGGGGCTGCGAGGCGGCGGGCGAGGGCGTGCAGGCCGCGGGAATCGCCGAAGCAGGTGCGCGTGCCCGTGTGGCAGAAGCCGCGGCCGCGCTGTCGGACGGTGAAGCGGAGCGCGTCGCGGTCGCAGTCCACGTCGATGCGGACGAGTTCCTGGGTGTCGCCGGAGGATTCGCCCTTGCGCCAGAGGGCGCTGCGCGAGCGCGAGAAGTAGACGCCGCGCCGTTCTGCAACTGCGGCGCGGAGGCTCTCGGGTGAGGAGTAGGTGAGGCCGAGGGCGTGTCCGGCTTCGTCGCAGACGACAGTGGGCCAGAGGCGGATGGCGGAGGACTTGGAGCCTGGTTGCTTCTCCCCGATTCCACGCTGCGCAGCCCGCGTTCCTTCTCTGTGATCTCCGCGTTCGTCGGGTGTGCTCAGCACGGCGGCGAAGGCGTCGGCGGGGTCGAGCGCGCCGCTATAGATGGCCATGCCGACCTGGGCGTCTGCGCCGAGTCGGTCGAGCGCGGCGATCTCGTCGGCGGCGCTGACGCCGCCAGCGATCGTAACGCGCGCGTCGCCCGCGGCCTGCACGATCGCTGCGGCGCGGTCGAGATCGGTGCCTTCCATGCGGCCCTCGCGCTCGACGAAGGTGACGAGGAAACCGCCGGCGTGCGCACGGAGCGCTGCGATGCGGTCGAGGATGCGCGCCCCCGTGCCGCGCTGCCAGCCTTCGACGACGACCTCGTCGTGGCGCGCGTCAAGGGCGGCGATGACGCGATGGCGGGGGAGCTGCGAGAGGACCTCGGGCGTGGCGGCAGTGCCGAGGATGACGCGCTGCACGCCCGCGTCGAGCCACTCGCGGGCGGATTCGACGGAGCGGATGCCGCCGCCGACGCGGACCGGGAATCGGCGGGCGATCTCGCGGATGACGGGGGCGTTCGTGCCGCGCCCGAGCGCGGCGTCGAGGTCGATGACGGCGATCTCGCCCAGGATCGCAAAGCGTTCGGCGACGGCGACCGGGTCGCCCGCGTCGATCTTGACCATGGACGGATCGCCGCCGACGAGTTGCACGGCGCTGCCGCCGAGGATGTCGATGGAGGGGATGAGCATGGTGGCGGCTCTGTCGTCGGCTTGGCGCTCCGTTATTCGTCGGTGATGCCGAGGTCGTGCTTCGTGAAGAGAGATTCGAATCGGAGTCCCTCTGCCTCGACGTTCTCGCGCGCGCCCTCCTGGCGATCGATGACGCAAATGACGGCGAGAACCTCCGCGCCCGCTCCGCGGAGCGTACGGACGGCCTCGAGGGCCTGGCCGCCGGTGGTGGCGACGTCCTCGACGAACACGACGCGCTCGCCCGGTTCGAGCCGGCCTTCGAGTTGACGCGCGGTGCCGTAATCCTTCTTCGCGTTGCGGACGAAGACGCTCGGGATGCCGGTGGCGAGGCTCGCGGCGGTGACCAGGGGAATGCCGCCGAGTTCCGCGCCCGCGAGTCGATCCGGGGGCGTGCGGCCGGTGACGAGGGCGATGCGCTCGGCGAACATCTCGCCTAGTTCGCGGAGGAGTTCGGGCCGGGTGCTGAAGAGGTACTTGTCGAGGTAGTAGCGGCTGGTGCGGCCGGAGCGGAGGGTGAATGTGCCGCGAAGAAGGGCGACCTCGGCGATGGCCCTGGCGAGTTCGTGGCGGGCGGTGGGCATGGAGGGAGGGTAGAGCGGGCCGTGCCGGGCCGGTGACGCGGAAATCGGGGTGTGAAATAGAACCGGGGGCTTGATTCTTCCGAAATGGATGGTAATATCCTTTATCAATCCCATGCCCCCGGAAGGGCGGCGCAGGCGCACCCGTGCCTCGCCGCCTCTTTTCGTTCGAGGAGGGATGAGGGGGTCGAGGGAGCAGGTGCTGAGGGAGACAAGATGATTTCAGAATATTCTGAAATTAATGGTGGACCTTCGGGTCGCCCGCAGGCATACTGGGGACATGAGCGGCAGCCTTCAGCCCGACACGCTGGGCGAGGCCCAGGACCGGTTCATCGCGGTCTGGGGACAGATGGGAGGAGCGTGGGGGATCACGCGGACGATGGCGGAGGTGCACGCGCTGCTGTACGTGACGGGCGAGCCGCTGTGCACGGACGACGTGATGGACCGCCTGCAGATCTCGCGTGGGAACGCTTCGACGTCGCTGCGGGCGTTGCTGGACTGGGGCGTGGTGTCGCGGACGCACAAGCGCGGCGACCGGAAGGAGTACTTCGTCGCGGAACAGGACGTGTGGACGATGTTCCGGGCGATCGTGCGCGAGCGGATCAAGCGCGAGGTGGACCCGCTGCTGGCGTCGATGCACGAGATCCGCGCTGTAGTGGGAGTTATGGTTGGTTGTGAGGCAGGCTGACACATGTAGGCAGCATAAGCAGTAATCTGCTTCAAATGAGGGCTGAGAGTAGCATTGCCAGTACAGGTAGCCGCCATCCAATTGCCATTACCGTATCTGATTGTGACTCCTCCCAAATTTACGTCGCTCTGTAAGGTGGCACAATTAGCAGTTAGGTTGGTAGTGGTTGTAGTTTGTCCTTGTTGAGTTACCCTGACTGTTTGATGTGTACAAACTTGTCCATCACCAGGTCCGCCACAGGTGGCTTGATTGACGTTGGGACACTGACATTGATATTGATACAAATTCATACTGACCTGATAGCCTGGAGGAGGATTGGCCTGGACTGAGCCTGTAGCCGATAAACTAGTTTGGGTCGTAGATGACCCTAAATCTCTGGCTGTAATTGAAAAAGTTTGCGGATTGAGAGGATCACCAAAGGTGCAATTAAAGAGGGTGTTATTAGAACTCGCTTGCGTTTTAATCGGAGAGGCTAAAAAAATAATTATTATCACCCCCAGACTTAATAGTAGCCTTGTGAAGCTCTCTTTTGGAATTTTGATGACAGTGGGATTATGAAGCGTCATATATTGTCATAGATGTTTGGTTGGTACTACCGCCCTCTGAGTCGGCCCAGATGGGATACACGCCCTGATTTAAGGTATCAAGTGAGTAGACATAATCATAATTTTGATAAATCAATACGCTTTCCTCATTTAAAGTAATTACCTGAGGGACTTGAGAACTGTTAACAATTCTGAGCAGTTGTTGATTATTTAATTGGAGTTGAATGGGCACAAAACCTGAGTCGGTAATCTCTAGAGTCATGTCAAATGGCGGTTGTTGAGTTTGAATGTTATTAGCAATTAATTGGTGAGTGTCATCAAGATAAGGGTCTACAATTGGTGTGGTGGTAGTGGCCTGATTTGCTTGGGTGGTTGGGTTAGAATTTTGAAATTGGTTGGGTGGTGTTGGGTTATTGTGACTTGTTGGGTTGGTTGGATTGATCATCAGATAAACAATGTAAGCACTCACTGCAATAATGCCACACATCAAAGCCAAGTGTGGAAGGTAGCCAAATCGATCTAATCCCGACTTATTTTTTAACATTACAACCAGTATAACAATAAATCAACCTCCTTGTGTAGTCCAATTGTGAAGTGGTTACAGTTCATGCCAAGTCAAGCTTGGCTTGCTGATGGCTTTGGGGACTGATCTAAGCAAATCGGGGCGTGAGATAAAAAGCTCTGTGGGTGTTGATGAGTTGACTGTGGAGTTAAATGTACGAGATAACTCTAGGTTGGTGCAGCCCATAAAGGTACCAGCACCAATGAACTGACGCTCTGTGGCAGGGTCGTGAGTTGATTCTATGGATATCTTGCCGTCAGCTAGGTAAACACCCTGAAGTGTTTGTACATCTATGCCAGGTGCGTGACCAACTGAGGGAGCAATATTGATATCACCGCTAGTGACAAACATGACGAATGCCCCTGGGGCAACTTCAATCAAGGGGTCAATATTGCTGAGATTAGTAAAACTGCTTGTGTCAGCATCCAGCAAAAAGAGATATTTTTCTTGTTCTGCTGTGCTCTGATCAATATCAAATTTCCAGGTAGAATCAGGAGAAAATATCGTGTTACCAGTAATTTTCTTGACTTTTAAATCTCCAATAGTAATTGTGTCATGAGTGAGTTGTTCTTTTGTGGTAATTGTGTTTTCACTACCTTGTATGCTTTCATCTTCAGACCATCCACCTGCGGTGGAGAATAGTCCAAAGAAGTATTGATAATTATATTGAGCACACAGATTTTGTGGGGCGGTATAAGCGGTTAAGTTGGGAGCAGGAGCGGCTGCGTCTGGACTACCAGGATTGACCGTATAATTATTATTGGTGACTGTTAAGTTGTTGCCGCCACACATGGGTAGTCCGGCGGTATAAAGATCGTTAGTTGTTTTCAATGCAGTTATCAAATAAGTGGTTGGGCTTTGAGGGATGGATGAGGTAATGTTATTTTGAGAATAGAGTAATCCCCCACTCTGTTGCCACCAAGCTGGTTGGGTAAGAGTTGGGGTGGGTGTCAACAATGTGCCTGTAGGGGTGGGCGTGAGAGTGCCGGTGGGAGTTGGGGTGAGAGTGCCTGTTGGGGTGGGTGTATTTCTTGTGCCTGTAGGGGTGGGCGTATTTATTGTGCCAGTGGGAGTGGGCGTATTGGTGGGGGTAGAGGTATCAACTAAGAATCTAAAATTATATGGTCCAGATGTGGAGTTGGTGACGAAGGAAATAGTGGCTTGATTGGGAATACTGGCAGAATTGACCTGACTAAAGGTGAAACTTCGATCGACTAGCAGGGTTTCTTGAAGATTAATGCCACTGCCAGTTCTTGAAAGCTGATACATACCAGGAAATGGATTGGATGAGTTGGGGGTACTTTGGGAAATTCCGGCTGAGTATGAACTTAAACTAGGTGGGAAGGATCTGTCTCTGGTTAAACTTCCATTACTCATGACGTAAGTGCCCGGGCAGGTATAGCTGATATATTTAGGTTGGATACGAATGGGTTTATTAGCTGTAATGTTTCCAGCCAGAGATGAATTATCACAGGTTATACTGGCACCCACAAAGTCTCCTGTACTACTGACTGCATCTTCGTTTAAGGTGCCATTGCAGACATGCCAACCTCTGTAGTTAACATTGGGATGGTTAGGATCTTTGACGCTTAAGGTTTTGGTGGCTAAATTGAACATACATTGTCGGGCATAGACGCTTTGGGTGGTGGTTGAGCTTGTTTGCCATTTATAATATGTGTCAGAACCACTATTTTCTTTGGAGTAGCAGTAGTAGGCAAATTCATCTGTGTAGTTGGGTGGCAAGCCAGTGTTGGTGCCATTCTTTCTGATTAACCTCACTCCACATAAGGCTGGTTCAGAAAATTGGCTAATACCACCGGGACTAACGATAGCGTTGGTACCATCTCCATTTTGATCTACATAGCTATAACCATAAACCATGGCTTGTTGAGGTGGTGTGGTAGGCGTTGGAGTTGGTGTAGGTGGAATGGGGGTATTAGTTGGTGTAGGTGGAATGGGGGTATTAGTTGGTGTAGGTGGAATAGGAGTGTTGGTGGGTGGAACGGGGGTGTTAGTAGGTAGAGTGGGAGTGGTGGTTGCACTGGCAGGGTTAGTGGGTGTAGCTGTGGGAGCCGATCCGGTAGGAGTAGTGGTGCCAGCGGGGTCAGTTGGGGCTGGTGTGGGAGTAGGACAAGTACAGGGGATTTCTGCGGAAGTTCCGCATTCATCTATTTGCAGTTGAGTACAAATTGAAGGATTAGTTTGAGTTGGTGCACAAGTCGTAGTGGTTGTCTCATTGGGGTTACAGGCAATTTCTACTTGCTGGGTACAATTGTTTTCGCAAACTGCACCCACGTGAGGTTCTACTCCCCATTGGCTACCTCTCACACATAAATTGCTTGATCCCCACCTAACATTGGTATTAACCTCCAATGTATCTGTCAGCTCAACTCCAGAAGTAGGAATGTCATAGGTGATATTAGGAGCTGGTGTAGAGTAGAGCGGCCCTGTCCCTCCCACTTTTCTGACTACATTATCTACCGTCCAGCCTGTAGTAACATCAAAAGGTGGAGGATTGCTGGGCGAGGAGCCGTTATAGCCACTTGCCACTCCCGATATCCTCTGGCCACGCCAGCACTTATTTTTCCCCTCCTCTACCCAGCAACCGGGACTAGGAGCAAGAGTAAGCGACATAGTTTCACACTTGGCCCTAACCGTACACGAGGTGTAGACCTGATTGGCATAGGGGCCTTCATCATTGCAGTTAGCGTCTGTACAAGCCCTCACGTTGTAGTCATACCGTAGGCCTGGTTGAATATTCTCTGCGTCAGCCAGTCGTCGACCGTCACCTGAGCGTAGGTAATGCAAATAGTTCCAGACTGGCGTAGGCAGTGGGGTAACACCTACGGCTCTGCCACTGGTGCGGGCAATGCCAAAAGCCTGAGGGTTGGGAGCCGTTGTAGGATAATTCCAATAATAGTAAATTGGTCCGTTAGGGTACTCGCATGACAAGGCGGGACCATAGGGGGCAGCAAGGGTGGGTGTGGGTGTAGGAGTATAGGTTGGAGTGGGAGTATAGGTAGGAGGAACTGGAGGAGGAGGGCAGGCACCTACCCACTGGCGACACTGCCAATCCCAGTTAGCCCCATCTGGACAATCGGGGAAATTGCCATTTTGGATCGGAACCCCAGGGGCGCCCTCTTGACAATTACCATAGCCGTTATTTTCCTGTATTCCGCCATTGACACATCTTCTGGTCCCCCAATTCCAACACTCCCCTCCACCTTCACACGACCACCCTGAGTACTGACACCAATCAGCAGCGTTACAAACCTTACAACATTTTGCGGGTCCATTGGGATTTGGCCAGGTGGAGTTGGTGGCTGAGGCGCAGTTATCTGGGACATCACAAACATCACACTCACCCGGTGGAGAAGTGGGTGATCCTGGGGGAGGAGTTGATCCTGGCGGCGGTGTCGTCCCACCGCCGGGCGGCGGGGTGTTGGTGGGCTGATTTTGAGGTTCACCCACTGGTACGCATTGGTAACAACCAGTGCCACACGAGTTGCAGCCGTAGTCAGGCTCACAATTGCCGTTGAGGCAACTGTTGGTATTAGTCGCCCCACACTCACAGCTCCGAGATGCATAAGCTGATACTGGAGATGGGACCAACGTAAAAGTCACCACCCCCACCATCAGAGCAGTTAGTAGTAGCCACAGACAGACAAGATATTTTGGCATTCAGTCAGTATGGCAGGGGGCAGAGAGGTTGTCAAAGGGTTAATTGAGAGGATAGTCTCGCAGGAGGACGAGTAAGTCATGTGCTGTATCAAGGTAAAAGTCAGTGTAGTTATCATCGGGATAGCCATTGTCAGTCAAAGTGCGGTAAACGAGGAGGTGAGAGATATTGGCTGTCATGCGGGTATGGTCAAGCCTGGCATGGTCCAACCTAAATCCAGGTCCACCAGTCCCTTTGCCAGATGCTTCGGATAATTCTTGAAGCTGGAGCATCACCGCCACTGACCAGAGTTCCTTGCCAAAGGCGGCTTTAAAAATCAGTTGTTGATCACGATTGCCATAACGCGCTTCATCGATGATCTGATCGGTGAGAAAGACAAAGGCTGCATCCTTTTCGATATTTATTCCCTTCTCCTTATCTACCAAACCTCTACTTTGAACTTGCCACATGACCAAGGGGCGGTCGGGGCGGTTTTGGGCATAGTTGATGGTCAGCCCGTCCTCAAAATCCTCCTCATACGTCCCCCCCAGCAGGGTTTCCCGCAAGGGGGGCACGATCACCACCCCGTCTTCTCGGGTGTAGCCCTCAAAGACCATCTCCACGGGGAAGCCAAATTGGTTTTGCCAGTGCCAGCGGAAGATCTCCCAGGAGGAAGCGTTTCTCAAGTCCGCCGGCAAGTCCTGCAGCGCCTCCACTGCCAGAAGTCGCGCCCGGCTGCTGTCGCTGAGCGGCGGCGCGGCCTGAAACTCCGCCAAGGTCAGAGGAATGTGCAGCCGGCCCGCTTGATCGCCCTCCACCATCTCCAGGAGCGTGGCGCGCACAAAGGCTTCGTCGCCGAGGGAGAAGCCAGAAAAGGTGATCATATTGATGCGCTCGGCCGTGGTGGGTTCTGGCGCTTCCACCACCGGCAGTTGCTCGATGGCCGCCTTGTCCACTTTTTGGCCATTCTGCATGAAGATGTGCCCCATGGCCCAGCCCGTGCTGCCATCCGCCCGGCGCAGCTCCACCCAGCTACTTTGGTCATTGCGGCCTATCAGCGTGACAGGCTCGTCCGCGCTCAGGGTTCCGGCTGGGGCGTAGAAGTTGTGCCTGGCGCTCACCTGCTTGGGGCCGCGGGTGAGGGCCAACGGCAGCGGGTTTTGGTTGAAGTAGCCATTGGCGGCGTCCAGGGTGGCGGTGATGATGACTGGGGGGGCGAGTTCGGCGGTGGCGGTGATGGGGGCGGTGGGAGATATCTTTGCGGTGCTAGTTGACACGACTACCCAGCGACCCACACCTGCTCCTATCTCTTGATCGCTGTTGGGTTGCCACTCAATGGTGATGTCTTGTCCATTCAGGCGCAGAGTGCCTGCCGGATATCCATCCTTCAAGCCAATCGTACCATCTATAAGTGCCTGCTTGATGACTGCCCGTGATTGGTTGTCCAGTTGACCATGATCTTTCTCAATTGCCCCAATAATGTCATCTATCGTTGTCTCTAAGATGTCGGGCGGGATCTCGGCTCCGCCCGTCCCCACATGGGGATTGATTGTGCCCTCAGGGCTGACTGATTGATCAAGATACTGGGCGATAGGTGGAGTCGGAGTAGCTTGATTTGGAATTTCTGGCGCGACTGGGGTATTGGTGTTCTCAGTTGGTAACTCCTGATAATAAGGTGGTATTGTGGCGATGATGGGTGTAGGTTTTCCCTCTTGAGAGAGATGAGATGCTGTAGGGATGTTGGGAGTAGCACCGCTTACGTCTAGATGAGATTTTGGGACAGGTGTCACTACTTCAGGTTGCTTTGTAGGTACGCAGCCAGATAGGAGAGCAACGAGACAGATGAGAATGATCACTGTCACGCCCAAATGGGTTGGTTGTTGTTCCCCTAAGAGAGAGAGTTGTAGAGCATGGTTAAGTTGAGTTCTATACTGTTGTACTATTGTTTGGTCATGAGGAGACATTCTATCCCATTGTTTTTCAGTCAAACTACATACACTGTGGTACAGACTCAAAATATCGGCAGATGAAGGTGGGGTGCCTCGAAGGCAGTCGATATATACCTGCTCAATTTTTACAACTAATTGGTCGAAATATGTCCTAGGTCGTGGACTATCAGGACTTTTAGGCTGATATCGCCCAGGATTAATTAAACCGGTCCATTTGGCAACCCTGCCATGATCTGCCCTAGGACATTGATAAAGTAATCTGCCTACTTCTTCCTTATAAGTCATACAGCATTTTTATAGTTGATGTACATCGGTTTATCAATCTCATGAAAACATTATATCCTATAACAATCTAATTATCAAATGTGTGGTGGGTGTGTATGGAGAAATACTGTATCACACTTCCCTGTTTGTGGTACAGGGGTTGATTTGGGGGGCTTTAGGTTTTTTGGCCGAGGGCTTCAAAGACTTTAGTGGTAATGGGATTGTTCTCTACATCCTGAGGGAGGCGACGTTGGTTGAGGATTTGGTTGAAGGTTTCGGTTAGGACCTGAGGTAGGTCCAGAGCTGTTACTTGGGAAGTATGCGAAAACTTGATGACTAGTTGGTAGTTTTCTCGGTCATAGTCTAGTTGGTAGACCTGATCACCAGGCAAGCTCTCGACTTGATTGGTTTCGACGATAACTGGTCGATTAGCATAAACAACAAATGATTTAGGCTCAACCTGATCTGGAAGTGAGATTTGGAAAGCAACTAGATTTGGGTCGTTGGGGAACTTGACGGCATTCTGAGGAGCTTTGGTAATAGCGTCAGTCCAGGCCTGTTGAAGAGTAGAACCAAGCAGAGACTGATCAATAGGTTGTAGTAGAGGTAACTCAGTACCTGAAGTAGAACGAATTTCTACCCCAACCAGGGGGGCGATAAATTGACCCGCTGAAGAGTCAGGCTGAGGTTTGGAAGCAGGTGAGGAAGAGTTCATCCGCCAAAAAATGATGACTACAACTAGGATCAGAAGTAATGCCCCTCCAGCAATCAACCTCCAGTTTGCATCAGGTGATTTACGACCATCTTCATTGGAGTCGGAAATTTGACCCGAAAGGTCGGTGGTAGTATTTTCTGCCATAAATTAAACATAACAGATTTTAACCAGCATGTCATGTAAGAATTGCACCTTGAGCCCCATTTGACAACTGTGTATACTGAAACTCATGAAACATCAGAAGCAGTCAGAAAAAGGACAAATAGCCTTAGCGATTTTGTTAATCATGGGTGTAGTCCTCACTATATCCTTAGCTGTTGCTAATCGTACGACCAGCGATATTGCACAAACTATCCAAACCTCCTCCGCCGCCAAAGTATTTTCTCAAGCTGAATCAGCCACAGAGAATAAATTAAATGAACTTATAGTAGATCTACAAGCAGGAACAATACCTGAAGAAATTCTAAACCCATCAGCCCAAGGAGATCAAATTGTGACTGCCACTAGCTTTGAACACATTTCAAATTACAACCAAGATTTGGCAGTTGGAGATATTGCACAGATTAAGCTGGAAGATCCAGACGGCGGCGGTCCTCTGATAGGTTTTGGTGGTGATAGCTTATCTGTAAGTTGGGGTTCTGGAGAACCAAATTCTAAAGCTTCACTGATAATTAGCGAGTATTTTGAGGATGGCGATCAGATAAGAAGTAGATATCAGTTTATCAGACCAAGTTGCGCCGACGAGAGCGGAGATGGATTTTTAACTGTTAACTGTGCTAGCGATGTGCTAGATCAAGTTAGTTACTCCTACAATTTGGTTAGTGCTCCCCTCACCCCACTGTTAGTGAGAATCCAACCAGTTTATCACCCCACGAATTTAACAGTTGTTGGAGAGGGTGAGGAGTTACCGCCCCAACAATTTAGGATTACAACCCAGGCCGTCAATAAAGAGGAAGATATTCAACAAAACTCAGCGATTGAGGTCGTGGCCAGCCATTTACTACCGCCACCATTTTTGGACTACACCGTATTTAGTGGTGGCGATATAGTCAAGTAATAAACATAATAAATAGTCAATCAATTCATATGTCTGCCCTAGCCATAGATTTAGGTTCTTATAGTGTCAAAGTCATATCTGGTAAACCAGGTAATAAGTTTACAGTAGATAAGGCACTAGAAATATTAAATACCGTTGGCTACTCTGTGCCCCCAGATGAAGCTAAAGCTTCTCAGTTGCAACAACTTTTAGCCACACTTGCAACCTATTATAGTTTGCCACGTAACGACGTGAGAATATCGCTGCCAGAATCCATGGTTGCTACTAAAGTTATTGCCATTCCTCCCCTATCTGATGCCGAACTGGCCTCAGCCATCCAGTGGCAAGCTGAAAGACACATCCCTATTTCACCTGAGGATCTGTCTCTTGAATATCAGGTCTTGTCTAGACCCAAAAAAGGACAGGACGCTCCCATGAAAGTGCTGTTAATTGGCGTCAGAAAATCACAGCTGGAAAAGTATTTAGATATGTATGTTAATGCTGGTCTTGAACCAACCCTGGTGGAGACCCACAATTTGTCTATTTTACGATCGGTCAACTTGACACCCAGTGACCCCAATACTCTAGTAGCACATTTAGGTGCGGCAGAAATGCAAATTAGTGTAGTCACAACTGGAGAACTGAATTTTGTAATTTCCCATAGCAGTGGGACAGGCTTGTTAACAAAAGCAGTCATGGAAACGGTGGGGTTAGCCGCCGATCAAGCTGAACAATATGTGCGAGCCTATGGCCTAGATGAGCAACAATTTGAAGGTAAAGTCAGGGCGATATTACTGCCATTGGTGCAAGATTGGATATCGGTCATGAGACGCTCAATTCAGTTTTATGCCAATGAAAATCCCGGCCAAAATATCCAAAGAGTGATTTTGTCAGGCGGAGGGGCAGCCTTAAACGGTTTGGTACCTTTGATTACTCAAGAACTGGGCACAGAAGTCCTGTTAGTCGCTCCCTTTGCTATGGCCTCGGGTAATATCCCCAGCGTCTCTCACCCCGCTTACACAGTTTGTGCTGGCTTACTGAGTAGAGAGGTGTAAAGTCATGCCTAGAGAGATAAATTTTGTTCAGGACAGAGCCAAACAGGCTCAGATCCAAGATAAGCAAGATAAAAAAGTTTTTTTTAAAGTCATAGTTGGATTGGTGGTTGGTGTAGTATTGCTAGGATTAGCTGGTGGGGCTCGCTTGGGATTTAATTGGCAGCTCCAGCAAGCCAAACAGACCTATGCTACTACCCAAAAAAACTTAGAGCTTTCTGAACAAGAACAAACTCAATACCAGTCATTCATCCAAAAAGTAGCTGTTTTAACTGAAATTTACGCCGAAAGGCGCGACAAACAGGAGGCACTAGCCTTTTTTAGAACCCTGTTTGATCAGGGCGTATCGATTTCTGGACTTTCTTATGATGATAAAACTAAGGCGCTGACTTTTTCATTGACTGCTGACTCGGTTTTCGTTTTAGAAATGGTTTTAAACAGGATAGACTCACCAGAAACTCGAGCTCAATATCCAGATATTAATCCAGATAGCATTCGCCGAGGAGCGGATGGCAAGTACACGGCACAAATTACGGTGGCTTTGTAGATCTATGAAAACATCGATCAGCAATTTATTAGAATTAAAGAAGCGCAAGTACATGCTGTTGAGTATTTTAGGTGTGTTGTGCGTGGTGGTGATGGTGGTTTTAGCAGGCCAACAAGTTTTAACTGCCAACCAACTTAGGCAAAAAGCAGCTGATCAAAAGGCACAAACGGAGCAAATTCGGCAAAAGGCCATGGAGGCACAAGCTGTCTTGTCTTCAGCAGAGTATGCTCAAAGTCAAGAGATCGTTAATAAAGCCTTACCCAATACCAAACCATTTTTAGATTTACTGGCAAATCTGGATCGAGCCGGTTTAGCCACAGGGGTGACGGTGTCCAATTTGTCCATCTCGCCTGGATCACTGGCTACAGTCAGTGCAACTACAAAACAAACAAGTCAAGATAAGCAGTACGAAGCAGTTGACTTAAGTTTTACGGTGACTAGTACTTTTGATGCTTTTCGGGAGTTCATGTCAACGTTAGAAAAAGTAGCACCATTTACAACTGTAATTAAATTTGACATTAGTGAGCGAGTTGGTACACAGATCAGTGATCAGCAGGCCAATGCGGATGTGCAGTTGGTGTCAGTTAATGTAGTGACTGAAACTTACTTTTTATCGGTGCCTCAGGGTGGAGGAGTGGCGATTAAGCCCTTAAGTGAAGCAGAAAAAGTGGTGCTGGCGGAGATAGAAAAATTACAGTCGGTGGACTTACCGGTGCAGACGGAAGTTCAAGGTGGAGGCCTGGAGGATTTATTTGGTGTGGCTGGTTATAAGGATATTATTCGGGCTTTGAGATAGTCTTCATTTATTCTTCACCAACCATGACACGAATACGTTGGTGTTCCTTCATGGCTCTGATGGTGGCGATTTGGCGGATAGCTGAAATAACTGAGCCACCACGCCCGATGATGCGACCAATGTCGTCTGGATGTACGAAGATAGTGTAAATCCACTCGCCATTTTGTTCTTGCTCTTCAATGCGAATGCTATCAGGATGCTCGACCAAGTTAATGAGGATAAATTCAAGTAGGTTTTTCATAGTTATTTTTTACCCTGAGACTTGGTAAAAAGTTTAGCCACTGTCGGAGTAGGTTGCGCGCCTTTTTTTAGCCATGCCTGATACTTTTCCGCATTAATTTCTAATGGTTTGCCTGGAGTAGTGGGTGCATAGGTACCTAGCGACTCCAAGTATTGACCATCGCGTTTACTGCGTTGTTCAGTTACAACTACTCGGTAGTGGGGTTGACTACGTTTACCAAAACGTGCCAGTTTAATTTTCAGCATAGGTTGGGCATTATACCAGCCACTCCCCCCTTTGCTCAAGGGCAATCTGAGCGGCGGCTTGTTGGGCAGTTTGTTTGCTTTTTCCCCGACCTTGACCGATAACTTTTTTGCCTATTTTGACACTGACTAGATACTGCTTATCATGATCAGGACCAGTTTGAGAGTCAATAGTGTAGTGAGGAGTGGGTAGACCCCGAGCTTGAATTAATTCTTGTAAAGCACTTTTAGCATCTTTGTAGGTACCATGAGCGATGATGTCATCAACTTTGGAGATCAGGTGGCTGGTGACGTAGCTAACGGTAGTTGC
>JAANMU010002070.1_pt1 | contig 15995 bp, 13 predicted proteins | sample 7279701 | NCBI WGS metagenome assembly JAANMU01 (sample SAMN14094539, study PRJNA606508) | bioreactor metagenome | isolation source: A lab-scale SPAN reactor treating ammonium-rich wastewater day 57 | place: Ireland: Galway | collected 2017-03-13 | reverse complement strand
TGGGCGACCAACAAAAAAACCCCGCGGCGTGATGGGCCGCGGGGTCAGCGATTCTTGGGGATCTTGATTGTCTCGATCAAGAAGAACGCGCGCCACCTTGACTGTTTTCGAGCGGGAAAAGAAAAAAGTCATGCGGAGTAACAAGCGTATCTTTTTTAGCGAGTTTTTCAATCTTTTGATTCAAATCATAATCGCCCTGATGCTGATTCGCTTATTTAGAACAGGACTGTCTGGCGAAGACACTCACTTGATCTATTCTTGGATGCCCAATGTGGCGCAACCCTTTAACATGGAGTTTGCCAGAAACATCAACCTTACTGAGCCAAATTTGCTTTTGAACTTCATCCAGTCATTCTTGATATTTGTGTTTGAGGCTTTGGTCATGTTGTACTCGGCCTATGCGGTGACCAGGAAAGATGTGATCCGTTTGCAGTTTATCTTGCCCGTTCTAACCTTTTTTGCCTTTTTATTCTTCCCCTCAGGCAAAAAGTTATTTGTTATCACCAGCTTGTGTTTTAGTATTGGTTTGGTTTTTGCCAAGCAAATTGTCCGTGCCTGGCGGAAGTACGTGCTGAAGAAGGAAAAAGAGGAGGCGGAGGGGAAAGAGGAGCAGGTTGTTGTTGCCGTGAAGTAAAATCAGTTCAAGTCATCCTGAAAACGACTCTATAGTTCGTCACTCTGTCCCGATAAAATCGAGATCAGGGTCCCATCGGTGATAATCGTTTCCCGTCATCCTGAACTTGTTTCAGCATCTTCCAATTATGGATTGAATCAAGTGCTTGAGATTCCGGATCCAGTCCGGAATGACGACTACCTGGCAATCAGTTGCTTCCAGATAAATAGTTGCCGACTGCCAATTTTGACCAAAATAGAGTAGAATACATCCCAATATGGAATTTGATCGTCTCGTAGTGTCATTTTTTGCCGACGAAGTAGTGGGAGGTTTTTTTATTAGCGTCCCGCCAGGTCATGTGGCCTGTGTCTATGATCGAGGTCGAGGAGTCTTACCCAGAGTTTGGGGACCGGGACTTCATTTTAAAATTCCCTTTTGGCAAGTGGCTAAGTTATTTAATGCCCAGGTGATTGAGTACTCGATCCGTGAAGGCTTTGACTTTACCACCAATAAAGAGGCGCTAGGTGACAAGGCCATTCAGGCTGCCACTAAGGACGGAATAGAAATTATTATTGAAGGATCAGTTATGTTCCGGATTGACAGGAAAAACGCTCCTGAATTATGGGAGAACCTGGGGGAGCATGTGGTATCAAAAGTTGTCCGTCCAGCCTCTAGGAGTAAAATTGCCACAGCTTTTTCTCAAGTCACACTAGATGAAATTAAAACTAATCGGAAAGCTATTGAAGAACTTGTCCGAAAAGAAATGCAAGAGTATTTTGAGTACCGAGGCTTGAATTGTGAGGGCTTTTTATTATCAACGGTCAAAATTGATCATAAAGATAAAGAGCATGAGGTGGTGATGGCACTGCCGGCGGAGGTGGAAACAGATATTTTGCCGTCATCCTGAACTTGTTTCAGGATCCCATCGGTAATATTGGTTCTAATTATCTAGCATCTTTCAATCGTTCGTCTCCTCAAGTGTTTTCAGATCAAATCTGCTAGTTGACAAAGAGTTAGCAGTCTCTTATTATCACTGCTACCCAATTAGCAAACAGATTGTTAGTTTGCTAAAATTGAACCACATTCACCTCGTCACCCTGAACTTGTTTCAGGGTCCCATAGGGATTATGGTTTGCAAATAAGCTTCGTAGTAAGTAAAGATAATAAGGAGGTCATCATGACGACAGTTTCTATCAAGCAACTCAAACCCCTGTCTGGCTACGTGCTGGTTGAGCCGGCTAAGCAAGATAAGCAAACCGCTTCAGGTTTATACTTGCCAGATTCAAGTGAGGAAAAACCTCAACACGGAAAAGTTTTGGCTGTCGGTGGTGCTACGCACCAAGACGGCGTCAAGCTGGAGTCACCCGTAAAAGTTGGGGATAGCGTCATCTACAAAAAATGGGGTGGCAATGACTTCAAGATTGCTGACACCGAGTATCAGTTTTTGAAGTTTGAGGATCTATTGGCGGTGGTAGGGAAGTAACTCGTGTCTTGTTATCCTGGATTCGTTTCAGGATCCTGTTGGAACAAATTACTTACCCGCTACCCCAACTTGTTTCAGGATCCCGTAAAGCAAAAGACTGAGTGAAACAAGTAGCAACGATCAAGATACTGAAATAACTTCAGTATGATAAGGACAAACTAACCGATTCAGTAAGTCAGTAAGAAGGTAAGAAAACTGTAGTAACTTAATAATCAAACTGCCTTTTTTAATAAGGCACAAATAATAAAGAAAGGTAACTATGCCAGCAAAACAACTTGCTTTTTCTGATGATGCCCGTCAAAAAATGTTGGTCGGTATTAATAAACTAGCCTCAGCCGTCACCGTCACTTTGGGTCCCAAGGGTCGTAACGTAGCGATTGACAAGTCTTGGGGTGCGCCAAATGTGATTCATGACGGTGTGTCAGTAGCTAAGGAAATCATCCTCGAAGATAAATTCGAAAATATGGGTGCTCAATTAGTTAAAGAGGCGGCCAGCAAGACCAATGACGTGGCGGGAGATGGAACTACCACTGCTACTTTACTTGCCCAACACATTGCCAGTAAAGGCATGAAGTACGTGACTGCTGGTACCAACCCTATGATTATGAAGATTGGGATCGACCGTGCGGTTGAGGCAGTTGTTGTCGAGATTCGACGCCTGGCCAAACCAGTTAAAGAGGAAGAGTGGGAAAAAGTGGCCACCATTTCTGCCCAAAATGTGCTGATTGGTCAAAAAATTGCCGAGGCTCTCCGTTTAGTTGGCAAAGATGGTGTGATAGAAGTTGAGGAAGGTAAAACCATGGACATTACCATCGAACACAAAGATGGTATGGAGTTTGACAAGGGTTACGCTTCACCATATTTTGTCAGTGACTCGGATAACATGGAAGCCGTGATTGAGTCGCCTCATATTTTAGTCACGGACTTCAAAATCAGCAGCATTCAAGATTTGTTGCCCATGTTAGAAAAACTGATGAGCGTAAGTAAAAACTTGGTTTTGATTGCTGATGATGTGGAGGGTGAAGCCCTGACAACGCTGGTCGTCAACAAGTTGCGTGGTACTATCAATGCTTTGGCGGTCAAGGCACCTGGCTTTGGTGACAGAAGAAAGGCCATGCTTCAGGATATTGCAATTTTGACGGGGGCTAACTTTATCAGTTCCGAAACGGGTCGAGCTCTAAAGGACGTCACTATTGAGGACTTAGGTCATGCCGATAGCATTCGTTCCAGCAAAGATGCGACGCGAATTGTGGGGGGTAAGGGCAAGCAGGCTGACATTGATGCGCGAGTCGCTCAAATCGAGGCTGAAATTGTCAAGTCCACCAGCGATTTTGACATTGAAAAACTGGAAGAACGCAAAGCCAAATTAACTGGTGGTGTGGCAGTCATCCAAGTCGGTGCATCTACTGAGATTGAGATGAAAAATCTCCAAGAGCGAGTCAAGGATGCTAAGGAAGCTACCAAAGCCGCTATTGAAGAAGGCATTATTCCTGGTGGTGGATCGACCTTAATTCAGGCTGCCAAAGTTTTGGACAAAATGTCTGCTACTACTCATGATGAGCAGGTGGGCATTGATCTAGTCAAAGCCGTTGTTCAGGAGCCAATTAGAATGCTCGCCACCAACTCAGGTATGGATCCAGGTTATGTCTTGCATCAGGTAATGGACAAGAAAGACCCATCTTACGGCTTTAATGCTCTGACTAATGAGTTTGGTGACATGGTCAAGGCTGGCGTGATTGAGCCAGCTAAAGTGGCAATTGCGGCGTTACAAAATGCCGCTAGCGTAGGCTCGATGATTTTGACAACAGAGTGTTTGATCACTGATGCGCCAGAAAAAGACAAACCCATGATGCCACCAGGAGGTGGGATGGATGGAATGATGTAACCATGCGTCATGCTGAACTTGTTTCAGCATCCCATTGTCGATCAATGGAAATAGATTAGTAACGAAAAAACCCCGCCATCAGGCGGGGTTTTTAGTTGACTCGCCAAATTAACTTTTATTCAGAAACGATTGTAACTTCAGTTCTCCAATCGGCACATGCTGGACAATTGGTGTCAAGTAACCACTTAAACTACTTAATGACACAGCAAGCCCACGAGCCGGCACGGTGATGCTTTTTAAAGCATATTCCAGTGGCTGGACTTGACCAGTTGAGATAGTGGCAGTCGCTTTAATCTCTAAGAGTGAAAGTTGATTTGGTTGGTCAATAACCAGATCAATTTCTAATCCGTCATAGGTTCGTAAAAAATACAGCGGTGGTTTCAGACCTTGATGAAGAGACTGTTTCCAAAGATCGCTGATCACAGCCGTTTCAAATAGGGCTCCCCAACTTGGACCCTGCACTAATTGCGATTCCGTAGTGATACCGAGTAAATATGATGCCAAACCCGTATCTGAAAAATAAATTTTGGGACTTTTAACTAATCTTTTACCAATATTTCGATAGTAGGGGTAGAGTAAGAAAATTTGGTAAGAGGCTTCTAAAATTGATAGCCAGCGATCAATAGTGGGTACCGAAACACCAATTGCTTTGGCTAGTTCAGACTGATCAAGTAGTTGAGCCGTTTTGGTAGCTAAAAGCCTTAAAAAAATTTCAAACTGTCTTAAATCACCCACATTTTCCAAGTTTCTGACATCTCGCTCCAAGTAAGTAGTAATGTAGCTTCCCAGCCAGATCTGACGATCAACTTTAGGATTGAGTAGAATTTCAGGGTAATTGCCTCTCAGAATCCGTGAGATGATTGCTTTGTCACTGCTGGTCTTTTCATTGAAGGTCAATGGCAGTAAAGAGAAAACGGCAATCCGTCCCGCTAATGACTCAGTCACCCCTTTCATGAGTGGAAAAACTTGAGAACCTGATAACAACCACTGAGCTGGTTTCCTGGATTGATCAATTCTATCTTTTATGTAGTGGAGCAAGTCAGGTGCATACTGGATTTCATCCAAAATAACTGGCAGTGTGAGTGAGTTGAGAAATAGGTTGGGATCATTGAGAGCTCGATCGCGGACGTCGGGCAGTTCTAGGTTGAGGTATGAAGCTTTTGAGAACAAATGCTTGAGGAGTGTAGTTTTACCAGATTGCCTAGGTCCAGTTACAACTAGTGCCGGAAAAGTCTGAGTGGCTTTAGTGATAGCTTTAGATAAATCTCTGTTTATGATCATGCCACCGATTATATACCGAAATATTAATATGTCAAATTAAAAATTCGGGATGCTGAGTAGTCAGTCAAACAGTCATGCTGAACTTGTTTCAGCATCTCATTGTCGATCAATGATACTGATTAGTAACGAAAAAACCCCGCCACCAGGCGGGGTTTATAGTCAATGTCTGAAAGCTACTACTTAGCGATTCGAAGCTGACCTCCTTCATCTTCAAATTGTTTAACTGCTGCACTGACGACTTGGCACATTTTTTCTGTCGGTCTGAATATTCCTTTTTCACCATCTGGATCAGGAAACATCAAACCTGCTTCAACAAAGGCATTCAACATTTGGTTTTCACCTTTAGCATGGTAAACATCGACCCATTTAACTCTTTCAACACACTTTTTTACAAAATCAGCTAGTAACATAGCATCAATTCCCAACTGTCTACAAACAGTATCAAACATCTGCCTCCAATAAACTACAGGAAGTTTTAACATGTCTTGTCTCCATTCACTAGAGCCTATCCTTGCAATAGGGTACGTTGCGTTCAGAATCTCTAGGTCGGGTTGAGGATTGACGCCGACCTCAGGTCTGCCCCACTGTTGAGCCACCACTGACTGGTCAGGATTTGCGGGAGTTGTTACACCTTGGTCAAGGACTGCTTCGGTTACGACAGCCCCCCTTTGTTGTTGAGCTGCTGGAACCTGGGTAGAGTCAGGACCCTGATAACCTGGGGGTTGATCATAGCTTATCATATTAATACGCCTTTCATTGTTAGGTATACTAATAGGCATTTTCCTCTTCTTCTTCTTTGTCAACTATGGGGTGCTGATCTGGCAGTGGTATACTTTTAGTTTGAAGGTCTAAAAAAGTTCAATTTTGTGATGAAAACAGACTAGCCACACTACCAGCGAGTATTGTGTGAGGTTCGCCAAGGGAAGTGTGCGGCTGTGACAAGAGATGAGGTTTTATTGAGTTGTTAATCAAAGAAGTTATGATTATTCTCGACATCTACTCACATTATCAAATCCCACCCAACTTACAACGACACCAACTGGAGGTGGCGGCAGTATGCCAAGTTATTTTAGATGGTTGGCGAGGGACAAAGATTGATTGGGAGTTGGCGATTTTAACGGCACTGCTACATGATATGGGTAACATAATTAAGTTCAAGCGACCATTTCTAGGAGAATTGGCTGACAGAGCAGAGTATTGGCAAAAAGTTCAAGAGGCGTTTATTGCCAAGTATGGCAATGATGTGGATGTGGCGACGATGGAAATTGCTCAGGAGTTGCAGTTGCCCAGAGTGGTGGGTATTTTACAAGAAATGGAGTTGTTAACTACTGGTCAAAAAATTGAATGCTGGGAAGCGCGACTAGTGAAGTTTGCTGATATGCATGTTAAACCAGAGGGAATTGTCAGTTTTGAGGAGCGACAGCAGGATTTGATCGACCGCTACCATCATTCAGGAAATAAAGTTTGGATTCAGTTAATCGAAGAAAATCATCGGCTTATTAGTCAAGAGACCTCTATTGATGTGTCAACGATTGATCAGATCGATTTTTCTCTGGTTATTGATCGGTTGAAAAAGCAAGATGTTTAATTTGTCATCCTTCCAGATTTACCTGCCCCGAAGCAAGTGAGATCCGAAACCTCAGGCTTTTAGATGTATCCGTCATTAAAAGATCCTAGATCCATCGCCAAGGCGAGGCCTGCGACAAGTCCATGATCACGTGCAAGCTATCATTGTAACGGGATATTAAAACAGGTCAAGTTACTTCCTCACACCCACCTCTTTTTGCCAAGCCACTAATTGCTGATGTAGTTTTTCGGTACCGATAATTGGTTTTCTAGATCGAGATAGCACTGGCGGATATGCTACAAAAGGCTTATTTTGTGGTCCGCCAATACCCCCATGAGAACCTACAAAGTCCTCAAAGGCAAGCACCTCTTCTGTCTCTGGTAAATAAGCCGAATTGACAACAATATCTGGTGTGTGAGTGAAGGTGTCGTAGCGCTTCATGTGAGTCACTAAACTGTCATCAAAGCTTGTTAACGGATTTTTACCCTCAACCTGATCTGTCTTCAAGTAATATGCCCCCTTTTTGCTAAGCACCACCGTTCCCTTGTTCTTTGTTTTGACCATCACAAAACTGATACCTGGATGGCCAACCAATTTTTTGACCAATTCTGGATGTTGAGACACAATTTCCTCCAGTGACAAACGTTTCTTAGATTTGGTTAAGTAAATCAAACCTAAGTTGCCAGATGCAAGGACTAATATTTCTGGCAAAGCATCTTTGGCTGATTCGCCAACCAAGTATGCCGTTGATATTTGATCTGAATGATTGTGAGCTGACCTATCACCCTTGACCCGTCGCAAAGCTTCATCCTTGGCACCAATTCGCCCAACCTGCATTGGCTTTTTTGGTTGAAACTGTGAGCTAATTTCAGTTAGAAGTTTATTAGCATTGGTATACGACTCATCGTGATCTTCAATCTCACCTACTTCAGTTTTTGCTGTCACTGATTGACCGACCACAGCAGCTAGAGTTTGCCCGTATGCCTTCATAAAGTTGGTGCCGTTACTTTGTCCGTGATCTGATAATAAAATGATGTGATAGGGCCGGGGAGCGTCTTTTAAGGCTTGAAAAATGTGGCTGAGGTAGGTATCTAGCCGTCTTAATGATGACAGGGCTTCTGGACTCAAAACACCTGTGTGATGGGCAATATCATCATATCCTGCTGCAGTCAAATATATGGTTGGCGTGCCACTGAGCATTTCCCCAATCGCCACAGCAAAAGAAATATCGGCTAAGTAGACATTTAATACTGACCGCATCAGCATAAATTTCCAGTTGCGATGTGAAATTGATGGCTCAACCTGATATTTTTTAGCATATCGAGCATCTTTTATTTCGGCCAAACACTCTCTGACCACCGACACCAAAGTATGAGCGTAGTTGTAGGGATTGAGGAAATAATATTGTAATGATTTGGCTGTCTTGTCTCTTTTTTTCAAAATCATCGAGACGGTTAACACGCCATTGGGAGCGTCACCAGAAAACATATTGTTGATAGACATGCCATCTTTGAGTAAACCTTGACCATTACTGCATTCTTTTTCAATATTTAGTGAGTCTCTCAGACTACCAGCACTGACAATTTTTCCAGCTGACCTATCGAACCACCTGAAAGCGGGAATATTATTATTATTGCCGTGTAAAATTCCAGCCTGACAAGCACAGGTTTGAGGAGTAAAGTCAGTTTCCCAACCTTCAATTTGATAATTATTGGTGGTTAAATACCTCTTGAGCTGAGGCATTAATCCGAGTTTGAGAGCCAGCTTGAACACTTCATGTCCCAAACCATCGATCTCGATGTATAGAAAACCTGGTTGAGTTGTTGGTTTGACTTGACTATTTCTTCTGGCAGCCTTTTTGATCACTCCATAATAATATGAGTTATCATCAGATACGGAGAAAACATAGGAGAAAACTGTGTTAAGAATAGACAATCCAATAGAAACCCAGACGGCGTCCCAGAGTGAGTCGATGACTAAACCGGGTAACATAGCTGAAACAACCAAAAGCAAAAAAGCATTGATAAACAGGGAAAAGAGACCCATAGTTACCGTCGTGATTGGAAGAGTTAGTCTAACCAGAGTTGGTCTAACCAAGGCATTGAGGAGTGCAATGAAGGCCACTGCCACTACTGCCGCCCAAAATGAAGTAATTTCCAGCCCAAATCCTAACGTGGCTAGAATTAACAAAGACATTGTTTCAAGCAGCCAGATCGCTAGAATTCGCATAGAACTGTTGCGGGACTAGGAGTCGAACCTAGCCTGTGAGATTATGAGCCTCACGTGCACCGTACACTATCCCGCGGCCATAAGGTAAGTAGTATATCTGAAAAATTTGGTATAATCAAGGTTAGATGACAAGCTGGGGGTAAATCTTGGGATGACTGTCAAAAAATATTGTCAGGTGTGATTGTTTGATATCAGTGTCTAGTCATCCGGCAACCAGTCAACACTACTTAAACAGGCAGGGTAGCTCAGTGGTTAGAGCAGCGGATTCATAAACCGCAGGTCGTGGGTTCAAATCCCACCTCTGCTACAAGAAAATCGATTTCATCTTGATGTACTCAAGTGCTGAAGAGTTCCTGAGCTGGAAGATGATGGATCTGTTGCCTAGGCAAGGTAGATAGACTTCGTAACGATTATTGAAGAATTTTCCACCACTCTTGTATTGGCTTAAGTGTTGGGGTGGGGGTGGGGTAGACGATTGGTGCGGGAGAGATTTTAGGCAGAATAATAATCTGCTCGCCTTCTTTTTGTAATCTTAACTCATCCCTAATTCTTCTTTCCCTAGCAAGAGGCGTGTCGGCCTCAGTAATTTTTACTTCCAGATCGGCAATATCCTGGTTAAGTTGCTGTAGGTAATCTTGTGCTTCTGCTACTGCCAAGTTATCTCGCTCGACTTTTTTGACAGAAGACCGTATGCCTAGGATCATCATGACCATCACCAGGCTAATGATGAGTAAAACAACTGGGTTTTTAATGATATTCATGATTGTCAAAAAGTCCTCATCGTGTTATTATAAGTCTGTCAAACTGTGTGAGAGTTGATTATTGAACTGATCTAGCTTGATAATTAGATTACCTGGTAGACCGAGTGTTAACTCAGCACAGAATCTCATTCTAGTATAGTTTGGCCTGCTTAGAAATAGAAGATTAATGCAAAAATTGTTCACCGAAGCTCAAAAATTATTTGTTCAATATCTGCAAGAAGCGGGGAAAGCTCATGCCACCGTCATTGCTTACGGTAAAGATATTGAACAAATTAATGAGTTTATGGCGGGCAAAGGCAAGCTGTATGTAACCGAGATAACGGCCGAGGACATTGACGCTTTTAAGGAGTTACTTAAAAAACAACGTTACACCAGCAAATCAGTTTCCCGAAAGATCAATTCAATTAAGGCTTTTTTCAGGTTTTTAGTGTCTCAAGGATACTTAGCCGCCAATCCTGCCGATGTGATTGCACATCCTAAATTTGACCAGGCTCCGCCTAGAATTTTGACCAAAATCGAGTATCGGGCTTTACGAGATGCTTGCAAAGGTGATGAGCGGATGTCAGCCATTGTGGAGTTGTTGCTCCAAACAGGTATGCGGATTAGCGAGTTGGCAGCTCTGCAACTGACCGATATTGATTTTGAACGTAACTCAATTTCCATCGCCCCTCAAAATTCTCGACCGGCTCGGAAGGTGCCACTGAATATGGCAGCTAAGAAATCGTTACTGACTTATCTGGAAGTTAGACCAAGAGCCAGAGAAAAAACCGTTTTCTTGACAAAAACTTGTCGTCCGTTCTTAGTTCGCAATATTCGCACCGCCTTAGATCGTTACTTTAGATTAGCTGGTATTAAAGATGCCAAGGTCAATGACCTTCGCCATACCTTTATTATAGAACAGTTAAAGGCTGGCACACCGTTGGTTTACGTTTCTCAACTGGTTGGTCACAAGCGTATCACCACCACCGAAAAATACCTCAAATTGATCGATGCTCCTGACCTAGCACCTAATGTGCAGATTGAGGAGTTGTAATTTTCCCCAAACCACCCCATTTTTGTTTGACTCAATGTACAAGTCATTTCCATTGTGTCAGTTAATGAAGTCGATGCAGATTGGTCGCTAAAATCTAATTCTAGTTGATTTCTCAAACAGCCTTAAGCTGGACAGAAAAGTACGATAGAATAAGGACTGTATGAAAAAACGCATCCTATCTGGCATTAATCCAAGTGGCAGTTCACTGCATATTGGTAATTACTTTGGAGCCGTTAAACCACAAATTGATCTACAAAACGATGAGTTGTATGAAACTTATTATTTTATTGCCGACTTGCATGCCCTGACTACGGTACAAAATAAGACTACTTTACAGAGCAACGTTTCTAACGTGGTGCTTGATTATCTGGCTCTTGGTTTGGATATTGAAAAGTGTGTTTTTTTTCGGCAGTCACAATCGGTTGGCCACTCACAATTGGCAATTGTCTTGGCAAATTATATTGGTTTGGGGCAAATGAAACGGATGCATGCCTATAAAGACAAATTGCAAAAAGGTGTTGATGCAGATTCGGTGAATATGGGCTTGTTCAATTATCCCATTTTAATGGCTGCCGATATTTTGCTTTATAAACCTTATGGGGTGCCTGTAGGTGAGGATCAAAGACAACATGTGGAATTGACTCGGGACATTGCTGAAAATTTTAACAAAACCTACGGTCAGGAAGTCTTTCCTTTACCAGAGCCCTTAATTCGTCAGGATGTGGGTAAAATTGTCGGTACCAATGGAGAGCGAAAGATGTCCAAGTCACTTGGCAACATTATTGGTATTTTTGAGGATGAGGCGGTGATTCGTCAGCAAATCATGAGTTGTTATACCGACCCCAATCGAGTCAAAGCTACAGATCCTGGAAAAGTTGAAGGCAATCCAGTTTTTATTTATCACGACTTGATTAATGAAAATCAAGCTGAGGTTGAGGATTTGAAAAACCGTTATCGATTAGGTCAGGTGGGGGATGTAGAGGTGAAAGAAAAGTTATTTATGGCACATCAGAAATATTTTGCTCAGGCACGAAAAAGACGAGTTGAGTTGATGGGTAACCCCGAACTAGTTTTAGAAATTTTGACTCAGGGTGCCGAAAAATCTCGATTAGTTGCTGGCCAGACGGTGGAGGAGGTTTATCAAGTGATTGGTCTGTCTCGTTATGCCTGATCTTGAGTGTCATCCTGAACTAAATTTAGGATTTATTCAAGATCTGAGTTTGATCCATGATCTCCCAACCTTGGGAGTATGCAACATATATTGAATGATGCTGAAATAAATTCAGTATGAAAAGATAGTTTATCAATTGGAGAAAGAAGTATGAAAGACCAAATTATCTACGATGATTTTGCTAAACTTGACCTGCGGATTGCGACCATTATTGCGGTGGAGGAGATTGAGGGAGCTGATAGGTTGTGGAAAATTACGCTAGATGTGGGTGATGAGAAGTTGGGTGGGTTGGGGCAAAGAACAATTGCTGCAGGAGTCAAGCCTTGGTACACAGTCGATCAATTACTAGGCAAGCAAATTGTCTACTTAGCCAATCTGGAGCCAAGAGTATTGCGAGGTGTAGAAAGTCAGGGTATGTTGGTGGCGGTTGGAGGTGAGGAAGCGGTGCTGATTTTACCGGAGAAGAAAGTAAATAACGGTATTGTATTAAAATAGAGTCAATTCAATAAATCACTCGGATAAATCAAAGGAGTAGAGCTAGAACAGTTCTTGAGAGTTCACAAGGATTTTGGGAAAAAATTGGATATAGACCCTCTAAAAAGGGCGATCCGGTTGATAGTTATGTTAAGAATTTAGATGAATTTTAAGACTGTAAAATCAGACTTAAATTCACTTAATCAATATTTGATGCATCAGAATGAGATGTTGGATCTGGTTTAGTTAGTCGAAACTCAGTCTGACCTTGCCATCCTTGGTGGTACAATAGTGCGGTTAGGAGCCTTCATTTTATTATGGTAGAAGAGCAAAAAAATCCAGCTGAAGAGAAAAATTCAGAAATTATTACTGATCAAGCCAACGATGTGGCCGAGAATGCAATTGATCAACCTGCTACGAAAAAAAACACTAACAACTCCAAAACTTCTCCCACTAAAAACGGTCCTCAAAAATCTCAAAAATCCAAAACAGGACAACCCATCGATCCTAAAGTCAGGCAGTATGTTGTCCGCATTAATACCAGCGACTGGCAAAAGTGGCTAATGTACCTTCTGATTGCCGTACTGTTTTTGCCATTTTTCATGTCTCTTTTCCAATCAAATTCTGAAGTAATTTCATTAAGCCAAATGATTGCAGACGTCAGAGAAGAAAAAATCAAAGAGATTCAAGTGGCGGGTGAGGTCTTGAACTTGACCTACCAAGAAGGAGGAGTAGTCAAAGAGTCACGCAAGGAAACCAGTCAAAATATTGTTAGTATTTTGGACTCAGCAGGGATTGATATTACTGAGACTGAGGTTTTGATTACCGATCTGAGTTTAACCGACATGCTCAAGGATCTATTTGTCAACCTGTTGCCAATTCTGCTGATGATTGGAGTTTTTATCTTCATTTTCCGCCAAGCCCGTGGAGCTCAAGATGGCATGATGGGTATCGGTCGGAGTAAAGCCAAGTTATTTGTCAAAGGCAAACAAGATACCAAGTTCGCCGATGTAGGTGGCATGGATGAGGCTAAAAAAGAATTAGAAGAAATTGTCGACTTTATGAAACAACCCAAAAAGTACACCAAAGTTGGAGCAAGAACACCCAAGGGTGTGCTTTTGGTTGGTCCAGCTGGAACCGGAAAAACCCTCCTGGCTCGGGCAGTGGCTGGGGAAGCAGGTGTTCAATTCTTGTCAATTGCCGGTAGTGAGTTTATGGAAATGCTAGTTGGGGTGGGTGCGTCTAGGGTGCGGGATCTTTTTTCTACTGCCAAGAAAATGGCACCAGCTATTATCTTTATTGATGAAATTGATGCTATTGGTCGGGTGCGGGGTATGGGGAGTATGGGTGGGCATGATGAGCGCGAGCAAACGCTTAATCAAATTCTGGTTGAAATGGATGGTTTTACCCCCAACGATCATGTAATTGTCATGGCGGCAACTAATCGAGGCGATATGCTGGATCCAGCCCTGGTGCGACCGGGCAGATTTGACCGACGCGTGACTGTCAACTTGCCAGACCTAGATGAAAGAAAATTTATTTTATCTATCCATGCCAAAGCTAAACCGTTTGTGGCGGATTTAAACTGGGACCGAGTCGCTAAACGAACAGTTGGTTTCTCTGGGGCTGACATTGAAAATATGTTAAATGAGGCGGCAATTGCGGTGGCTCGTGCTAATCGTGAGCACATCAATATGGAGGATATTGAAGAAGCGTCTTTGAAAGTTAAACTGGGTCCTAGTAAGAAGAGATTACAGAGCGATCTGGAAAGAAAAATGACCGCTTATCACGAAGCAGGTCACGCAGTTGTTGCTCATTTGTCTCAGTACGCCGATCCAGTGCATCGGATTAGTATTGTTTCTCGTGGTCGAGCCTTAGGTTTTACGCTAACTCCGCCAGAACGAGATAAGGTTCAGACTACCCGCTCAGAAATGATTGACGAAATAGCGGTGTTACTGGGTGGGAGAGCCGCAGAGCAGTTAGTTTTTGATGAACTGACTGCTGGCGCATCCAGTGATATTGAGCGAGCCACCAGGGTTGCCAGAGCTATGGTGATGGACTTTGGGATGAGTGATTTGGGCCCCATGCAGTTTTCGCCGCAGTATGAAATGGCAGATTATGGTCGGGTTTGGGGCGAGCCCATGAAGATTTCAGAAACGATGCAAAAACAGGTTGACGTAGAGGTCAAAAAATTCGTGGATGTGGGTGCTCAGCGAGCCTTAGTTTTGCTGAAAAAACACCGAGCCCAGCTGGATGCCGTCTCGACTGCCTTAGTTGAGCGCGAATCATTAGACGGCGATGAGTTTGAGGAATTGATGGGGGTGAAAAAATCTGTGATAGAGTAAGATATTAGTGAATTAATTCACTTTGCTTTGAGCGAAAACTTGATTTAAATCGAACAGGCACTGTTTCTAACTGTAACCAGGTCAATCAAGAATTCCAAGTTTCGATTTTGCCTCGGCAACCCTCTCTCTCTCTTATTGTCAATAGCAAAGGATGCGGTAGGATAGGGGAATGATAACTTCCTCATCTCCTCAAGAACGCTTGGCTCAAGACCGACAAAATGTGCGTGATCGGTTTCTGTTGATTGATGGACATGCTTTAATTTACCGAGCTTATTATGCTTTCCCTGGTTTGACAGATTCGACGGGACGATTGGTGAATGCGGTTTATGGTTTTACTCGAATTTTACTAACCACAATCCGAGATTTTTCTCCGGTTTATCTGGCTGTTTGTTTTGACAGTCAAGAAAAAACCCATCGAGCGGTGGAGTTTGAGGCCTATAAAGCTCATCGACCAGAGATGCCGGATGATTTAAAACCTCAGATTGATCTAGTTAAAGAGGTAGTGACAGTGCTCAATATGCCTCAGTTTGCAGTGCCAGGGTATGAAGCCGATGACTTGATTGGTACGATTGTTGACTCACCACGCTTGGCTGAGCATCCGGGGGGGGTGGAGTTGATCGACAGTCCGGTTAATTATCCCTTAGTAACGATTGTGACGGGAGATAAAGATCTGTTGCAATTAGTATCCGATCATACGCACGTGTGGTTGCCAGGTAGAGGTAAAAACTCGGTCGATACCGAGTATGACTTTGAGCAAGTGAAAGTGAGAATAGGAGTTCGTCCAGATCAAATTGTGGATTTAAAGGCCTTGATGGGGGATAGCTCGGATAATATTCCTGGTGTAGCGGGTATTGGTCCTAAAACAGCTACTCAGTTGATTCAAGCCTTCGGCTCGTTGTTTGATTTGTATCAGGTTGTTGATCAGCTAGCAAGTGACCGATCTAAAATCGACGGTCTTGGTCGAGGGGTATTACGAGGGGCTTTGCTAGAGAAATTAATTAAAGATAAAGAAAACGCCTTTATCAGTCAAAAACTCGCCACCATCACTCGTCAAGCACCTATTGAAATTGACTTGGAATCCTGTCGGGTGATGGAGTACGACAAAGATCGTGCAGTTAAGCTTTTTGAGTTGCTGGATTTCAAATCCCTGATT
>JAANMU010002069.1_pt1 | contig 16003 bp, 18 predicted proteins | sample 7279701 | NCBI WGS metagenome assembly JAANMU01 (sample SAMN14094539, study PRJNA606508) | bioreactor metagenome | isolation source: A lab-scale SPAN reactor treating ammonium-rich wastewater day 57 | place: Ireland: Galway | collected 2017-03-13 | reverse complement strand
GCTGCTGGAAGAACTAGAGGACGGTGACGAAGAGCTGCTGGAGGAGCTCTCGGACGAAGAACTGCTCGAAGGCGAACTGCTGGAGAGAGAGGAACTGCTTGACGAGGACGGCGCCGACGAACTGCTGGAGGAAGTAGAACTGCTGGAGGCGCCGGATGACGAGCTGCCGGAGGAGCTTGAGGGCGACGAACTGCTGGAACTGTCTGAGGAGGAACTGCTGGGGGAAGAAGAACTGGAGCTGCTCGACGAGGATAGGCCGCTGGAAGACGAACTGCTGGAGCTTTCCGCGGTCGAACCGCTGGAGGAGGAGCTCGAAGGGGCAGACGAACTGGATGGCTCGCTCGAACTGCTGCTGGAGGATGAACTGTCCGGCGGCGCCGAACTGCTGCTACTCGACGAACTCCAGGGACCGCTCGAGGACGAACTGCTCAGCGAGGACGAACTGCTCAGCGACGACGAACTGCTCAGCGAGGAACTCGAACTGCTGCTCGGCGGCTCGCCGCTGGAAGAACTGGACGAACTGCTCGAAGGCGAAGAGCTGCTGCTGGAAGAACTGGACGAAGGAGAACTGGACGAGGATGAATTGGACGAGGAACTACTGGAGGAGCTTTCGGACGAAGAACTGCTGGAAGGCGAACTGCTGGAGAAACTCGGTGAACTACTGGAGGAACTCTCTGCCGACGAACTGCTGGAGGACGGAGGACTAGAGCTGCTCGACGTGGACGGGCCACTGGATGATGAACTGCTGGAGCTCTCGGCGGATGAACTACTAGACGACGAACTCACTGAAGAAGACGAACTGGAGGGTTCGCTCGGGCTGCTGCTCGAGGACGAACCGACCGGCGGCGGACCGCCTGATGACGACGAACTGCTGAAAGACGCGCTCGACGAACTGCTGCTGGATGAGGAGGAGAGATCTCCGGAGCTTGAGGAGGAACTGGAACTGGAAAGCTCGGAAGATGAACTGCTCGACGATGGCATGGCGACTCCTGTTTCGCTCGACAAGATCGCGTCTCGAAGGGATGCCCAAAGAGAGGTCCACCCGAATTGTACAGAATACTCCACCTCGCACAAACATTTTTCAAAATGGCTAGGATTGAATTCCGTCCCGCCCCAAAGGAGACGGTACCAACGCTAAGTTGCTCGAATGCCAAGTGATGTATGCGATCCAGCCAGTACGCGGCGCCTTCCAAACAGCCGCACTGCACGCTCGTTGGGGGTGAACTTCCGCCGAAAAACGAGTATCATTCACGCCAAATACGAAGCCAACCGATGCAGATGGGACGTGTAACGAAAGATACATGAGTCACCGAATTGTTGTGATCGGTTATCCCAGCGACTTCGGCGGCGCCGACACGGAATTGTGGCACACGATCCGCCTGTGGCGCCGCGCCCAGTGGCACGTTGATCTCATTCCGACCTGGCATGCCGATTCACGGCAACGGCGGCGGCTCGACGCCATTGGGGCGCGCACCCTACTCGTGCCCGGTCCCGAACGACTGCACGAAGTCGCAGGATTGCGGCAAAGCATCGTCGTGAGTTTTTGCAACGGCGAGTTCCTGAAGCACGCCGCCCGTCTCGTAGAACTGGAATGCTCCCTCGTGTGGGTGAATTGCATGACGTGGGCGTTTCCGGCGGAGACCGCGCATTATGAAACGCACGGTCCTTTCGCGGGTTACGTGTTCCAATCGGAGTTTCAGCAATCGGAGTTGGCGCCGGTCTACGAACGGTACGGCGCAAAGCCCGAGCAGTTTCACTTGATACGCGGGGCTTTTGATCCCGATGAGTTTCCGTTTGCTCCGTTGGCCCATCGGAAGGGGACGCCGTTTGTCTTCGGCCGCATCGCACGCGACGATCTCGATAAGTGGTCGTCAAACCTCTGGCCCATCTATGGAGCGGTCCAGTACGCGAACAAGCGCGCACGCGTGATGGCTTGGAGCGACCGCTTGTCCGAGAAGTGCGGTCGGCCGCCCGACTGGGCGGAACCGCTCCAAGCCAATCAAGAACCCGCGGGCCAATTTCTTTCATCCCTGCATTGTCTCCTGCCGGTCAACGGCGGCGCTCGCGAGAACTGGCCCCGCGCCGGCCTGGAGGCGATGGCGGCAGGCGTTCCCGTCGTCGCTCAGAACGATTGGGGGTGGCGCGAAATGATCCAGCACGGGGTGACGGGATTTCTCGGAGCGGATGATTGCGAGCTCGCGCATTTCGCGGCGCTGCTGGCTCATGATGAAGAGTTGCGGCTGCACGTTGCGCTGCAAGCCCGCCGTCGGCTTGTGGAATTCCTTGCGGAGCCGAACCGGTTGCTGGCCAGCTGGGATCGATTGTTCTCGGCCTTGTCGGAACGTGCTTGTTCCTGAGTTGACGGGTCTGTCGCATGAAACTCGCCGCGCTTTGCTGCACGTATCGCCGGCCCCATTTGTTGGGGCACTTGATCGAGAGCTTTCGCCGGCAAACGTATCCACAGGGGCTTCGCGAACTCATCATATTGGACGACGCCGGCCAGTTCGAACATCAAGCCCGAGAGGGTTGGCGGATCATTTCGATTCCGCGGCGTTTCCATTCGCTGGGCGAGAAGCGAAACGCCTGCGCTGCGCTGGCCTCGGCGGACGTAGCCGGTTTTCTAGTGGCGGACGACGACGATGTGTTCCTTCCGCATTGGTTTGCGTCGCATGCCGAGGCGCTCCGGCGGGCCGAATGGTCCCGCCCCAGCCTAATTTTGACGGAACAAGGCGGCGCCTTGCGGGAGCATCCTACCGGCGGTTTGTACCACGGCAACTGGGCCTTTCGCCGCGAAACGTTCTACCGCGTGGGGGGATATGCCGCGCTGAACAACGGCGAAGATCAGGACCTGGCGCACCGGCTCCGCCAAGCGGGCGCTTCGGAGTGCGATCCCTGTCAATTTGCTCCGCCGTTCTTCGTGTGTCGGTTCAACCATGATAGCTACCATGTTAGCCAAATGGATGATCAGCGATATCGCGAGCTTGCAGCCCATTCGCTTCCAACGACTGGAACGCTGCAGATTGGCTGGCCACTGGAATATGCGAATCTGCCCGTGCAAAGGTGGTACGACTTCGGCCCGCAGGTTGCTTCCTCGTGCGGCAAGCGTCCCGTGGAATTAGTCCGTCCGGTGGAAGCGCCCGGCCGCGACGGCCTTTCCAATGGCATGTTCGCACTGCAATCCTGTTTGCGTCGGCGCATTGCGCAGGGGTTGGACTGGCTTCGGATCGGAAAATTACCGGTGAGCCGCGGCGCGTTGCCCTGGTTCTGGCACTACGACGATCGTACCTACGCCCTTTGGTGGAACGACCAGGGACAACCGTTTGTGCAAGGCCCCAACGTGCTGTTTCTCAATTCCGCACGGCCCCGCGTCGACGCCGATGAATGTCGGCTCTTGGACGCCGCTCATTGCCGGGGAATGCTGTGCCATAGCGATTGGTATCGCGATTTGATTGCGCGTCACCAAGGCCCCGACAATCGTGCTCCGATCACGCTCTGTCCCTATCCCATCGACCCCTGTCCGGGTGAACCACTGCCGGCGGAGTACGATCTGCTCCTTTACTCGAAGAACGGGTATCGCCCCCAGTTGCTGGAGCACCTGGCGCGGGTCTTTCCCCGCAATAGGCAGATCCACTATGGCCAGTACCATCGGGAGGAATTGTACGAGGCGGCTCGACGCTCTCAAGCGTGCGCCTACCTCGCGGACGACGATCACGGTCCGCTGGCCTTGCAAGAAATACTGCTCGCGGGGTGTCCGACGGTCGGCGTGCGAACCGGCGCGGCCTTTGTGCGGGACGGAGTGACCGGGGCGCTCGTAAGCCGCCTGCCTCCAGGACCAGAGTGCTTCGAGCGAGATTCCGACGGAGAAGCGCTGGCCGCGTTCCGGGCCGCCATCGACCGAGCTCAATCCTTGTCTCGCATCGAAGTCAGAGCTGCGGCCTTGGAGGAATTTGACTTGGAACGGATCACGGATCGAGTGGTGGCCTTCCTCGACCGTGCGCGAACCGATCCGTGAGGTTACCCAAAGTCACCTAGCCGCCAGCAAGATTGAATGGCGACGATGACGATCCAGCCGCCACCCACGGCGTGCGGTGATGCGTCCGATACCACTCGGGCGAGCGGCCGTTCTCGCCCTGCTCGTAGCCGATATTTTGGATGCGACTGAGGATGGGGAACACCTCTCGGCGGGTGCGGCGGTAGTGAGATTTGAATTGGCAGGTGAAGCACTTTTTGTTGCGAATGCACCAGTTGGCGATCAGCCAGACGAGGCGGCGTCGGTCCACAGCCCAGCCCCAGGGCGACCAAATCGGCCGCGTCTGGCAAGAGTGGCTTTGCTCGGGGCGGGGCTCCGACTTCGGCTTGTTGTAGCCCGATGCCAGCAGAATCTGGTGCCCGTCGGATGACTTCACGTCGGGGATCAGCAGGTCACGAACCGCCCAGTCGAAATACCTTAGGGCGTCGGGGCTGGGCACGGTATCGTCCTCCAAATGGACGATCACGTCGGCGCGAACTTGGAACGCGCGGAAAAGTGCGTCGTGCGTGTTCTTGTTCAGCCCGAGCCGGTTGCGGTTCACCAGCAAGCGCGACTCGCATGCGGTGAAGTCGCGAAATGCCCCGATCACTTCCTCGTGGCCCGGCTCGACGTTGGGAAGCAGAATCCAGTCGTCAATGCCGTCGCACTTGGCGAGCGCCTCGAGCACCTCGCGTGTGTAGTCGGGCCGGCGGTACGCGGTCATGGTGATCACGCGGAGCATATGGGCTCATCCTTGTGAACGTAGATAGCGTCCTGGTGAGTGGCGTGGCGGTTGTATTCGGCCACGCGCTTGTATCCGTGACTCTTGAGAAAGGCGTGAAGCTCGCCAGGCTCACACCAGCCTTCCGCGGGCCGGTGGCCGGCGCGGCGCTCTTCGAGGTTGATCCACCGCACTCGCCCCGACGCCAGAAGGCGAGGCCCACTACGAAACGCCGCGAGCTCGCTGCCTTCGATATCGATCCACAGCAGGATGCGGTCGGGCTGGCCCATCTGCTGGTCGAAGCGATCCAGCGTCCAGACCTTCACTTCGCAAGTCTTATTCGCATAGGCGACCGGAAACAGGCTGCAACATTTGAGATCGTGCGTCGGCACATGCAGCGTGGCGACGCCTTCGACCTCGCCGATCGCAACCTGGGCCAGGGGCCCAGGGAACTTGGCCTTCACCAATTGGGCGTGCTGCGCCGGATGCGGCTCGCAGCCGCAGATGCGCATCGCCGGGAACTTGGCCGCGAGCGTTCGCCATTCGGTTTTCATACCCACGCCGATGTCGTACATGGCGTCGGGCGCATTGCGAATGAAACGGGAGATATACGTCTCATTTAGCGATTGAATGTTCATGCGTTTCCTCCGTCTGCGTTGGCGAAGCGGCGGCGTGCAGCGCGAGCCAATCCTGCGACCAGCGCGGCGTGATCGTCGCGGCGCGGCCGGCGGCGATGCGGCCGAGTCGCTCGTAACCGTCCTTGCCCATCGCCGAGATATGCTGCGAATGGGCCGTGTACCAGCGATAGATGTAACTCGGACGCGAGTCGTGTTGGATCGGATCGGCGCGACGCAGGTTCGCCGCCTTGAACCTTCGCAAGAGTCCCTGGTCCTGGCCGCTCTGAATCCAGGGATAGCCGCCGACCCGCTCGAACGCGAAGCGGTGGAACGCCCATGCGCCGTGGAACAGATACTGGTTGGCCTTCCGCTCCAGGCGAGTGCGTTTGTCGCTATAGATGGCAGTCGGGATCGTATAGTCAACGTCTACCAGCGCCTTCGCGGCGGCGCTCATGTGCCAGGGAAGATAGATGTCGTCATCGTCCCACACGCAGTAGGCTTCACAATCTGCCGACACCAGCGCCGCCGAGGCGTTCCGCTTTTCGCCGAGCGTGCGGAAGCGAACAGGGAGCGAGACGATTCGCCAGCCGTCGCCACGCTGATTGCCGTACTGGCCAGCATCGTCCAGCACGATCAGCTCGCGCAGTTCAGCCGGATAATCCTGGCGTACAAAGCATTCAATGGCCTCGGCCAGGAGCGTCGGGCGCTTATAGGTGCAGCAGATGGCAGCGATCTTCATTCAGTAAGTCTCCTTTGAGCCAGGCTTCGCAGGCCCGCATCAGGCGGCTGCGATGGGCAAGATGGGCGGACCAATTGCGACCGTGGATCGAATGCGGGGCGGGAAGCTCGGTGACCGGCAAGCGATGCACGCGGTTCATGCGGCCGGTATAGCGCATCGCCGTGTAGCTAAAGAGAATGTCCTCGCCGTTGCCGGCCGGTTTTCCCTCGCGCTGGATCGTCTCGAACTGGGACGCAACGTCGAAGAAGTCGGCGGCATAGCGCCGCGACGCCACGAGCGCCCGCGTCAGCACCACCGGCACGTCACCGTTGGCCACGTTCCGCGGGTCGTAGGAACCGTCGGTCTTGGGGCGACGCCCGAAGATGCCGTGCAGCACGTCGGGGTCTTGCCGCCAGGCGTCGTACAGCCCCCGCAGCGATTCGGCAGGCAATTCGAGATCGTCGTCCTGAATGAGGATGCACTGTTGCCGCGCCAGGCATGCCGCTGCGAAGCGGGTATAAAGCCCCAGGTCCTGTTCGGCATTGACCACCTTGGCCCAGTCGTGGCGGAACCGCTCGGCCGGATTGTTGTTCCAGACGATGGCTTCGGCGACGAAACCGCCGGTGCGCCAACCATCGACGATGCGACCGACGTTCGCGGGGCGTTTCCAATTGAGAATCACGCCAGTTAGGTCGCCAGCCATTCGCGCATCCTCCTTAGCTTCGTGGCGCAGTCGCCCAGCGCATGCCGGATGCGAGGATGACTGGCGAGGGACGTGGTATCCGCCAGATGAGCATTCCAATGCGCCGGCAACTGGAACGTCCGCAGATAGAGCTCGTTGGGCTTCGTGGGCGGTGCGGACATGATGCCGCGTAGCGCATAGCCCATCAGTTCGATGATCGCGGCCTGCTCCCACCACGGATGATGAATGTGATGGGTCATCTCCCACGCCTGCGCGAGGTAAGGGAGCATGCCGGGGCGCACCAGCCAGACGCCGGTGTTGGGCACCACGCTGCGCGTTTTGTTGACGTGGACCGTGAGCGCCTGCAGGCTGACCTCGGGCACGAGCGACGCCAAGTCCTCCTCGGGTGAGACGATCAGCACGTCGGCGTCAAGCCACAGCACTTCATCATGCGTTTCGAGCAGCTTCCGCAAGGCAGGTATCTTGCCCCACGCCGGCGGGCGGCCGTCGCACTCACAGGAGACGACGTGCAGATCGTAGCCGTGCAGCGCCGCGTAGCGCTCGAAGGTCGGCAGCGATAGTTCTAAAAGTTCGGCGTGGCCTCCCACGCCATACGTTGCGATTGCTCGTTTTCCGCACATTAGGCCGCCTCCCTCCGATTCGACGCGATGCTTGCAAACAGCCGATTCCAGCCAGCCCAGATCACGTCGGGGCTGGCCAGATCGTTGACGAGACGCTCGCGGGCGGCATGGATGATCCGCATCCGCAGGTCTTCGTCGTAAGCGAGCATGGCGGTGTAATGAGCCAATTCCTCGTCGCATTTGCCGAGGAATCCGGTGATGCCGTGCTGGATCATTTCACGCCAGCCCCACTCGTTCTGAGTGACGAGGGGCACGCCCATCGCCATCGCCTCCAGGCCGACGCGGGGCCAGTTCTCGCGAGCGCCGCCATTGACCGGCAACGTGCAATGCAGTTGGCGAAAGAAGTCCTGCGCCGTGATGGCCATCGGCTTGAGGCAGTCCGACCACGCCGGCGGTTTGCCGAGCTTGGCGTGCGTCTTTTCATCCATGCCGAGCATGAGGGCCCGCTTGGGGCGATACTGGATGCGTTCGTAGATTGGCCAGGTGTTGCTCGACCACTTATCGCCGTCGGGCCGGGCGGCGCGGCCAACGACGAACGCTTCACCAGCAGCGTGTGGCCGCGGGTTGAAGGGCCACTCGTCGGCGTCGAACGCGCCGCGAATCAAATGCCCCTGCGCCGGTTGGTAGCCGAACTCGGTAAGCTGCGGTTCAAGCTGCCCGCGCTGGAACTCGCTCTGAAACACGAAGGCGTCGAACGGTCCGCTGCTGCGGTAGAAGTCCCGCTCGGCATTGAACAGCCAGGTCATGCAGTTGACCCAGACCATGCGGCAGCCCAGTTCACGTAGCCGCTTGGCGTTGGCCAGGAAGGCGCTGTTGCAGAAGCTGACGACCGTGCCGCCGGCGAGGCCAGTGACCTGCCCGAGCGTCTCGGCCGTAGCCGCATGGGTCGCGCAGCCCAGCTCATCCAGCCGCGATTTCCATTTCTCATCGGCGCCCCAGGTCGGGATGAGGTGAACCTCGACGCCGAAGCGCCGCCAGATCTTCACCGTGTGCCACGCTTCGGTGCAGGCCCCACCGAGATCGCCGGGATAGCCCATCAAAAACACTTGCATCGAACGGTTGCTCCTTAGGATGACGAATTGCCGGGCGGCGGACCGCTCGACGGGGCGGAACTGGAGGGACTTGATGGCGTCGGCGAGCCGCTCGACGGTGCGGAGCTCGTCGGCGGGCTGGATGGCGTATGCGAATCGCTCGACGAGGACGAGCTTTCGCTGGACGAACTTTCGCCCGAAGGCGTCGGGGGCGAACTGGATGTTGGCGGCGAGCTTGGCGTTGGCGGCCCGCTGCTGGGTGAACTGCTTGTGGGCGGCGAACTGCTGGTCGTAGGCCCGCTACTGCTTGCAGAACTACTAGTCGGCGGCGAGCTACTTGTCCCCACGCTGCTGGAAGAGGGATCGCCGCTCGATAGCGGCGGCCCCGATGAGCTATCGCTGCTGCTGCCCGACATCGACGACGTATCCGAGGACGAGCTTTCGCTCGAACTGCTCTCGAACGAATCACTGCTGCCGGATGCCGAGGGTGTGGACGGCGTCGATGGACCAGACGAAGTTGATGGTGTTGATGACGACGGGCTGCTGGACGCTGAGTCGCTCGATGATGACGAACTGCTACTGTGGTCACTTGACGATTCGCTGGATGATGATTCGCTGGATGATGAACTGGCCTCGCTGGAACTACTCGACGACCCGCTGCTTTCGCTCGCTGAGAACGAACCGCCACTGCTCGAACTGCTTGACTCGGAACTGGACGACGGCTCCGAGGAGCTGGAGCTCGATGAAGAACCGGAGCTCGAAGAGGAGCTTGACGACGAACTGCCGCTCGACGAGGAGGAACTCGAAGACGACGAGCTCGACGAACTACTGGAGGAACTACTACTCGACGACGAGGAGCTGGACGAACTGCTTGAACGTTCGGATGGCTCGCTGCTGGAGCTGCTCAATGAACTCGACGAAGACGATTCGGATGAACTGCTGCTGCTGCTCGATGACGAGGAGGGCGACGACGAACTGGAACTGGAGGAACTGCTCGACGAACTCGAACTGCTGCTCGAACTCGATGAGCTACTTTCGCACGGCTCGCAGCAGTCCTCGCGCACCCACTCGCCATGCTCCACGCGCGTCGCGTTGTGGACCGTGACCTGCCGCTTCATCAGCTTGTTCTCAGCGAGACACTGAACCTCGTAGAGTTGCAGCGTGGTGTCGCTGCTGCTGCCGCTCGACGAATCGCAGCAGACCGGCACCGTGCAAGGCGAGCCGGGCTCCACGCTCCGCAGTTGGCCGCAGACGAACGACCAGCGCTCGGTCGGGAAGGTGATCGAGTCGCCGCTCCGCACCGGGCAGGGAATGAGCACTTCCAGCACCGTCGTCAGCCCCTGGCCGGGCGGACAGGGACCGCTGCTCGATGGCTCGCTGCTGGAAAGTTCGCTTGTGGACGATTCGCTGCTGGAGGACTCGCTGCTCGACGGTTCGCTCGATGATGGCTCACTGCTCGGCGAGGACGACTCGCTCGAACTGCTGCTCGATGATTCCGACGAGGACGAACTCGACGAGGAACTGCTCGACGACGAGGATGAACTGGAGGAATCGCAGCAACCTTCGCCGAGCTGTACGACTTCCCATTTCTGACTGTCGGCCAGCCACTTGGCCCAGCCGTAGGTTCCCGCGGGCACGCTTTCGGCCTCGGCGCAGCCGCAATCGCCCGATGTGCCGCCCGCCTGGCACACCTTGGGGCAGACGACGCCGAGCGAATCGTACAGCGTGAACGGGCAATTGACCTCGCACCACTTGGGCGTACCGTCGTCGGTTTCGCTGTACACGATCCGCACCGCCGCCGCGCTGCCGCAGCGAGGCAGGGGCGAGAGCAGCTTGAAGCGGCGGAAGTCCTCAGGGAAGTTTGATAAGCGAACGACCGCCCACTGTTTCCCGAGCCCGCCTTCGCGCCACAGGATGCGGGCGGAACCAACCGGCCTGCTCAATAGCACCGTCGGATCGTCGTGCTTTACGTCGGCAAACTCGTGGCACTGGTCCTCGACCTCGATGTAGGCCGGACACGTGCCGCTGACCCAGGCGCGGCCGATCTTGCCGTCGCGCAGTGGGTCGAGCAGGATCATAAAGCGGCCGAAGTGATCGGGGTGCTTGGGCTTCACGCCCACCAGCGCCACTTGGTTTTTGAACTCCCGCAGATGCGAGCCAGGCGTGATGATGGGCGACGAGATACCCAGCACATGGAACCGCAGCCGGTCTTCACCGCTGCCGTTGCGCAGCTTGATGATGTCGGCCTGGCGAATCTGGTCGAGAGCGTCGGCGAGCTGATCGTGCTTCTTTCCCTTCTGGGCGCGGACCGTGTCCAGGAAGGAGTTCCACACTTCGGAGGAGAACTCCAGCGGCTGGCCGGTCTGGGTTTTTTTGAAGCGGTCGCCCATTACGTCCCGATCCCCAGGCCGGAGAAGTCGCCATACTCATAGACCTGCTCGACATAGGCCGCGATCGGTTTCTTGATGAGCGTTTTGGCGGCGTTGTCCTCTTCGTCAGCGAACCGAATCCAGAGGTAGTGCCAGCCCTCTTTGCTGGCGACGACGATGTTGCCCAGGTGGAGATCAGTGACGTTCGGGCTGGCGGCGAAGCGGAAGGTGATCTCCCAATCCTCGAATCCGCGCTTTGCGCCGCTCGCGCCCAGGAATAACGCCTCGCCGCGGGCGAACCCTTTGAAGGGCGAGTCATTCACCTTGCCGGTCAGGAAGAAGAGCGCCGCCTTGTATGCGCCCGTGACCAACGCATCGTCGATTTGGTGGGTCTCGGTGAAGTTGTAGACGGGGACAGTAATATCCGTCCCTTCGATCTGATCCTGGTTAACGCCAATCGCGCCCTGGAAGTCGGGAGCGATCTCGCCCGGCGCGGCATAGCGGCCGACCGTCGTCATACTCTGGCTGATGTGCTGGTTGCCGCCGCCGGTGTCGAACGTGAACTGCGACTCGTCTTCGAGCTTCACATAGCGAACTGAGCATTCCCACACACCGCCGCCCACGGTCGAGATGGTGAAGCTGTCGCGCTTGAGCCCGTCGTAGAATGATGGTGCTGTGGCCGCGACCAGCCCTTTCACCAGCAAATCGTCGTCGGTGCCCTGCACGACGTACAAGAGCTCCGTGCTGGGGTCTTCGCTCTCGGTCGCCTCGCGGCTGTTGTATCGTTCGTCGATGGTGATCGGCATGCGGCATCCTTACGGCGCGAACACGAGCTTGCCTTGCTTGGCCTGCGCCAAGAGGTCCTTGGTGTTGACCACGATCTGCTCGGCGGCGCGGGCGGTGCGCTCGGCCAGACTATCGGCACCCAGGCCGCGGGCGGCGAGCGCGTTGAACGTCCCCTTGGCCTCGACCTTCCGTTGCTCCTCGGCCAGCACGCCGCCGCTGGTGGAAAGGCTGTCTTCGACCTGCTTGAGCCGATCGGGATCGCTCGTTTCAGCGGCGGCACGTTTCTTGGCCGCTTCGGCGATGGCGTCTTGCCACTCCTTCCGCGCGTTCGAGAGCTCGCCCTCCGTCTCGGCCAGATCATCGGCGAACTGCTTCTGGCGACGAGCGTGTTCCTCGGACTGCATGTCGCCCAGCGCCTGCTCGGCACCGGCCCGATCACGCTCGATCTGTTCGCGGCGCTCACGGCGCTCGCGGTCCCGCTGCCCCACGGCATCGAGCATCTGCTGGTCGGCTGCGCCGGTCGCTTCGCTCACCTCGCGGTTGATCTGGTTCACCTCGGCATCGACATCGACCTCGTCGCTGAATAGCGACTTGAGCCGCACCCAGGCCTTCTTGATGAAGCCGATGGTGTTGTGCCAGGTGTGCGTGAGCAGGTTGGTGAAGACGCTCCAGGCGTCGGCCAGGAAACCGACTGTCTCGGTCCAGCCAACTTCGATGGCCGCCCAGCCGCTGTTGAGAATCTTGGCGACGCCGAACACCGCATCGGTCCAGAGCGACAGAAAGAACTCCTTGGCACCGATCCACAGGCCGTTGAGGAAGTGGATGCCGCGACGCCACTCCATTTTCAGGGTGAGCCAGACGATTTTCGCCGCCAGCGCCAAGTCGCCCGCCGCGAGCGCATCGCCGATCCCCTGCCACGCCGCCAGGGCGTCGTTCTTGAGCGTCTCGAACCGCTCCCCCAGCCACGCCAGCGCCTTGGCCCCCAAACCGGACGCATATAAGAGGTATGCGCCGAGCGCGACGGCCGCCACGATCACGAGACCAATGGGCGAAAGCAGCAGAGCGATGATCTTTCCCAGGATGGCGACGGCCGTGCCGACCGCCCCCACGATGGTCACCACCGCACCGATAGCCGCACCGAACCCCGAGATGATTCCGCCCAGCACGATTAGCGCCGCACCTGCGCCCACCACGGCGGCGGCGATCTTGAAGACCGTGACGACGAGGGCCTTGTTTTGTTTGATCCAGTTCACGACGCTCACGATCAGTTTTGCCGCCTGCGCCGCCAGGTCGGTCAGCATGGGAGCGAGCGCCGACCCGACCGCCAGCACGGCCGCCGAGAAGGCGCTACGCACGTCGCGCCAAGCGGCCGCGAGCGCCGTCGCGGCACTGGCGTCCTGGCCGGAGATCGACTGGCCGAACTCGCGGGCTTTTTTTCGCAGGGCGTCCATGCCGGCAGAACCCTGCTGGAGCAGGTTGATCAGTTCGCGCCCCTCGCCACCGAAGATCTCGTCGATGGCGAACGCCCGCTCGCCGGCGGTGGGAAGCTGATTGATCGCATCGGCGATGCGGCCGAGGGCGTCCTCGGGTTTCATTCGCACCAGTTCCTCGGCGCTCATGCCCAACAGGTTGAGCATGTCGAAGGCGCTGCCGGTCTTGCTCTTGGCGGCTTCGCCCAGCCGCTGCACCATTTCGGTCAGGCCTTCTTCGAGCAGTTCCACTTCCACGCCTGTTTGCGTGGCGGCGAAGCCAAGCTCGCCCAAGGCTTCGGTCGTGGTGCCAATTCGGGAAGCGACGCGCTGGAGACGTTCGCCCCGCGCGGCGAACTGCTGCGTAGCGGCCAATAGCGGTGTGATCGCCGCCGCCCCACCGGCGAATATCTTCATACCGGCTTCGCGGACGCTCGCACCAAACGCCTTCAGCTTCTGCGACGCCGACTGAAGGCCTTTCACGAGCTTGCTGTCGCGCGTCGTGAGTTCGATGTAGGCCGCGCCGGCGCGGATGGCTTGACCTGCCGCCATGCGTCACCTCCGGTCTACAAAAATGGTTTTCAAGGTGCGAACTCCGGTCTTGGCTTTCACTGGCTTCATTTGCTCGTCGGCCAGCGGGTTGAACTCCGCGGGCGTGAACGGCTGGGGCTTTTTCTTCGGGTTGCGATGGACGTTGGCGAGCATCGCCAGGAGCGCCGACGTGTGCTGCCACTCATCGCGCCGCCGGGCGTCGGCCATCCAGACCAGTTCCCGCAATGTCAGAGGGCCGGGCTCGACGCCGACGATGCCGGCGAGTTGCCAAATGAGTCGCCAGGCGTCAGCGCCGGTAACCCGTCCCCGCTGAGGATCTGTTCCAGTTGCTCGTCGAGCTGCGGATCGTCGAGCCTCTTGCTGGCCGCCAGTACCGCCTTCGTCTGGAAGGCCTTCAGCTTCGCGAGCGCCTTGGCCAGCACCTGACGCTTCGCCTGCGGGAAAAAATCGACGAGCTCCTCCAAGAGGCAGGTCGTGCCGTGATCGATGGCGTCCCCCGCCATCGCCCGGCCGAAGTCCTCGTCGGTGACCTGCCTGGCGTCCGCCTCGGGTTTGCAGAGGACATAGAGCACGTCGCAGAGCATGACCGGATCGGAGATCAACTGCTCGATCAGCTTTCCCTCGACCGCTTCGAGCAAGTTGACGCTCAAGAGCGACTTCACGCGTTTGATCGCATTGACGTTGATCGCGACGGTCCAGGTGCGGCCGGCGTTATCGTTGAAAGTCTTCATCTACTCTCCTATCAGGCCGAGGAACTGCCTTCGCCGTTGATCCACTGGGGCGCATTGGCGGCGTAGGTCGGCTTGATGGTCACATCGACCATGATCGCCTCCTCCAGCGCCTCGTTGCGCGTGAAGCTGAAGATGTCGAACGTCGCCCGCAGGCCTTCCGATTCGGGATCGCCCATGTCGCCGCTCATCACGGCGAACTCGATGGGCGTGTTGCCGAAGAAGGCCTGTTGCATGGCGGCAAACCCGGCGTCGGCCGTATCCCACACCATCTGGAAGTCGATACTGGCGTCCTTGAGCGTGCCGACCGTCGCCCGCCAGCCGCCGTTGGCGCGGGTGGTCACGTCGGCTTCGCCCTTCTCCAGGTTCAAGGTGAGGTCTTTGACGTTCGTGACCTCGGTCCAAAGAGGCGACCCGAAGCTGCCGCTGTTGCGGTACAGCTTCGCGTCCATGCCGAGTCGAGTGCTCATCGCGATGTTCTCCTACGCTTTGACCGATCCGGCCCACAGCTTGGGCAGGCGGTCCTTGGTCTTTTCGAGTGCCGGTCCCATGAACGGCCGCTTGGGATAACGCTGCCGTTTGTATTTGCCGCCGTGTTCGTGCGCGCTGCCCGACGCGCCGACCTTCGAGTGGTCCGGCCCGATCACCACCAGGTCTTTCTGCTTGTCCACGTCGAACAGGATCGCGCCGCGCAGTTGCCCCTTGCGGGTATGCGGCGGCTGACCTTCGGGGCTGGCCGTTTTGCGTTTGCGAATGCTGCGCTTCGCCGTCAAACGAATCGCCGCGCCGGCGTGGCCGAGGCTTTTGAAGTTGCTCTTTTTGGCCTTGGCCAGCACCTTCTTGGTCTCGTCTTTCGTTTTGACCTTCGCGCCGATCATGGACGAAACAGGCTCACCACATTTCGGAGGATGACGACAACGATCAGCACTACAACCAGTCCGCCCAGCGCCAGCAGCAATCGCGGCGTCCATGCCGCGAGTTGCCACCAGCCGCGGATCATGTCCGTGATGGAGCGGAAGGCGCGTCGGAGTGGTCCGTCTTCGCGCTGCGGACGGTGTGGGCGGTCGCGACGGCGCTCAGCGTTTCGACCAGCTTCTGGAACTGCTCGTCGCTGAGCAGCGGCCGTCGTCCGCTCTCGATCCGATACTGGCGATAGGTCTTTAGTGCCCACGGCACGCCCAGCGTCAGGAGCAGCGTGAGCAGCGATGTTGCGGCCACTGCGCCCACGGTTCCCCACGGGCCGGTGGGCTGATTCGACGAGTCGGGCGCGGGACTCGGCGGGATCAGCGGCCGGCCGTCGGGAAAAACCGGCGCGACCGGCGATGGCGGATCGACCTGGGGCGCGGGTTGCCACGGCGGATCGACGCCGATTGATCCCTCGGCAGCGCGATGCGCCGGCTGCGCTGCTTCGAACTTCGCCACATACCGGCGAATCGCCTCCGTGATCTGCCGCGCCAGCCGTTCGGGATCGCCGCCGTAAGTCCCCTGAAACACGACCGTCTTGGGCTCGCCATAGCGGCCGTTGCGAGGCGGCTGAACGAGAACCGTCGGATAGGCCGTGACCTTGATGTTCTCGAAGCGAAAGGCCTGGCTCCGGTCTTCGCGGAGATAGACGTTGTAATGCGCCCACGACTTCTTGGGATCGCTCGGATCAGCCAGCGCCAACAGCCACTGGTTGGT
>JAANMU010002068.1_pt1 | contig 16022 bp, 13 predicted proteins | sample 7279701 | NCBI WGS metagenome assembly JAANMU01 (sample SAMN14094539, study PRJNA606508) | bioreactor metagenome | isolation source: A lab-scale SPAN reactor treating ammonium-rich wastewater day 57 | place: Ireland: Galway | collected 2017-03-13 | reverse complement strand
AAAGCGATCCAATAATTGCGATGACAACCAGTAGTTCTATTAACGTAAATGCTTTTCTCACAATTTCATGTTATAGGTTTTGGAGATAAAAATCAATATATGGTCAACGGTCATTTGGGGAGTGATGTTGTTGTTTTCGAGAAGCGCTCTGAGACGCAATATTTCCCTAATAATAACAGGGGAATTTTTATTTACCCCAATACTTTTTCTGAAAAAAAGCGCTATCTGGTCCAGGTGGGCAATTGCCTCGCCTGCGGTTTTGCAGGCGAACACGTTAAAGTCCATTGACGATAATCCCCCTTTTTCAATAAAAAGACTTAAGGCCGCAAATATTTTCTCATCAGGAGCGGGTTCGGGGGGTTTCCCGAGCTTAACCACCTTTGTCCTTGAGACGATTGTCGGCAGCAGTCTCGATACGGAAGACGAAGTCAACACAAAAAGGACATTTTCCGGGGGTTCCTCGAGTACTTTAAGAAGCGCGTTCTGGGCATCAAGAGAAGAAGCATCAAAAGACGGAAAGTAAAACACCCTCTTTTTGGGGTTGTAGATTTTGATTTCGCTCAAAACCTGTTTAACTTCGGCAATCGAATATTTTTTTGTTGCCGGCGCCATTTCAAAAAATAGATCATTTTTTCCCGACAAATTATCCTTAACGTATTTGTCGGCGACTCGCTTCTTTTCTGTAATTAACAAATGGGAAATCATATATTGAATTTTAGCAAATTAATCCATATAGTTAAATTATGGACTTGAATCCCAAGCTATTACTTAATCAATTGGTAAAAAACGGTGACATCGACCAAAACGAAGCCGACAAAATCGAGGTAGAGAGCCTCAAAAAGAACCTCGACGTCAGGGACTATCTCTACGAATATACGTCGGTTTCGAAAATAAACATTGTCAAGGCGATCTCGGAGGTATTTAATATCCCTTACGTGGACCTTGAGAACTCGCCCATTGATTCCCAGGCCGTCGGTTTTATTTCGGAGTCGATTGCCCGTAGCTACGAAATTCTGCCTTACAAGTATGACGCCAAGGCGGGTGTTATTTACCTCGGGGCGGTTGACCCATTCAACAACAATGCCATAGATTTTTTGGAAAAGAAAACCGGCAAGAGGGTCATTTTGTCGCTAGCCGATCACCACCAGATCAGCAAGATGATCGATCTGGCATATTCGCAAGGTCTATCACCGGAAGTCCGTGACGCGCTTAAGGAATACCCGACAACTAACCGAGAGTCTCCAAAAATAGAGCTGTCGGCGGCCGGAATTTCCGAAGCACCGATTGCCAAAATAGTCTCAACCATTCTGGAGTTCGCCATAAAAAGCCGGGCATCGGATATTCATATCGAGCCGGAGGAAGGCAGGACAAAGGTCAGGTACAGAATCGACGGAATTCTCCACGAAAAACTGTCTCTTCCGAAGTCAATCCACGACGCCTTGATTTCAAGGATCAAGATTCTTTCCGAAATGAAGATTGACGAGAAAAGGGTGCCCCAGGACGGCCGATTCGGGTTTAAGATTCACGGCGAAGAGGTCGACCTCAGGGTCTCAACCTTACCTACCGTTAATGGCGAAAAAGTCGTAATGAGGCTTCTTAAAAAAACGGGAGGAATTCCATCGTTGTTTGACCTGGGACTTCGAGGACCGCAGCTTAAGGACGTTGAGGAAGCGATAACTAAACCTTACGGGATAATCTTGATTACCGGTCCGACCGGGTCGGGTAAAACGACCACTCTATATTCGATATTGTCTAGGCTTAATAAGCCGATGGTCAATATCATGACTCTTGAGGACCCGGTCGAGTACCAGATTACAGGCATTAACCAGGTTCAGATAAACCCCCAGGCGGGCCTTACTTTCGCAAACGGGCTGAGAGCATTTTTGCGGCAAGATCCAAACATTATTCTCGTCGGAGAGATTCGAGATCATGAGACAACCCAATTGGCAATCCAAGCCGCATTAACTGGCCACTTGGTCTTCTCTACCCTTCACACCAACGATTCGGCAACGGCCATACCGAGACTTATCGACTTGGGCGCCGAAAGCTTCCTTATCGCGTCTGTTTTGACGGCTGCTATCGCCCAGCGTATCTGTCGAAGGGTTTGCCCGAACTGCAAAGTCTTTTACGACCCGCCGGCCCAGGTCCAGGAAAACGTGAAAGCGGTCTTGGGAAACCTACTTCCCAAAGGATACGAAAACAAACCGATAAAACTGGCCCGGGGAGAAGGATGTAATGAGTGTAACCAAACGGGCTATATCGGAAGAATTGCCATATTTGAAGTTCTTAAGGTTACGGGAACAATAAACCGGCTGGTTCTCCAACAGTCCGGAGCCCACGAGATAGAAGATGCGGCCAGGAAGGAAGGGCTTGTCATGATGAAACAGGACGGATATCTTAAGGCATTGGACGGTTTGACGACTGTTGAGGAAGTATTAAGAGTTGCTGAAGTCTAAAATTTATGGATTTATCAAAATTACTGCAGCTTGTTATTGAAAAGAAAGCCTCGGATCTTCATATAATCCCAGGCTATTATCCAACTATTAGGGTGTCGGGAGAGCTTTACCAGATGACGACAATGACCCAAATAGGAGATAAGGATGCCGAAGTGATGCTTTTTTCGATTCTCAACGAAGAACAAAAGGAAAACCTGGTTGCCAACCGGGAGCTTGATTTGGCTTACGCGTTCCAGAGCTACCGGTTCAGAATCAATATGTATTATGCCCAAGGGGTTGTTTGCGCAAGCTTCAGGCTTATTCCAAACAAAATTAGAACGATTGAGGAACTGTCGCTTCCGTTATATCTTAAGAACTGCGCCGATTACCGACAAGGTTTGGTTCTTCTAACTGGGCCAACTGGCGAGGGTAAATCGACCACCTTGGCGTCCCTGATAAACGAGATCAATCATAAGTACGCAAGGCACATAATCACGATCGAAGACCCGGTCGAGTATGTCTACCCGAAAGCCAAGTCCATCATTTCCCAAAGGGAGCTTCATCAAGACACTCATTCGTGGAGCTTGTCCCTTAAGTCAGCTCTTCGCGAGGATCCGGACGTCATATTGGTTGGTGAAATGAGAGATTTTGACACGATCCAACTTGCCCTAACCGCTGCCGAGACCGGTCATTTGGTGTTCTCAACTTTGCACACCAATTCCGCCCCGGAATCCATAGACCGTATTATTGATATTTTTCCGCCCCATCAACAGAATCAGGTCAAAAACCAGCTGTCCTCGGTCTTGAGGATGATACTGACCCAGAGGTTGTTACCGCGGCAAGGATCAATCGACAGGATTCCGGCAATTGAGGTACTTTTTAATACCTCAGCCGTCGCAACCACAATTCGCGAAGGTAAGACCTATCTCATAAGCAATATTTTGGAAACCTCGGAAAGCGAAGGCCTTGTCCTGTTTGAGAAAAACCTGTTGACTCTTTACAGAAGCGGATTTATATCAAAGGAGACCGCCTTCTCATACGCAATTAGACCGAAGGAACTAGAGAAGTTCATCAAAGTTGACAGATAAAAATGTACTTCAAATACAAAGCTTTAAAAAACAATGTTGCGGTCGAAAAACAGATCGAAGCCGCCTCCCAGGAAGCCGTTCTTGACTATCTCCGGCGTAACGGATACTTCCCGATTTCGGTGACTAAGGCAAAAAAAGAAGAACCGAGCATTTTCGCAACCCTTTTCAGCAAGAACGATTTCAACGACATTGTAGATTTCACCCGCCAGATCGCGATCATGTTAAACGCCGGCCTAACATTGATTGACGCCCTCGAGATTCTTAAAAAGCAACTCGTGAAACCGACGATGAAGCAGATGGTCGAGGACATAGACTCACAAATCAAGGCCGGAGAGTCATTTTCATCGGCATTAAAAAAATACCCCTCAAGCTTTTCAAACCTCTATATTGCGCTCGTTAAGTCGGGAGAAGCCTCCGGAAAACTTGGCGAGATCCTCCTGAGACTTGCGGACAACCTCGAGAAGGAAAGAGAGTTGAAAAGTAAGCTTAAGGGTGCTCTTATCTACCCGGTAATCGTTATCGTCGCCATGGTTGCCGTCATGTTCGTTATGATCACTTTCGTTATCCCCAAACTTCTCAATCTTTACAAGGATTTTGACGTAGAACTTCCCTGGACCACCCAGGTGCTTATAGTCATTTCGACCTTTTCGACCCGTTTTTGGCCACTGATCATAATCGGGGCCGTATTTGGCTGGTATTCGCTACAAAAATATCTGAAAACCAAAGCCGGCAAAGAGTCGTTTGACCAGATTACTTTGAAGCTTCCTGTTTTTGGACCGATCATAAGAGTATCGGCTCTGGTTGACTCTACCCGGACTTTGGCGATCCTCATAGGCTCGGGTGTCTCGATCCTTGACGCCTTATCAATTATTATTGATACTACTGAAAACATCGTTTACCAAAAAGCTTTCATTAACATAAGTCGCAAGGTTGAAAAAGGTCAGTCGTTGGGAGTGTCGCTTGACCAGGAAGGCATCTTTCCGCCGATTCTTGTCCAGATGGCTCAGGTCGGAGAACAGACAGGAAATCTCGACGATACTCTATTGAGGCTTTCAAAATATTTCGAGATGGAGTCCGAGATTGCCATCAAATCTATGACGACCTTGATCGAGCCGATGATTCTTGTTGTCTTGGGAGCAGGAGTCGGTTTCCTTGTCCTTTCTGTTATTACTCCTATTTACAATCTGACGAGCTCCTTCAACTAAGGTAAGTGATTTCAGTCGCGAGAGATTCCGTCGGACTGAAGATTTATGACTTTTTCTTTCAGATATGGGTAGTCTTCAATCTTGTAATGGCCGATAAAATAATCGACGGCTTTTTTTGTTTTATCTATAAGGTCGTAGTCCGTAATGTTGGCGATTTTCAGGTCGATAAAGCCGTGCTGCTTGACGCCGTAAATGTTCCCCGGTCCTCGAATTTTCAGATCTTCTTCTGCAAGCTTCGTTCCGAGATTCGTCTTTGAAAAAAACTCGAGTCGCCTGACAGTTTCGGGATTGTCGTTTGTCGAGTAAAGGAAACAGTAAGACTGCTTATCGCTCCTCCCGACCCGCCCCCTCAATTGGTGAAGTTGGGCCAGTCCAAATCTTTCCGCGCCTTCGATTATCATTATGGTGGCGTTTGGAATATCGACGCCGACTTCAACTACTGGTGTCGTCACCAGGATGTCGTAAAGGCCGTTCTTGAAATCAACCATCATTTTGTCTTTTTCTACGGACTTCATTTTTCCGTGAAGTAACCCTAAACGGTTTTCCGTAAATATCTTTTTAAGTTCGTCGTACTCTTTCTTTGAAGCCTTTACCGATTTCATAGTTTCAACTTCCGACTCTTCAATAAGAGGGCAGACGACAAAAACCTGGGCTTTATTTTGCGCTATCTCTTTTTTGATCCATTCATAACCATTTGAACGCTTGAAGGGCGGCACGAGAAATGTTTTGACTGGCAATCTTCCTTTGGGCATTTCGGTGATCGCCGACAGCTCCAATTCCCCATGAAGAGTCAGCATAACGGTACGCGGAATTGGCGTTGCCGTCATCGTCAAAAGGTGGGGATTTATGCCTTTCTGCTTCATGGCCGCCCTTTGGGCGACGCCGAAGCGATGCTGTTCATCAATGACGACAAAGCCGACTTTTTTGACGTTAAATTTCTTGGATATGAGCGCGTGGGTACCGACGACAATGTCACCTTCTGGGTTTTTGTTTGACGCGGTATATATACCGATTTTGATAGGATAATCCTTAAACAATTCTTTCAATGTTTTGAAATGTTGGTTGACCAAAATCTCGGTCGGGGCCATGAGAATGGATTTGTATCCGTTAAGAAATGAGAAGTAACAACCCAAAGCGGCAATGACGGTTTTTCCGCTACCGACCTCACCCTGAAGAAACCTGTTCATCGGCCTATTGTTTCTCAAATCCTCGTATATTTCTTCCCAAACCTTAATCTGGCTTGACGTTAAAGCAAACGGCAAATTATTGATAAACTTTGTGATCTGCTTTCTTATACTATCCGTATCCTTAAATTTGTGACTGACGGTTTCCTTTTCCCACTGTTTCTTGATCATGGAAGAAGAAAGTTGTATGGTAAAAAGCTCGTCAAAGGCCAATCGATGGCGGGCTTTTTGGGAGGACGGGAATGTATCCGGAAAGTGTATTGTCTGGTAAGCGTAATCCTTCCCGACGAGGTCGTTGAATTCGACAATCTTCAAAGGTAGGGTTTCGTCGTATTTTTCACGAAGGGCGATATACATTTTCTCCCTTATCGTCCTGGTTGAGAGTCCCCTCGTTTGCGGATAAATAGGGACAATCCTTCCCGTATGTTTCAAGGGACTGTCGGGTGACACCAGTTCGTAGTCTTTGGGCTTGAGGGTCATTTTTCGTCCATACAATTCAACCGTGCCGGAGACGCTCAAAATGCTCCCCTTTTTAATAAGCCTTAAAAGATACGGTTGGTTGTAGAAACCGATTTCGATCTCACCGGTACCGTCCTTCAATTTGAATACCTGCAGTCTTAGTCCGGTACGCGTCACCTGGTACTTGGAATCGGTGACTTCGCCTTTGACCGTGACGGTCTCGCCTGGTTGGGCACTTCCAATTGAAGTCAATAAGGAAAAATCTTCATAGCGGGAGGGGAAGTAATTAACAAGGTCAAGATAGGTGTTGACTCCAAGCGATTTGAAGCGCTTAATTGTGAGGGAGCTGGTACTGGGAAGCGACTCGATAGCAATGCTCTCGGGCATGAGATTTTTTTAATATCCTAAAAATAATGGCGCCATGGATGTGAATATTAGGAACATCATCATAATCACCATAACTATTTTCCAAAGAATTTCTTTTTTTACTTTTTTTCCGAACACTTTCATATAAATGATTATATCAATAAAGAAAGAGATTTCAAAAAGCAAAATCCGCAAAAATTTACTATACTTTACATATGTATCAGTCCAGACGATTGAGGTTCAAAGGACAGTATTTCAAACAGCGATTGATGGTCTACGGACTCATCGGGGCAATTGCCGTAATTGTCATAGGATTCATATTCAGTTTTGGCGTTTTCGCCTGGTATGCCAAGGATCTTCCCTCCCCGGCCAAGCTTTCCCAATCTACAGGTGCCTCAACGATCTTCAAGGACCGTGACGACAAGATTCTTTACGAAATGTACAAGGACAAGAACCGGATACCCGTCAAGTGGGAGGACCTGCCAAAAAGGCTGAAAGAAGCAACGATCGCTATTGAAGATAAAAACTTTTACAAGCACCAGGGTATCTCCCAGTTCGGGATTGTCAGGGGGGCTTTCAATATTATACTCGGTAAAGGACTCCAGTCCGGCTCAACAATTACCCAACAGCTCATTAAAAACGTCCTTTTGACAAACCGCCAGACGGTCTCCCGAAAGGTGCAGGAAATGATCCTTGCGCTTGAAGTTGAGAGACGGTATACGAAGGATGAGATACTTTTAATGTACCTGAACGAAGCCCCTTACGGGGGTGTGTATTGGGGAGTCGAGTCGGCCGCCAAGGGGTATTTCGGCAAAGAGGTGAAAAACTTGACTCTTGTTGAGTCGGCAATCCTTGCCGGTATGCCGCAAAATCCTTCAGCTTACTCTCCCCATATTGGACGCAAGGATGCCTGGAAGTTCAGAACTACTGACGTTTTGAGACGAATGAGGGAAGATAGATACATAACCCGGGATGAGGAAAAGACTGCCCTCAAGCAAATGGATGCCATCAAATTCACTTCTCCCAAATTGGCCATTAACGCCCCCCACTTTGTTTTTTACGTCAAAGACCAAATCGACGAGGAATACGGGCAGAAACTTATTGATCAGGGAGTTGAGGTCAAGACAACTCTTTCCCTTGACGTTCAAAAAGCGGTTGAGGAAATTGTCAAGGACGAGATAAAGAAACTCAAGGAATACAACGCGACAAACGCCGCGGTTGTCGTCCTGGATTCCAAAACCGGAGAGATCCTGGCGATGGTCGGCTCATATGACTTCAACGACGAAAAGTTCGGGAAATTCAACGCTGCCCTTGGCTTGAGGCAACCTGGATCGGCGATAAAACCCATAACCTATGCCACGGCATTTGAACAAGGTTACTCACCGGCAACGGTGCTCATGGACGTCAAGACGGAGTTCTCATCAGGCGCAACAACGGACAAACCATACACCCCAGTCAACTATGACGGTAAGTTCAGGGGCCCGATGCAGGTCCGGTTTGCGTTAGCCAATTCCGAAAACATACCGGCCGTCAAGATGCTCGCGATGGTCGGGATCCGTGACTTTCTCCAGAAGGCAACCGACATGGGCTTAAGCCAGTTCGAGCCAACGACCGAAAACATGAATCGTTTCGGTTTAGCCGTTACCCTTGGAGGTGGAGAGACTACCCTTCTTGACCTGACGTCTTCGTTTTCCGTATTTGCGGCAGCCGGGGTCAGGCGTGACGTTTCGGCAATTACCGAGATAAAAGACTTTAAAGGAAAAAGCGTATTCAAGAAAGTAAGAATCAAGGAAAAAAACGTTTTGTCGCCGGAGTCGGCCTTTCTCATTTCTCATATCCTCTCAGACAACAACGCCCGGCTTGACGTATTCGGACCAAACTCTTATCTTAATGTCCCGGGAAAAACGGTCGCCGTTAAAACAGGAACAACCGATGACAAGCGCGACAACTGGGCGGTCGGTTACACGAAAACCATAACCGTTGGAGTCTGGGCCGGAAACAACGATAATTCTCCCATGAATCCGAATATCGCCTCAGGTGCAACCGGCGCCTCCTCAATTTTCTATTACACGATGATAGACCTTTTGAAAAAGTACGGCGACGGTATACCTGATAAACCGGACAAGGTCAAAGCCCTGCAGATTGACGCCTATTTGGGAGGCCTGCCAAAGGACGGTTACCCAACCCGAAGCGAGTACTTCATCGAAGGCACCGAACCCAAGGATACGTCCCCCTATTACAAAAAGTTGAAAATATCCAAAGCCAATGGAAAACTCGCCAATGACGTTGAAGTGAAAAACGGGAATTATGAGGAAAAGGAATTTATAGTCATTACAGAAGACGATCCGGTTTCATCAGACGGCAAGAACCGTTGGCAGGAGGCCATAGACGCCTGGGCAAAGGAACAAGGCGATTCAAAGTATAAAGCTCCAACAGAAACGTCAGACTCATCAAGTGAAGACGTAGTCGTGTCGATAAAAAATCCGTCTGGCCAGCAAACGGTTGACAACAATAACGTCCAAATAAAGGCAAAAATAATTGCGCTCGCCAAGATCAAGAATGTCAAGATAAGAATCAACGGAAGTGATATCAAGTCCTTGGATGGAGATCGTGATGAGATTGACGAAACCATCAATCTTCCGGACGGCGCCTACGAACTCCAGGTAATTGCCACCAACGAAAAAGATAAGCAAGGTGAATCGACGATCAAGTTTGGTGTCAAGAAACCTTGGGATTATACTGCCCCAACCGAAACTCCAACATCCACTCCGACTCCGTAATTTTCCCCAACCGACAATCATTATTATCGTCTGAGGAAAAGAAAGAAAAAATATAGAATAATATAGCACTCGTGAAAGCGAGGTTCGGCGCGAAGGCGACGAAGCTATATATAACTCAACACGAGTATTATTCCATATCAAGGTGGGTCAGACCTTTTTAACACAATTAAACGTGTTAATATTTCTTTCTGTCCTTCTTCAAAAATGAAGAAAATAAGTGCGGGGAGCACAGGTAAAAACCTGGGCTCCTTGTTTTGGGCTACAGACCCAACATCCTAATTATTGTATCCCCGGGGATAGTAAGCTTCAAGTCGGTCACAATCTTGCTAAAAACCTCTAAATAGAAGCTTCGAATAAACTCAACTGACACTCCAGCTTCCGTTGCTCTTTTGCCGATTTTCAGCATTAACTTTATTAAGTCAAACACGTTACATGGACGGTCCAGTTTCTCCTCTTCACTAAATTTGAGAAGTTGGCTCCAATCGCTTTTGGGCATCGAACTATCCATCCATAAAGAACAGAAGTGCGGGAGAGATAGAATGACCCAGGCGTGGCCGGAATACTTGCCATCAACTTGACCTGATGATGAACCTGTGATAGGTGTAAGGTCTACGACGAAGTTGGTAGGTATTTCCATTACGATGGTCGGTGCAGGTGCGACTGGTACTGGAACGGGAGTGATGGGATAAGTAACTACAAAAACGTTACCGGCATATATCAAGTAACTCACGACGAGGACGGGAACTGAGAATCGCGCCATTGCGGCTGTAACAGAGGCTACTTTGACTGATGATGCTGCGCCGACTCTCGTAATCGTATAACCGTTGATTCCCGTCAGGGTGCCGCCGTAAACAGTTCCAACCATGCCAAAGGTAAGGGTATTAATATAACTGTAAAAAGCGATTTCGCCTTCCTTTGAGATTGATACTGCTGGGAGTAAGCCTGTTTCATGAATACTTCTAAACTTTGTTTCGCATTTCTGAACCCACCAATAGGCTTCCCAACTCCACACGTTTGAGCAATCCTGATATTCGTAAACATCAATCGTTCCCGGTACACCCAGTAACTTGTAGTTGTTGTCAGGCTGAGCGGTCAGGCGATTCCAAGTGCCTTCATAGTAAATCTCAACCACGTTTGGTGATACCTCTCGGTATTGGAAGTTTTCAGGTGTGGGCGTCTGTGAGGCGTTGTTCGTGATGACAGAGGGGGCAATATAGGTTCCATCTGAAACTGTAATACTGACCCATATTTTGGGACCGAAGGCAACGCCTTGTGCGTTTTTCATTTGCCAGAATCCCTTGTACGCGCCGTTTTGTGCGGGTGCAGTCATCGTTACCGATAAATCGATTGTGTTCTTGACATCTACGTTAGCGACTAAATTTTGAACAGACGGCGTGGCACCCATCAAGTCTCCTTCAACATACTCGAAGGTGAATTGCGGTGACCAAAAACTTGTGCCGGTGTTCATTATGCGCCACGTCTTGACGAACTGTTCGTTCGGCTTAACTACCGTTCCATCGGGAATGGTAACATCAGCTATGAACGACATGTCGTCGACAGTTGACTGTGCTTCAGCTTTAAGCACTCCGGTATTGGCGAGCATTGCCAAAACCATCAAAAAAAGAAAAAAGGTCTTACCGATCCGAGCCATTATATTGTCCTCCAAAATTTTACCCATCTACTAACAGACTGTTCGGCAGCTTCCCTTTGTTTTGAGGTCGCATCCTACTTAATTCTGCTTTCGTTACCCTTGAGTCATCCATTGATGATCTCCACTTACGTACCTTATTGGTATGTTTTTAGGGTTAGACGTGTTTGCGCCTTATTAAATTGTTGGTTCCCCCATTCTTATTACTTATTCATATTTCTTCATTTTGTCTTTTTGTTCCCTTCCTAAATTGATCTTGCGCATTGACTCCAAAAATTTGGCTCCAAAACGCAAGACCAAACTTTTCCTTGCGGATAATGGAAAGAAAACTTTGACCCGTTTGTTAAAGTGCAACGAACCAAAAATAACGGCTCATGCATTTGAACCGTTGGATTCGCTCCTTTTAAGTCGACCACTATTTTTGCCCACTAAAAAAAACCGGAAGCTTTTTCCGGTTGGGATTTACCAAAAATAGATGGTAAACATGGCCTATAGTATACCACAAAAGGACCATAAATACTATAGGAACAATCTCAAGTTGCTATTGGTATAGGAGAACTATAAATCTTATAGTTTTAGACCTTATATAGCTCTTTCTTGGCTTCATCTTCAGTTATATTCCTCTCCGTTGATGAATAGTAGAACCTAAGAGTAAGTTTGTTTTTAAAAAGAGACAATACTTCAAGATCGGCCAAAAGCTTGGACTCCCAAGCTTTCTTTGAGATCTCTTTATATATAAGATTATCTGTAAGTTCAAAAGTCTTATCGAGTTTGATGACGGCGTACTGGTTTAAGGGCTTGTAAGTCGGAAACGGCCTTGAGAGTGAGATCAACTGGTCAAGGTCAATCTCCGTCATGAATACCCCGTCTTTGTCCTTAATTTCATATTCAACAGTTTTTTCGATGTTTAATTCCCTGAAAAGCGCTTCAATCATTCCCTTAAGGTCAAAATAGCTTGTATTTGAGGCTAGTGAGAGTCTATAGACTTCGTTTGGAAGCTCCCCTACTTTTGACAGATAGACTTTTCCTATCTCAAACAGCTTTAAGACCTCTTTTTTACCCTCGTTATCTTTAATATTTTTATACAAGGAAGGATTAATGGTAGTTCTCAAGTATTCGATATCTGTTGAAATCGAATTTTTCAACCTCAAATGGCTTTTTGGGTCAAGTCCAAATTGCTCAATCAGGTTGAGGGGTACCATAGAGTAGTTGATAATCTCATTCAGACCCAAATGCTTCAAAAAGAGCTTTATCCGGTTTTGGTATACAAACAGGTTCTCCATTTCCTTCGGTTGATCAACGTAAACTGAGGGTGACAAAACGGATTCAACGTTGTGGTATCCGTATATCCTGGCAACCTCTTCAAGGAGATCCTCTTTGATTGAAACGTCGTACTTCCTGTAAGGCGGCACTGTTACTTTGATTTTCCCGTTATTTGAGGGCTTGACCTTGAATCCGAGGCGAATGAGCATTATCTTGACTTCGTTCTCCTTAAGATCAACCCCAAGCATTCGGTCAAAGTATTTAAGTTCCACTTCAATCTCGTGTCCCGAATACGGAGATGGGAATATGTCATACACCTTTGAAGCGACTTTAGCTTCCGCATATTTTTCAAGAAGTTCTGCCCCAAACACGGTCGTTGCCTCTACCCTTTCCTCGTCCAAACCCTTTTCGAAATAGGTGGCGGCGATTGTCCTTTGGCCTGTTGACATGGTCGTTTTCCTGATCTTTTCCTTGTTGTAGGTTTGGATAAATAGAAGAACACGAGTTGTTTTGTCAGATATGGCGGAATTATGCCCACCCATGATACCGCAAAGGTCGATTATGTCGCCGTTTCCGTCCTCAATAACAATATCTCCTCCTGGAAGAGAAACGGTTTTTTCGTCAAGGGTTGTGATTTTTTCGCCTTTCTGGCTTTCCCTCATGACCATTTTGCCCTGCCCTATTTTGTCAAAGTCGAAGGTATGAACGGGTTGGCCTAATGTGACCATAAGGTAGTTTGAGATATCAACGACATTGTTTATGGATTTGATACCAACGGCGTTGAGCCTTTTGGTGATAAATTCGGGAGACGGACCAATTTTGACGTTGTCGAATAAAACGGCCGTAAAACGAGAACATAAACTGTCTCCTTTTATTTCAACCTTCAACGGCGAACTGTCATTTTTGGAAATTGTGGAAAGCTTGTACTGGAGTAACGGGTTGACTTTAAGATTGGCTTTTTTACCGAACATCGGAAGGATCGCGAGCGCCTCCTGGGCCACCCCTATGACTGATGCTGTATCAATCCTGTTTGAGGTTATTTCGATGTCGTATACCTTATCGTTTTCGTAATCCTCGACTCGCTCAACAGATGGACCGCAAAGAGACAAGTATTTTTGGATTTCTTTAGGGTTTGCGTCAGTCTCCAGGTAATCCCTCAACCATTTGTCGGTAATTTTTATATTCATATTAAAACTGCTGTAAAAATCTAATATCTCCGCCGTAATAGTGCCTAATATCGTCAAGTCCGTACTTCATCATGATAACACGCTCTATCCCGAATCCGAATGCCCAACCAGTAAACTTATCGGGATCGATCCCACCCTCCTTAAGGACGTTGGGGTGGACGATACCGGTGCCCCCAAGTTCAAGCCAACCGGACTTGCATACTTTACATTTTTTTCCGTTTATTTCCGCTTTACCCTTACAAACGGTGCAGGTGACGTCAACCTCAAACGAGGGCTCGGTGAACTGGAAATGGTGGGGTCTTAGACGAGTCTCCGTTCCCTCACCAAAATATTTTTTAGCAAAATGGTCAAGCGTACCTTTTAAATGGGTGATGTTGATGCCTTTATCGACACAAAGTCCTTCAAACTGGAAAAACATCGGCGTGTGTGTGGCGTCCCAATTCGGACGGTAGCATTTCGAGATATTGATCATTCTTATTGGGGGCTTGCCGACTCGCTTCATTTCCCGGTTTTGACCGTTTGACGTGTGGGGTGTCAGTACCATCTTACCTAACTTTGGGTCGGGTTCAAAATCAATGAATGAAGTTTCAAAATCGTCTCGCGCTGGGTGACCTTTGGGCATGTTTAAAGCTTCAAAAGCTGCGTATTCCCAATCGACTTCGGGGTAGGAGACGCGTATAAATCCGATCTTCTCGAAAATTTTTGAAATCTCTTCTATTGCGTAAGATACGACGTGCAGGCTTCCTTTAGGATATGTTTGGCCAGGAAGAGTTTTATCAAAAAACTCTCTAGTTTTGCCAGAAGCAAGTACGCTTTTCTTTTCCTCAAACTTCAGTTCGGCTTCCTTTTTAAAAGCATTAACAAATGCCCCATACTGCTTCTTTTCGTTTGCGTCAACATCTTTTATCTTTTTCAATAGGTCATTGATAAGACCGTTTCTGCCAAGGTATTTTATATGGAGCTCGTTTAGTTTATCGCCTGATGTAATTTCACTTAAATCTTTAATAAACTGTTCTTTGTGGCGTTTAATATCGATCATATCGAAATTATACGACATTTAGTGAATTATTTGTGCCCGAATATTTAATGAAATATTAGCGCGTTCTATGCAGCATGGGCTCGACCGTAATCCGGTCTTTGAAGATGGTAATTACTTAACTTTATCGACGATCTTTTTGAAGGCTTCCGGGTAGTCGATAGCAATTTGGGACAAAACTTTGCGGTCAAGAGCGATCTTTTTTGCGGTTTGGGCTTTTATAAACTTGCTGTAGGTCATTCCAAGCTCTCGGACGGCGGCGTTAAGACGAGTAATCCAAAGCTGTCTGAAGTCTCTTTTCTTCCTTTTTCTTCCCATAAAAGCGTATTCTCCGGCATGAAGAACCGCTTCCTTGGCTTTCTTAAACTGCTTGTGGCGGGTCATCCAAAAACCCTTTGCCAGTTTAAGAACTTTTTTATGCCTTCTTCGTGTATTTGTTCCTCCTTTAATTCTTACCATATTATTTTATGATTTTCCCAACATCTTCATTAACTTTTTCTTGTTGGTTCCGACGGTTTTCTTCATCAGTTTGAGCCTTCTCAAAGACCTTTTGGACTTTTTGCCCCTCAAATGACGGAAACCCTTTGAGCGGTGCAATAATTTGCCCCCGCCGGTTACCTTAAATCTTTTTGAGGCTGATTTCCTAGTTCTTTGCTTATTTTTTGCCATATGTCAAGAAAATATTATAACATAAACTTTTTATTATTGGCATGTTTTGGAGGGTTTACTTCTTTTTGGCGACGACCGCCCTTATAACCCGGCCCTCAAGGCGTGGTGGTTTGGAAACGTTGACCTCACCCAGGCTTGCGATAAATTTATTCACAAGGTCAAAAGCCATCGGCTTTTTGACGACCTCACGACCTCTCAACAACAAGTTTATTCTTACCTGGTAACCTTCCTTAAGAAATTCCTTACCCTTATTCTCAAGCCTCACCAAATCGGCAACTCCTATAAAAAGCGACAGAGAAATATCTTTTGAACCGCTCTTCTTGATGCCTTTCTTGGCCTCCTTTTCCTTCTTTTCCTCCTGATAAAGGAACTTCTTAAAATCGATGATTTTTGCAACAGGCGGTTTTGCCTGGGGAGCGATCAACACCAAATCTACTTCCTTTTCCAATGCTTGTCGCATTGCCTCCGACTTATCCATGATCCCCACCTGCTCACCCTTATCATCGATGACGCGAAGCTCGTTGGCCTCGATCCTGTGGTTTATGAAATAAAACTTTTTCGGACGATAAGGCTGTCTATGAAAAGTTCTCAATTTGGCTTTTTAGTTGATTAATAAACTCCGCAACGGTTTTTTGTCCCAAGTCCTTGCCTTCGCGGGTTCTTACACTGATAACGCTGTCCTTTTGTTCTTTCTCCCCAATT
>JAANMU010002067.1_pt1 | contig 16024 bp, 8 predicted proteins | sample 7279701 | NCBI WGS metagenome assembly JAANMU01 (sample SAMN14094539, study PRJNA606508) | bioreactor metagenome | isolation source: A lab-scale SPAN reactor treating ammonium-rich wastewater day 57 | place: Ireland: Galway | collected 2017-03-13 | reverse complement strand
GCGGATCGCCGCGACGCAGCCGCTCGGCGACGAAGCGATAGATCCGCTCGCGGGTCTGCCCGGTCGGTGTTCTGGACATCGTGCTCTCCGTGCCCCGCGCGTGCTCTTCGCGTTCCGCGCGCGCTCGACGACGCTCTCGACGCCGTCGTTTCCCTCGTCCTCAATAGAAGACATTTGTCTTCATTTGTCAAGCGAAAAAACCCCGCCCACGGGTCGCCCGTGAGCGGGGTCGGAGGTCGTTTCGGGTTCGGCTACGCCTTCTGTCCGGCGGCCGCGCCGGGCGCGCGGCCCGAGCCGTTCGCGCCGTTGGCGATCTTCGCGCGGATGTTGAACAGGTCCTTCACGCCCTCGATCTTGCCGCCGAGGCCGCGTCCCCACATCGCGCGGATCGTCGCCACCATGCCGTGGTACATCTTGTGCGTGTAGGGCTGCCAGAAGGGGCTCCACGCGGGCTGGCGCACCAGGTCGTAGTTGATGTGGTAGGGGATGCACAGACCGCGCAGGCCCTCGTCGCTGTGGACGCGGCCGACGCCCGACGTCTTCACGCCGCCCCACGGCGTTTCGGGCAGGCCGTGCGTGAGCAGCACCTCGTTGATCATGACGGTTCCGGCCTCGAGCTGCTCCGCGATGCGCTTCGCCTTGAACTTGTTGGTCGAGAAGACGTAGGCGTTCAGGCCGAACTTGGAGTCGTTCGCGCGGCGGATCGCCTCGTCCTCGGTCTTGTACTTCATGATCGGCAGCGTCGGGCCGAAGGTCTCCTCGCGCACGCACTCGAAGCTGTCATCGACATCGACGATCACGGTGGGGGCGAAGAACTGGCCGGGGCCCTCGATCCTGTAGCCGCCGGTCAGGAACTTCGCGCCGGCCTTCTTCGCCTCTTCCATCTGGTTGATGACGACCTTGAGTTGGCCGGGGTCGGTCATCGGGCCCATCGAGACGCCGTCCTCGATCGGGTTGCCGACCTTGAGCTTCGAGACGCGCTCGACGACCTTTTTCACGACTTCGTCGTAGATCGACTCGTGCACGTACGCGCGCTCGACCGAGGCGCAGACCTGCCCGGCGTTGGCGAACGCGCCCCACACGAGCGAGCCGACCGCGTGGTCGATGTCGGCGTCCTCGCACACGATGGCGGGGTCCTTGCCGCCCAGCTCCATGGAGCAGGGGATCAGCAGGCGGCCGCACTCCGCGGCGACCATCTGGCCGACGTCGGTGGAGCCGGTGAAGTTGACGTAGTTCACGTCCTGGCTGATGAGCTTGAAGGCGGTGGAGCCGGCCATCGGCAGCACCTGATACAGGTCGGCGTCGAGCCCGGCGTCGTCGAACAGCTCGCGGCACTTGAGCGCGATGAGCGGCGTGATCGAGGCGGGCTTGTGCACGACCGCGTTGCCCGCGATCAGCGCCATGACGATCTCGCCCGTGGGGATCGTGAACGGGAAATTCCACGGGCTGATGCACAGCAGCACGCCGTAGGGCCGATAGTTGATGTAGCTCTTGCGGTACTTGACGAGGTGCATGGGGATCGGGTCGTCGGCGAGGATCTTCGGCGCACGCTTGCAGAAGTACGCGGTGAGATCCACGATCGGCATGACCTCGGTCTCCATCGCCTCCATCAGCGGCTTCCCGTTCTCGCGGGCGATGAGCTCGCAGACCTCCTCGGCGCGTTCGACGAGGGCGTACTGGAATTTCTTGACGATCGAGATGCGTTCGTCGAGCGACTTGGCCGCCCAGCGACGCTGCGCCGCGTGCGCCCGCTTGATCGCATCGACGCCTTCCTCGAAGCTGTACGACTTGACCTCGCCCAGCACCTCGTCGGTGGCGGGGTTGTACACGGTGATCATGTTGCTCATGGCCCTCTCCTGTGATCCCGAATCGAATTGAAGGAGCGTTCCCCCTCGGACAGACAAGAAGTTTGACACAGTTGAACGCAAAGAAAAAGAGTCGATTCGCCCGGCGCGAATCCCGAAAAACCGGGCAGAAATGCGAGAATTCAGGGGGTTTCTTCCACCAGTGCGATGAGCCCCCGCCGGTGCACGCCGTCGAGGCCGATCACGCACTCCTCGCGCAGCGCTCGGAGGCTCGATCCGTTGGAGCGGACGATCTGAAGGGTCCGCGCGACCGGATCACGCAGCGAAGCCGTGTCCCATTGCAGGTCATCCCCGAGTGAAACGACGTGAATGGACCGTGGTGCCGTCTCGTCCTCCGCGAGCCGCGCGCCATGGAGGAGCGCCTCGTCGCGCAGACGATTGATGACGTGAAACGGCGGAGTCTCGCACGTCACGGCCGTGTTCGCGGTGCATTCGAAAAACGCGACCGGCGTCGGTTCTCCCGCGCCGCGAAGCCGTCGCCACATCGCATCGAACCCGTTTTCCGTGAGACGCAGTCGCCGGGCGTCGTTTTCACGCAGGCACTCGACGTAGGCGCCGGGCGTCGGCTCGGGGTCGGCGCGGCCGATCCAGCCGAGTTTGGTGAATGTCCCCGCGATGGCGATCGCCACGAGCCCCGTGGCCGCGGTGAGTCGCAGCGATCGCGGCGTCATGCGCTCGCGGGCGGAGGTCCAGACGTCCCGGCCGACATCGACCGCCAGGATGAGCAGCAGCACGTGCAGCAATGAGCAGGCGTTCGCCGCGTTGCTGCGCGCGGTGAGGACGAGGGCGTAAACCAGGATGAAGGCGATCGCTGCGAGCAGGAAACGCCGCCGCGCCGCGCGCGCGCTGTTGCGCCGCGTTCCGGGCACGACGGCGAGGACGACGCCCGCGAGATCGACGGCGAGCCACGGCCCGGCCTGATCCAGCAGCGCCTCGCGAAGGAAGACCCGGAAGAAACCGGCCCGCGCGAGCCGGGTGATCGGCGCGCCGTGCTCCAGTTCATGAACGTACCATTCGACGTAATTGCCTCCGTGCAGCGCGACCCACGGCGCGACGACGGCGAGGGCGATCGCCGCCGCGACCAGCGGGCCGCCGAAGCGCGAGGCCGCGGCTTCACCTACTTCCGGCGCGACTACCGCAAGCGGGAGTTCAGCGGCGGGCTGTTGCTGCAGAAGGGCGTCCACTCCATCGATCTGATCAACGACTTCGTCGACTCCGAACCGAGCCGGGTCTACGCCACCGGGGGCAAGGACTTCTTCGGGCAGGACCCCCGCTACGCCGGCCGTTTCTGCCGCGACTGCGACGAACGGGACACCTGTCCCTACGCCTTCGACGCCGACCAGCCGCCCATGGAGCGCGGCGAGCATGCCAAGGACCATTGCGTGTGGGACCCAGCGGCCGACGTCGAGGACAACACGCTGGTGCTCACCGACTACCACAACGGCGCGCGGGTCAGCTACCACGAGATCCACTTCACCCCGGACTACAAGCGCGAGTTCACCTTCATCGGCTCGGAGGGGCGGGTGAGCCTGGTCATGGGCCAGACCGAGGACGAGAACGGGGTGATCCACCTGCACCGGCTGCGCGAGGAGCCAGAGCTGATCCGCGCCGCCCCCGGCGGCGGCGGGCACTACGGCGCCGACGACCTGATGCGCGACGCGGTGATCGAGGCGGCCCTGCGGGACGAAGGCGCACGGCCCAACGCCCGCGACGGCCGCGGTTCGGTGGCCATCGCCGCCGGCGCGGTGGAGAGCATCGACACCGGGGCGCCGGTGAGCATCCCGGCCCTCGCCGAGGTCGTGGCCGCACGAGGCCGGACATGAGCGCCACGGCCATGGCGCTCTGTCTACTGCCACTCGCCGTCTCGGCCGCGCCAATCCGACTGGCGCCCATCCCGGCCACGGCGCAGCGGCGGCAGGTGATCGAGGCCACCGGCCCGCGGGTGGACTATGCCCTGTCTCTGGCCGGCGTCCTGGACGAAGACAACACCACCACGCGCTCGCACACCGACATCCAGACCGCGTTCCAGCCGAACGTGGCGCTGACCCTGGAGAATGTCGGCGACGTGCCGGTGGTCAACCCGCGCCTGGTGGTCAATGGACAGGGCGACTGGCACGACCTGCCCAGCCTGCTGGCCGATCTGACCCGAGGCGCGGGCACCGTTCAGGACCAGGTCTACCTGATCTGGCAGCGCTTCCGCGCGAGCCGTTACCATGAGCTGCCGCTGTTCGCCAACAGCGAGCCGCACGATCCGGTCAAGCTGCTCAACGTCTACGGCCTGGCTTTGTGCGACGACGACGGCAACGCCGGCGCCTCGCTGTTCCACCACCTGGGTCTGCTCGGGTCGGTGAATCGGGCACTCGACGGCCACGTACAGTGCGAGGCCATGGTCGACGGCAAACTGCAGTTCATCGACATCGACCAGGACTGCTTCTACCTCGACCGCGAGAACGAACGTCCGGTCAGCGGCGATGAACTGGCTCGGGACCACGACCTGGTCCGGCGGGAGCTGAACTACGGGCCGGAGGTCGGCCGGTTCTCAGACAGCGACAGCGTCGCTGCACTGTTCGGCGCGGACGATCGCAAGCACGAATCGACCACCCACGGCCACCGCCTGGATCTCACCCTCCGGCCCGGCGAGGCCCTGCTCCTGCGCTTCGACAACCTCGGCAAGGTCTGCGCCGAGAGCGACCAGTGGTACCGCATCCCGCTCTTGTTCGGCAACTCCAAGCTACGCTACACGCCGCGTCTGGACGCCATGGCGGTGGCCCGCGACGCGGCCTCGTCGGCCGGCATCGTGCCGTCGTCGCGGGCCGATGCGGAGCTTTGCGGCGACGGCCCGGAGGCGGCGCTGGTGTACGACCTCAGCGCACCCTACCCCGCCTGCGGCGGCGCCATCCGGGCCGACTTCGTCGGCGCCGCCGCGGACGCCGGCTTCCAGCTTGACGTGTCCGTGGCGAAGGACGCCTGGCAGACCGTGTGGAAGGCCGCGGGCGCCGGCCTGCATCGCGCCGAGGTGTCCATCGACCAGGCCTTGCAGGTCCGCCGCGCGCCGGCCAAGTACGGTTACCAGGTCCGCGTCGGCCTGGCCGGCGCGGCGTCGCACCTGGCCGCGCTGACCATCGAGACCGACGTCATGGCCTGGCCCCTGTCCCTGCCCCGCCTGCGGCTGGGCGGAAATCAGGTGGTGTACACGGACCAGACCGAAGTGGCTCACCACCTGCGGATCACTCACGAGTGGCAGGAGTGCGACAGCGTCACCCCGCCCGCTCCTCCGGCGGCCGACTACCCCGCCGCAGGCGCGGTGGTCAAGGACTCCATCGTCCCCTTCCGCTGGGCGGCGGTCGAGGGCGCGACGCGGTACCACCTGCAGGTCAGTCTGCGGCCGGACTTCGCCTGGCCGTACCGGCCCAGCTTCGACGTGGTCATCCCGCAGACCCAGTGGGCCGTGCCCTACACCGGCATCTTCAGCCCCGACCGGACCTACCACTGGCGGCTGCGAGCCCGCGACGCGCGCGGGGTCTGGAGCGCCTGGAGCGTGCCGCGCACCTTCACCTGGCAGGGACCGCGCGTGCCGGTCGGCGTCCGGGTCGAGCTGGACGGCCACCGGGCCGTGCTCCACTGGCAGGCCAACCCGCGCGGCGAGCGACCGGTCCGGTACGAGGTCTACGGCAGCGACGAGAAGGGCTTCTCGGTCCACCAGGAGCCTTACCAGTCGTACTGCCGTGGGAAGGTGCCGGGCAACTTCCTGGCCGAAACCACGGCCACCTCGCTGCCGGTGGCCGGGCCGGAGGCGACGGCCGAGAACCAGAACCAGGTCTACTATCGGGTGGTGGCCATCGACGCCAACGGGACCTCAAGCGGCTGCTCGGACTTCGCCGAGCTGCCCCACCCGTTCATCGTCGGCGAGCCACCGCGTACCGCTCTGGTCGGGCAAGAATACACCTACCTGGTGCGCAGCCTCCGCTCCCTGGGCGACGTGCAGCACCGCGGCAACCAGCAGCCCAACAACAAGTTCTGGGACACCGAGATCAACCACTTCGAACTGGCTTCGGGGCCGGACTGGCTGGCGCTGGACGAGCACACCGGCGAACTGCACGGCACCCCCACCGCGCCCGGCACGGCCACGGTCACGGTGGCGGTCACGAACCAGCTCAAGGGCCGGGCGGAGCAGACCTTCGACCTGACCGTCAAGCCCTGAGGCGGAGCGCCCTCGGCCCTCATCCCACCGTAGGGGCGCACGGCCAGGACCGAGGGGTGGCTCTGCCATCGGGCGCCCGGCCGTGCGCCCCTACGGGTTCCGCGCCGGACCGGGCGGCTACCCTATCGGGCCTGCGTCCTCGCGCACGAGCAGGATGAAGTCCAGCGCGAGCCCGTCGCCCAGGTTGGTCATCTTGAGGGTGTGCGCGCCCTTGGCCAGCGGGACGATCATCTCCCTGCCGCCATCCTTGAGCGTCAGCCAGCCCCAGTCCCGGGGATTGAGCGCGTAGCCGCCGGTGCGGGGAAAAGCCAGGCTCGCGCCGCCGGGCACCGCCTGGCCGTCGAGCTCCACCTTGCGCCGGGTGGCCTGGCTGTCGGTGGCGTAGCGGAAGACCATCCGGTAGCGCGCGTCGGCCGGAACCTGGAGCTGCCAGGACAGCCAGTGGCCGGCGTCCTGGTGCCACTTGGTGATCATCTTGCCGTAGGCCCCGTGACGGTCGTCGCGGATCTCACAGGCCCCGCCGCCCTGTTCGGCGAACGCCTCGGCCTGCACCAAGACCTGCTGCTCGGGCTTGAGGCGCTTCATCCAGTCCGGCTGGACGAACGGCGCCAGGGCCACCTTGAGCTGCTCGTCCAGGGTCAGCCCGCAGGCCACCAGATCGGCCAGCAGACGCGGGGCGCAGCGGTAGTACATGCTGAAGCCCTTGCCGTACCCGGAGCCCCGCGCCCCGGCGGCCAGGCCGTTGGTCAAGCAGTCCTTGAAGAACGGGTCCTTGGTCCAGCGGTAGGCCCGGGCGATGCCCTCGACCATCAACGGCGTGGCCCCGGCCGTGTGCCGCATGTTGGGGCACGAGGTGTACTTGAAGCCGTGGACCTCGGGGCTGTAGGTGTCCTCCAAGAGGAACCGCGCGCCGCGGATGATGGCCTGCTTGACCGCCGGCTCCGCGGTCACGTCGTGGTAGTAGGTCAGGCCGGTCAGCAGGATGGCCACCATGAACCCCGCGTTGCCCTGGTGGCGCGGCTCGCAGGTGCAGTGTCCGGGAACCATCATCCGCGTCCAGCCCCCGGTCTGGGTGGTCCGGCCCGGCGCCTGCTGGTAGAGCGGCATCGGCCGCGGCTCCACGTCCTGGGTCTCCAGCACCCGGTCGACGATCACCCGCGAGGCGTTGAGGTAGTACGGATCGTTGGTCGCGGCCTGGGCCGCGGCGTTCATGATCAGGTGCCAGCCGGGCGTGCGGCAGCTCAGGAAGTCGTACGGCCGCGAGAGCTCCTTGTCGATGAAGAAGTCGGCCACCGCCATGCCGGTCTCCAGCGAGCGCCGGTCGCCGGTCAGGAAGTAGTGGTCAAAGTGGCCCTCGGTCCAGGCGTGGCTGACGGTGTACCCGGCGCTGGGGATGCCCAGGGTGCCCGGCACCGACTGGTCGTAGTACCCGCCGACATGGCCCATCTGGTGGACGTAGACCGCGCCCAGGTCGTGCGGGTTGGACGACCACTGGACGGTGTCGATGTCCCGGTTGTGGACCTGAGCCGCCTCGCCCAGGTGGAACGCCAGCGGGTTGCCGGAGCGGATGTACTCCAGGAACATCGCGTGCTGGGTGTCGTATTCGATGTTCCCCCAGTTGGCGCCGCGCTCACCGTACCAGTCGCCGTAGTTCATCATGCCGTAGTCGTGCTGTCGCTCGCGCTGGTCGGCGTAGGCGGCGACGTTCTTGTCGACGCTCTCCTCGTACGCCTTGAAGCGCTGCTCGTCGCGGGCCTGGACGTGGTAGAAGGCCAGACTGTCGCAATACCAGGCCGGCGGCGCCGTGGGCAGCAGCCGCTCGCCGAACAGCGTGCAGGCCGCCTGGTTGTCACCGGGCGCGAAGCTCAAGAGCAGCTCGTGCGTCTTGGCCGTCCCGCGGCGGAAGCGGTAGTGGCCGCCGAGCAGGTAGTAGTAGAGCTGGTGCCCCTCCTTCTCGAACGGGAAGGCGTCGTACAGTCCCTCCTCGAAGTCGGGGCAGAGATCGACCCGCAGACCCGTGGCGTCGGCCGCCAGGCCCTTGGGGTACTGCTGCCAGAAGTCGCGCACCGCCACCCCGGCCCCGTCGGCCAGCGCCGCGCCGGTCAGCCGGGTCTTGACCGGCCGACCGTCCGGGCCGACCACCTCGCGGTCGAAGCGCTGGACCGCGGCCTGGCCCGGCGCCAACTCCAAGGCCTGACCCTCGACCACCGGCAGACGCCAGGTGGCCTTGAGCGGCACCTCGTACGACAAGCGCTCGAGGTTGGTAAACGTCTCCGGCCGGGTGTTGACGAAGGTGTGGCTGACCTGGACCTCGGCCCGGCCGCGCCAGGCGGTGAGCCGCTGCTCGACTCGGAACGACGGCTTGCCGGCGGCGTCCGCCAGGTCGGCCACGGTCTTGATCACCGCCCGTACCGGGCCGTTCTCTTCGATCGTCAGCTCGGCGGTGGCCGCGGCGTCGGAACTGGTCGCCTTGGCTTCGGCCAGGACCGTGCCGCAACTGCCGGTGAGCAACGACTGCCCGTCGCGAGTGACCCGCGCGAGGCGGCCGTGGCGGTCGATCAGGAAGGACAGCGCGCCGGTACTGACCGTCACTCCGTCGGCCGATTCGGTGGCCAGCGGCCCGGCGGCCGACGCGCGCTTCACGTCCCGGCCGAACTCGAGCGTGTAGGTTGCCTCGCCGTTCGCGGGCAGGTCGGCCAGGAAAGTCACCAGGACCCACTTCAGGCTGCCGTCGGGCCAGGTGCCGGTGGGCGCGATCTGGGCCGCCACCTCGCGCCCGTCGCGGGTCAGGCGGACCTGCTCGGCGCCGGCAAGCTGGCCTTGCGGGAACGGCACGCCGCCGGTCACCGGCCACTGCGCCGCCGGGACCGGGTGCGGATTGCGCACCCGCAGCGGGATGCTGGTGACGCCCGGCTTGGTCGCCGGCGCCTTGACGTCGGTCACGGTGAAGGTGAAATCGGGACTGGCGTACGGCTGGCCCGACCGGTCCTTGGCCACCGCCCGGCCGTGATACGTGGCGCCGGGGGTCAGGCCCTCCAGGCGCACCTTGTGGACCAGCCGGTAGCACTGCTCCTCGGCGACCTGACCGTAGCGGGTGGTCGGCCCGTACTCGAAACGGGAATCCGACGGCCAGACGGTGGTCCAGGAGATGGTTGCCTTCCCCCGCGTCCCGACTGGCACCGCGGCCTTGAGGTTGCCGATCCGGTAGTCGACTTTCCGGGTGGGCGGAGGCTTGGGGAAGAACAGCACGTTGCAGATGCCGTGGCTGCCGCTGCCGCAGGCTTCCAGGCTGATCCGGTCGCCCGCCTTGAGGTCGCGGGGCTTGGTCAGGTAGTACAGCCAGGTCCGGTTGTTGTCCTGATTGCTGACCGCGAAACCGGCCACCTCGCCGTTGACGCGGAAGAGGATCCGCTCGTCGTTGCCGCCGTCGTACATCATGAACCCGATCAGGTACTTCCCGGCCTTCGGCACCCGCGCGGTGACCTTGCCCCGGGCGCGGGTTTGCTTGACCTTGCCGAACCGGTCCTGGGTCTGGAGATCGATCTCGTACCCGTCGCACTCCAACTGGTCGTAGCGCACCTCGATGGTGGCCGGGTCGCGGAGCAGGGCGCGGAGGATGTCCAGGCCATAGGTAGCAGTGACGTTGACGTTGGTGGTGAAGTCGGTCGGCCGCTGGATCTTGTCCTTGGGCGAGATCGGCACGCCCTCGACCGGCACCTTGCCGGTGGAGTCGGACATCGGCGGCTGGCCGTCGGTGCTGCTCGTGTGACACAGCACGTAGAGCTTGTAGCGCAGCCCCTGCGCGTCGCGGCCCAGGTCCACGTCGGCGGTGATCAGCACGGCCTTGCCGACGGTCACGGCGGTCGCGACCGGCCCGGCGGCGCGGGTGTGATCGGGCTGGTAGTACCCGACGCCGGCCGACCCGCCGACGATGCTGATCATGTAGTCGGTGCCCGTCACCGCGCCGCCCGGCCCGCCTTCCCGCCCGGTCTGCTCATCGCCGTCGGCGTCGACGTAGAGGTGCAGCACGGTGTTCTTGAGGGTCGGCTCGCCGGCGAAGTTGACCCGCCACAGGACGCGATTCCCGCCGACGCTGGCGCACTCGACCGAGACGATGTCCTTGCCGGCGTCGTAGCCGGCCTTGGCCCGCGCCGCCTCCGCTTCGACCCCGTCGGTGAGGACCACCTTGAGTGCGTCGTTGAGCTTCGGGTCGGTCCCCAGCAATTCTTCGTCGACGTCCGGGATCCCATCCCCGTCGGCATCCTGGGCGAAGGCGGGCAGCGCGCAGCTCAGCAGCAGGCCGGCGCAGAACAGGTATCGCAGGCAACGCATGGCAGACTCCTCGAGGCGTGGCAACGCGGCCGACCACCCGACCAACCCACGCGGGAGTTCAGTTGGCGGCGGGTGGCGGGATACCTTCACATCGCCATGGCCTGTGGCAGGTGGGCAGGACGAACGACTTCCCCCTCAGCCTTTTCGGACCTGCGGCGTACTGCCAGGCTGAAGGTGACTCGACAGCCTACGACCAAGTAACGCTTCCACCAGGACGGAATTGGCGCCCTACTGTCTGCCGGGTCAGTTGGTGGTCGCGCGTGCGGCGCGACGGCTGGTCAACTGAAGTGCGGACACCGGCAGGCGGGCGCCCGAGCGAGCAAGGGACGGTAACCGTGGATACTCCGCAACGACTCTCAACCTTCGGTCTTGCCCTCGTCGTCGCCACGCTCTGGTGCTGCGCGCCACTGTACGCGGAAGCGCCGACGACGGCCCCCGCCGACGACCTGCCCGAGGAGTTTCGCTTGCTGTCGCGCGTTGAGCAGGACACGGAGCTGCGCTGGCGTCTGCTGGCGCGGAACGACAAGGTCCGGGAGCACGAGGCGGCCGGTCCGGCCGTCAATGCGGTCCAGGAGATCTGGGACGTACCACTGTCACGGGGCCGGCATGCCCTCAAGATCGTTTTCAGCCGCCCGTACCAGGTGCCGGGGCATGTGTTCCACCTCTACATCAAGGCTGACGGGGATCCGGCAACCGGGCGGCAGGAGGGTGTCAAGGGGGTGGACTACATGTACACCTACTCCTGCAAAGACCCCGGCACGGAGTCGCAGTGGTGGGCGTTCTGGTCCCGGAACGGGACCCAGACGTCGCCCACGTTCCTCAGCGTGCTGCAGGACCAGGTGCTCTTCCTGTGTGTCGACCTGGAGGTCCGGCAGGAGGGTGGCGCCTCGGTGTTCGAGCTGATGACCAGTTCGTACATCTGGCGTGAGGTGGACGGAACCTGGCAACCGACCATCAGCCACACGTTCGGTTTCGTCCCGGTCGTGGGCGATCCCGAGCCGGCGGCCGAGCCCATGCCGGGGGACCATGCTCCTCTGCTCAACCCCACCATGGCTCTGGTCCGCGGACGGGCGCCCGGCTGGTGGCTGCGGGGCGGCGGACGAGCCGTCGAGGCCAGGCTCGCACGCGATGAAGCCGAACAGGCGCTGACGGTCGGCCCGCTGTACGCACCGGAGGCCCTGCTGCAGCCGGTCACGGTCACCCCGGGCCACTACCTCCTGCGGGCCCTGGCCCGGACGGACGTGTTCCAGATTCACCTGGTGGCGGACCGGATGCAGATGCCCGTTGCGGTCGGCGGGGAGTACCGCTGGGTCGAGCTGCCCTTCCTCGTCAAACACACGGAAGCACGGGAGACGGCCAGCGTCGACGTGGGCTTCCGGTACATGGCCCGGCCGGCGACCGGCAACGCCTCGCGGCTGCCCGCCAACCTGTGGGTCAAGCAGGTCGAGTTGCGGCGCCTCGGCGACACGGTGCTGCAGGAAGGCTGGATCGAGTCGCTGCCCGTGCATCGCCTGCACCATCTCGACCTGCTGGAGGCAAGTCCGTCTCGGAATCGGCCCGGCAAGGTGGTGTTCCGGGACAGCTTCATCGGCACCGAGATCTGGCTCATGACCCAGGGGGGACAGGACGACCATTCCTACGTCGGCCACCCCGACTTCAATCGCGACGGGAGCTTCCTGCACCTTGGCGCTCGGCGCCCTCCCGCAGGCCTGCTGCGCACAGACGGCAGTGCCCGCTTTCTGGATGACCGCTGGCGGGGTCTGGTCTGGCCCTTCCCGTGGATGGAGCGTCGCCTGCCGGAAGGTGCGAATCCCGCCGAATGGGTGGTGGCACAACGCGGCACGACCACCGTCGAGTTGGAGAATGCGGTCAGCGGCGCGCGGCACACGATCGAGCTGCCCAAGCGCCCCGGCTGGACGATCGTCCACTACCCCGGCATGACCGACTACGGCCTGCGCGGCCCCCGTATCGCGGGCATCGCGCACGACACGTTGGTCTGGCTGTCGGAGGACCGAAAGGCCGCGGCCACGTCGACCACGACGGGCGGCGAGTTCCGCAGCTACGCCATCCCGAGCAACTCCTCCCAGCCCGACCGGGACAAGGTGGAGCCCGGGATGACCTTCGTGGGCGGCAAGAGCGGCGAGAACTGGCGGGACGCGGTGGACGGCCAGGACCGACGCTACTTCTTCTTCGAGCTCAACCGCGACAACCTGCCGAACCACCCCACCAACCCCTACCAGATCCTCGCCCTGCCTCTCACCGGTGAGGCCCAGCGACTGCTGCGCGTCGTCCCCCATCCGGCGGGGCCCGTCACGGAATACGTCACCTCCCAGACCGGCCCCCAGGAACAGGCGTCGGCCAAGTGGTGGGACTACGCGGCCGGCTTTCCGTGGTCCGGGGACGACGCGCGGTTGCTGCTCGAAGACGGCACCCTCGTCCACATGAGCTCCCTGGGCGCGCACAGCAGCTTCCACACCGGGGGTACGGCCAGCACGGTGAGCTTGGTGGGGCTGGAGAAGGAGCGCGACCGGTTTGTCGGCACCTACTGCAAGATCGATCGCGTCTCCTGGCCTCACGAGTACCGGCGCGATCGCGACTTCGCCGTGGTCGGCAGCTACGCCGAACCCGCGTCCCCCATCCTGATGATCGATCTCGAGCACGAGACCATGTGGACGGCCGTGCTGACCAACTTCCACGACTACCTCAAGCGCTACAGCAGCCGCTGGGACGCGACGGCCTACCACAAGCCCATGTTCCGCCTGGCGTCCACGTTCAGCCCGGACTTCACGAAGGTGTCGTACTTCTCCCCCATGCTCACCGGCGACGTTCCGGACCGCAAGTGGGGGGATCTCTACGTGGCGGTGGTGCGCTACCCCGAACCCCCGCGCGACCTCCGTCTCGACGTGCAGCGCACCCTCACCTGGCAGCCGCCCATGCGGCACACCGAGGTCCGCGGTTACCGCCTCTACCAGTCGGACGAGAGCGGACGCAACTACCGTCGGCTGAGCGACGAGCTGCTGACCGGTACCCGCCACCGGTTGCCAGCCGGCGCCAGCGGCTTCTTCGCCCTCACCAGCGTCGAGTACTCGGGCCTGGAGGGGCGGATCTTCTCCAACGAAGTGCAGTTGGGGGACGAGCCGCTGTTCCGGCACTTCCACGAGGCGGAGACGGGGCAGTTCCGCAAGCCGATGGTGCCTTTCTTCGAGCCTGCAGACGCCAGCGGCGCGTACGCGGCGGCCGTGACCGACCCGGAACACCTCGAGCGCCAACGCCTGACCGAAGGGCTGCGCGGCGCCTTGGAGGTGGCGATCAGTCCGCCATCCCGCACGGGGCTTCGCCTCTGGGCCCGAGTCCGCGGCATGTCCGCGCTCGAACGAACCTCCTACACGCGCGGCTGGCCGCGCCGGGCAGAGGAAGTCGCGACGGGCGCCTTGGCGGTTCGGAGCGGGGACCGGCTTCTGGGCAACGTCGTCGTCACGGGTCCGGACTGGCACTGGGTGGCGCTGGATGCCGACACGATCGAGCTCCCCCGCGGCGCGGCGACGCTCGAGTTGAGCACGTCCGACGCCGGAATCGCCGTGGACTGCGTGTGCCTCACCAATGACCGCGGTTACCTACCCGCGGGGCGCGGGCGCGAGCCGACCGGCGCGTTGAACGCGCCGGCGGACCTGCGGAAGGCTGAGTTCACCGTTCAAGATGCCGAACAGGGCGAACTCACCGGCGGGAAGGTGAAGATCGTTTGGCAACCTGCCGAGGCCGTCCAGGGCGTGACCCGTTACCACGTCTACCGCGGCGAACAGGCGGACTTCGCTGCCGACCCCCAACACCTGCTCGGCAGTCCGGCGGAGCCGGCGTTCTACGACTGCGACCTTGAACTGGGCGCGCATCTGTTCTACCGCGTGCGCGCCATGGACGCCTGGGGGAACCTCTCAGAGGCTTCCTCGGCGCTCGGCGTCACGGTTGCCCCCGACACCGTGCGTCCGGTCTTGAAGCACCAGGTGCAGAGCGCGGACCCGTTCCGGACCGTGGTCCTCCTCGATGCCGCCGGGTCGTCTTGTGACCAGGGCGCGATCGAGCGCTGGGATTGGGAGTTCGGTGACGGGGCGACCGGGGCCGGCCAGCGGGTCACCCATGCGTACTCCGAGCCGGGCCAGTACCGAGTCGTCTTGCGGATCAGCACGGACCGTGGCGCGGGGGCCGTCGTCCGCGAGAGCATCCAGATCAACCCGGCTTGGGTGGAGAGCGCCCGCTCGGGGGGCGGCATCTGGGTTGAGGCCGAGGAACACAGCGCCGAGGGCGGCGGCGCCAGCCGCGTCTTGGCCGGTCGTGTGAACGCCTCGGGGCGCATCGTGACCTACTGGGACAAGGACGTCGGGCATTGGTTGGAGTGGCGGGTCCCCGTGACCGCCGCCGGCACCTACGCCGTCGCGCTCCGGTATGCTTCCGGGGCCGCCGAGGCGGTACGCGACTGCCACCTCGACGGCGCGAGTCCCGGCGATAGCTGGCAGGGCCTTCGCTTCCCCGGCACCGGAGGCTACTGCACCGAGCGAGATGACTGGTCGTGGCGGCTGCTCAAGAGCCAGGACGGCCAGCCCCTGCGCCTCGATCTGTCGGCAGGGGAGCACGCGCTTCGTCTGATCAACCGAGGTGGCGGCATGGCCCTGGACGCCATCCTCCTCGTTCCGGCCTCAGCGCGTGCAGACCGCACCTCGGGTGACTGACCCAAGGTCCTCACGAGGGCAGCATTAGGCTTCGGGACGTTCCTCAGCGTCGAGCAGGGCGGTCAGAGAGAGGCTCAGAGGCGCCAGATCCCGTTCGATGACGTCCCATACACGATCCAGGTCGATGCCGAAGTAGACGTGGACGACGACATTGCGCATGTTGCGTATGTCGCGCCAAGGTATGGCGGGATAGCGGTCGCGGACCTCGGCCGGAACGGCGCCGACCGCTTCACCAAGGACCGTGATCCGGTGCAGAACATCGCCCTGGAGAACCGTGTTCTCCAGGAACCCGGCTCGCGTGACACCGCCGGTGTGTTCACGGAGCAACGCGAGCTGCTCCAACATGTCGGACACTCGGTCCAACCGTGCCCTACGCGGCACGTACGGCCTCCTGTAGGACCTGTTCGCGCATCCGCTCTTTGAGCACGTGCGGCTCGACCAAGTCGACGGTTCGGCCCAGCAAGCCCTCCAGTTCCCCCTTGATGTGCGCCACATCGAGAAGGCTGATGCGTCGGCCCGGGTCCAACTCGATCAGGAAGTCCACATCGCTGTCCGGCCCGGCTTCGCCACGGGCGACGGAGCCGAAAACGTGCAGCGACACCACCCCGAGCCGCGACAGGTCGTCGCGGTGCGGCGCCAGGATCCGCCTTATCTCGTTCACGGTCATGTCACTGTCCCAGTCTCAGTCTACTCCACCGTGGGGCGCGTCGGCAACACGGGCCGGGCGGCGCGAGCCGAAACCGACCGGGCCTCAGCGGAAGCCGAGGTCCGTCGTCGCGACCAGTTGGCCACCGGCCTGGGACCGATGGGTCGTACCGGACATATGCGTCCCGTCCGCCGTGCTCGTCCTTTCCGCCAGGTCCCGCCCCCCTCCGCCGAAGCCGAGCTGCCGCTGCTCGAGGCCG
>JAANMU010002066.1_pt1 | contig 16024 bp, 11 predicted proteins | sample 7279701 | NCBI WGS metagenome assembly JAANMU01 (sample SAMN14094539, study PRJNA606508) | bioreactor metagenome | isolation source: A lab-scale SPAN reactor treating ammonium-rich wastewater day 57 | place: Ireland: Galway | collected 2017-03-13 | reverse complement strand
CCCCACATTTGCCATGCCATAGACTAGTTGCCCGTTAATTTCCGAAGAAACGAGATAAACGCCGTTGCCGGGCATAAGTTTATTTGCATCTTCGGGTTGAACATTGGCGGTGGGAACGCCGAGCCTTCGGCCGCGCCCGTCGCCGCGGGTTACGATTCCGCTTACCGAGTATGAGTGTCCGAGCAAGTCGTTGGCTGCTTCTATGTTTTTTTCGCGTAGTGCGGTGCGAATTTTTGTACTGCTGACGTTTACGCCGTCAATTTTTAGCGCAGGTACGGTTTCCACATCAAAGCCGGCCGCTTTTCCTATTTGCCGCAAAGTTTCTTCGCCGCCTTCGCGGTCTTTGCCGAATAAATGGTCGTAGCCTACAAGAAACCGAGCGACGCCGATATTTTTCACAAGAAATTCACGTGCGAAAGTTTCGGGTGAAATACGCGAAAACTCTTGTGTAAAAGGAATAATTACAGCCGTATCTATTCCGTAATTTCGGAATAGTTGCAACCGCTCGTTCAGCGTTGTAAGCAGGCGTATCGGCTCGCGGTCGGGCTTGCGCAGTACAATTTGCGGGTGTGGGTCAAATGTAACGATAATGGGAATCCCGTCAATTTCCCGCGCCGAATCCACAAGACGTTTAATCAAAAACTGATGCCCGCGATGAACGCCGTCGAATGTGCCGACTGTAATAACATGGGGCTTTGAGTCGTTCAACGGTTCATTTATAGACAGCGTTTTCATTAAATCCGTTCCTGCTTTCGAGATAAAAGTTTATCGGTCGACAGATTGTTCGGTAAAAACTTCGCGCATTTCCACGATAGTCAAAGCGTCGTCGGCAAGAAAATCGCCGACAGCCGACCGCCGCAGGGACGACAGATAGCCGCCGCAACCGAGAGCCGCGCCGATATCGCGGGCAAGCGAGCGTATATAAGTTCCTTTGCTGCAATACACTTCCAACTCGATAAAAGGTATATCCGTATTACGCGGCTCGATGGAGTAAATATGTACTGTCCGAGGTTGTGGATTTACGCTTTGGCCTTTTCGCGCTGCTTTGTAAAGCGGCTGTCCGCCGGATTTTATCGCAGAAAAAATAGGCGGTATTTGCTCTATTTCACCTACGAAACGCTTTAGAACCGCGGTTATGTCTTGATGCGATAAATCGCCTGTCCCTCGAACGTTTTCTTCGGGTGCTTCGGCATCATCGGTGCGTGTTACGGCACCCAATTTTACGATTGCCGAATAGCGTTTGGGCAATCCCTGAAATTGTTCTATAAGTTTAGTTGCTTTTCCGAAGCAAAGTATAAGCAAGCCCGTGGCAAGCGGGTCGAGCGTTCCGGCATGGCCGATTTTTTTGATGTGCGTAAGCGAACGCATTTTTGCTACCGCGTCGAACGAAGTCCAGCCGGAACTTTTATCAATTAAAGCCGCTGCACCGCTTGAAGCGGCCGCGCCATGCCATTCGGCGACTTTATCACCAGATATTCTCCTTGAAAGCAAGGGCAATTCAGTGTAATTCATCGCTCGTAGATTCACTATCTAGTCTTTGTGCGTCGCGCTCGGTGCGCATAGTTTCATCTTTACGTCGAACATCGTTCAGCAAGGACGATATATTATCCATTGCGTCCAGCATTTCGTCTTTGTAAAATCGCAAATCGGGCGCGTAGCGCAGATTGATTTGTCGTGCCACGAAAGAGCGAATTTTCTTTTTATCGGCTTCCACACGCTCTAAAACATCGGCAATACTCGCTTTTCCGCCTAATACACTTATGTAAATTTTTGCTAATTGTAAATCGTCGGAAACCTTTACCGAAGTAACGGTGATAAGTCCCGCCGAAAGCTCCGATGCGATTTTACGCAACGGCTCGGACAATACTTCCTTGATAAGTCCGGCAACTTTTTCTGTGCGTATGGACATCTTTTCCTCAGGATGAAAAATGCGGCGCGTCAGCTCAATTTACGTTTGATTTCTACAGTTTTTACTGCTTCTATAATATCGCCAACCTCAATATCGTTGAAATTATTAAGCAAAATCCCACATTCGTAGCCTGCGTCTACTTCGCGCACGTCGTCTTTGATACGTTTAAGTGAATGTATCGTTCCTTTATACACTTGGAAACCGTCGCGCAGAACGCGGATTCGGTCGTTTCGTATAATTTTACCGCTTTGAACATAGCAACCGGCTATAACGCCTGTTTTGCTTATTCGGAATGTTTGGCGCACTTCAATTACACCGGTAATTTCTTCTTTAATTTCGGGCGACAGCAACCCTTCCAATGCAAGCTGTATTTCATTGATACAGTCGTAAATAATGGAATACAAACGAATGTCAATCGCTTCATGCTCGGCAGATTTGCGCGCCGCAGTAGTAGGTTGCACATTGAAGCCTATAATTACCGCATCGGAAGCGGACGCAAGCATAACGTCGGTTTCGGAAATAGCACCCACGCCGGTATGCAGAATATTGACGCGCACTTCTTCATGAGATAATTTCAACAACGAATCGCCAAGTGCTTCTACGGATCCGCCCACGTCGCCTTTGATAATAAGCCTGAGGTCTTTTATGCCGCCCTGCTGAATTTGTTGAGAAATTTCATCGAGCGTTTTGTGCCGTGTTTGGCGAAACTGTTGCTCACGCGCAAGTTGCTGCCGCTGATTTGCGATTGAGCGGGCTTGGGCATCAGACTCCGTAACGGTAAATAAATCACCGGCTTGTGGCAGTCCGTCGAAGCCCGACACCTGAACCGGCGTGCTTGGCCCGGCTTTTTCCACACGATTACCGCGCTCGTCGTACATTGCACGAACACGGCCGGAATAAAGTCCGGCAATAAATGCGTCGCCTATTTTAAGCGTTCCTTTTTGCGTCATGACAGTGGCTAAGATACCTTTGCCTTTGTCTAAGTGCGCTTCGATTATCGTTCCTCGTGCGTCGCGGTCGGGATTTGCTTTTAAATCCAATATTTCCGCTTCGAGCAATACTTTTTCAAGCAGAACATCTACATTTTTTCCGCTTTTTGCCGAAACTTCAACGCATTGTGCATTGCCGCCCCATTCTTCCACAAGAAGACCACGATTGGCTAATTGCTGGCGTATGGTGTCCGGGTGAGCATCCGGACGGTCAATTTTATTTATTGCTACAATAATGGGAACGCCGGCGGCTTGCGCGTGGCTGATAGCTTCGATTGTTTGAGGCATCACGTTGTCGTCGGCGGCCACAACAAGAATAACTATGTCGGTTACTTTTGCACCTCGGGCACGCATGGCGGTGAACGCCTCGTGTCCGGGTGTATCGAGAAACGACACGAATTTTCCGCTTGGCAATTCTACACGATATGCACCTATATGTTGCGTAATTCCGCCTGCTTCGCCGGCCACCACGTTGGCTTTGCGAATATAATCCAACAGCGAAGTCTTTCCGTGGTCTACGTGCCCCATTATGGTCACGATAGGAGGGCGGTGCCGCAACGTGGCTTCGTCGTCTACTTCTTCGTCGAGCGTTTCGGTAGATTGCTCATCAACAAATTCTATTTGATAACCGTAATCGTCGGCAATAAGCGTAATGGTGTCTTTATCGAGCCTCTGATTAATGCTGACCATCAGTCCGAGTTTCATACATTTCATTATAATCTCGCCCGCACCTACGCTCATCATATTGGCAAGTTCGCCGGTCGTAACAAATTCCGTGAGCTTTAATATAGTTGAGTCGCGCTCCATTTCTTCCAGACGGCGTTGCTCTTTTTCTTCACGCTCGGCTTTTTTCTTTTGGCGCATTTTGCTGCGAAACCCTACGGACGATGCTTCGTCCATGCCTTGCAGAGTTTCTCGTATTACTCTGTCAACTTCCTCTTCGGAAATTTGCTCGCGAATTGATTTTTTACGTTTTTTCTTCTTCTCGTTCAGTTTTGCATCGCCGCCCACTTTTGGCGCACCTCCGACGGCGGGTACACCGATATGTTTCGCCGGTTTATTATGCGATGTTTTCAATACGTTCGGACGCGCAGTATTGCCGCGTTCGCCCTCGACGGGCGATGTTGATAAGGCTTGCTTGACACGAAGAGCGGCATCTGGATCCGGACGCTGCCCGCCTGTTGCACCGCCGCCATGCCTCGGGCGTTCTCTGTCGCGCCCTCTGTCGCGGTTGCGGTCAGAATCACGGGAAACGGTAGGTTGCGGTTTTTTTCTAAGGTCAATTTTTCCGACGATAGTAAGTCCCGGAAGCTGCGGCATAGAACCGGCCTCGTACTCTATCTCGAACATTCGTTTGCGTTTCTTTTTCTTTTTTCCGCTTTCCGAACTTTCTGTTTCGCTTTCGATGCTTTGCTCTATATCTGCCGTTTGCTTGGTTGCGGATATTCCGGCTGTTTCTTCTGTTTTACTTGCCGCTTCTTCTGCTTTACTTACCGTTTCTTCTGTTTTACTTGCCGCTTCTTCTGCTTTACTTACCGTTTCTTCTGTTTTGCTTGTCGTTTCTTCGATTTTGCTTATCGTTTGCACCGGCTCTTCAACAATAGCAGTAGTTTCTTCGATTTTGCTTATCGTTTGCACCGGCTCTTCAACAATAGCAGTAGTTTCTTCGATTTTGCTTATTGTTTGCACCGGCTCTTCAACAATAGCAGTAGTTTCTGCCGGATTTTCGGCAACGGGTGTATCGCCATTTTTTTCGTACTCCGTTTGAGTTTTTGTTTGCAGTATCGGCTCTTCCGTTATTGTCGCCGTTGCATTTTCAATCGGATATTGCGTTTCTATGGCGGGTATTTCCGTTTCCGTCGGCCGAGTGGGGCGATGTTGCTCCAATCGCTCGCGATGCTTTTCTGCGGCTTTATACTCTTTTTGGAATTTTCCCAAAACAAGATCCGTCATTTCTTCGGTCAGGACGGAAGTCGGTTTTGCATCAATAGGAAATCCTTTCGATTGCAGAAATTCGACAATCGTTTCTTTTCCGATATTTAGTTGCGAGGCTATTTTGAAAAGCCGTGTTCCTTGCTGGGCCGCCATAATATTCCGTAGAGTAAAAACAAACCAAATTATGCGAATTGCGCGCGGCGTACCGCTGCGATTTATTCCTGAGCGTCCATAATTTTTTGGCGCATGGCAGGTTTCTCTTCTTCTTCGAATTCGGCCAGAATAATGCTTCTGATTTCGAGCAACAATTCTTTGGTCATTCCTTCTATGCCGAGCAGTGTATCAATATCTGCATCTAACAACTCACGGGCGGTATCTATGCCGAGCTCGATTAGATTTGCGTACATTTCGCGTCCGAGTTCATCGCGGAATTCTATAAGTTCAATATCCTCGCCGCCTTCTTTAACGAGTGTCAGCATATAGCCCGTTAATTTGGTTGCAAGTCTTACGTTCTGTCCGCTTTTTCCGATAGCCAGCGAAACTTGGTCGTCGGGCACCATAACAGTAGCCGTCCGTGTTTCTTGATTTACGACAATTTCTTTGACTCGTGCGGGCGAAAGGGCACGTGCTATGAATATTTTGGGGTCGGCCGAATATTCTACCACGTCTATACTTTCATTGTTGAGCTCGCGCACTATCGAATGAATACGTATGCCTTTCATGCCTACACAGGCTCCCACGGGGTCAATTCGCTCGTCATAACTTTGCACGGCAACTTTGGCGCGCTCGCCTGGCTCGCGTGCTATAGCTTTGATTTCTATAAGACCGTCGAACACTTCCGGGATTTCCACCTCGAACAGCCGCGCAAGGAATTGGTCGGCCGAGCGCGAAAGTATAATATCGGGCGCACCACTGCCCTGCATACGGCGCACGTCGCGCACAATGGCGCGAACGATTTGATTCTTTTTGTATTTCTCGTTGTGAATCATTTCTTCGCGCGGCATTCTCATCTCTATTTTATTGTGCATAATGAGAAGTCCGCCCGGACGTGCCTGATATATTTCGCCTACTATTATTTCTCCTATTTTCGAGGCATATTCATTGAACACATTATCTTTTTCAACATCTCTTATGCGCTGATTAAGTGTTTGTGCCGCAAAGAAAATAAGCCGGCGACCGAAACTGTCCGATATATTTTCCAGCGTAATTTCTTCTATAAATTCATCGCCTATCTCGTAATGCTCTTCCGAGCGGCTTCGCGCCTCTTCCAGCGAGATTTCGAGCGATTCATCTTCCACATATTCCACAATTGTCCGCATCAGATAAATTTCGACATCGCCTTTGTCCATGTTAACGATAATGTCAAAATTTGCCTCGCCGTATTTCTTTCGCACCAGCGTAGAGAGTGTTTCCTCCAGTATGCCTTGCAATAATTCGCGGTCAATTCCTTTTTCCCGCGCCATTTCGGCAAATGCTTCAATAATGACTTTCTTGTCGAATTTCGGTTTAACTTTGCGACGTGCCATAATCGGAACGAATCGGTTGTTAAAAAATGAGATAAATGATTGTCAAATGCGATGCGCCGATTTCTCGCCGCTTTATTTTTCTGCCGCATTTTTATTTGGCGTTCGTACGTTTTTTTGTCCGCCGGCCGCTCGAAAAAGTACTTGAACAACTGCCGAGTCAATTTCGGAAAATTGTATTTTTCGCGCTGTTTGAGTGCATTTTTGCTTGGCGGCTCTTTTAGGCTGAAGCGTTATGTCGGTTTCGGAAATATTTTCCAAAACACCCTCGATTTTTTCGCCTGTTTTCAACGTTGTAGCAAGCGTTCTGCCCTTATGCTTTGGAAATTGCCAAGGCTCGGTCAGAGGGCGGTCGGTACCGGGGGATAATATGTCTATAGCGAATAATTCAGCCAAAAAATCGTTGGTTTCGGCAGCTTCGTCCAATAATTTGCTTACATTGCGGCAGTCTTCATGCGTAATGCCGTCCGCCGAATCAATGACGGCTTCCAATCTGACGCGCTTCGGAAGTGTACCGCGTACATTGGCTTCGAGCAATCGAACACCGCATTTTTCGCAAGCAGCGTGAATAATTGCCAATACCGATACGGGAATTTCCGTTTTCATAGCCTAATGTGCAAAGCCAATAAAAAATGGGCTTTGTCGAGCCCATTTACGATAATCGCCTGCAAATATACTGTATTTTTATCTATTCTCAAAAAAGAGAGACGAATATGGCAAGTGAAAACTTCGCTGAAAACAGTTGCTGTCGGACTGACTGTATGCACGAGTTGTCTGTGCGCCGTTTTAAGCGCAAAGAGAATTCATTGTTTGCAAAAATATTTTGACTTGTATTCAGATGTGAAAAAAAAAACGGCAACAAGCAAAAAATGTTGTGAAATACGAGAAAACCGACACTTGTACGTCATTGCCCGCCATTAGGAATTTCCAATTACTACGGGCGTAACGGACGTGGAACAGCAAAAGGGCAATATTCTTTGGATTGACGATGAAATTGAATTGTTAAAGCCGCATATTATTCTCCTGAAGCAGCGCGGATATAATGTAAGTACGGCAACCAACGGCGACGACGCAATTGTTATGGCGCAACGCGAGCGATTCGATTTATTCTTCTTGGACGAATCCATGGTAGGTATGACCGGACTCGAAACTCTGGGACGGCTAAAAGACATAGACCCGTCGGCACCGGTGGTTATGGTAACGAAAAATGAAGCCGAAAGTGTTATGGAGGAAGCTCTCGGGCGCAGAATAGACGATTATCTGACCAAGCCTGTAAATCCGGCTCAAATATTGGCTGCCTGTAAAAAATTCTTGGAATCGCGCCGTATCGCCGAACAAAAAATTACGCAGGACTACACGCAAGGGTTCAATGAAATTGCCCGCAGGTTGTTTGACTTTATGGACTGGGACGATTGGCTGGATATTTACTTGAAACTTGTGGGCTGGAGCATTGATTTGGACGGACATCCAGAGCTTGGCTTCCATCAAACATTACGCGACCAATGGCGCGAGTGTAATGCTGAATTCGGAAAATTTACAGAGCATAATTATCGCCGTTGGGCGACGGGAGAGGGGCCGGTGCTTTCACCGAATGTAGTTGATAAATTCGTGATACCGCACCTGCGTAATGAAACACCCGTGTTTTTCTTTGTAATCGACTGTATGCGGCTCGACCAATGGTTGGTAATGGAGGATTTGATACGCCCGTATTTCAGCGTTCAAAAAGATTATTACAGTTCGATATTGCCTACGTCTACGCCGTATGCGCGTAATGCCATATTCTCCGGACTGTTCCCGTCGGAATTAAAAAAGCATTATCCTAAGTTCGCACCCGATATGAGCGCAGCCGAACATAGCCAGAACGCTTACGAGAAAGAGTTGCTCGACGCATTGCTGAAACGGCGGCGTATTTCGCTGAAAAACGATTTGGCCTATGTAAAAATCATAGACACGGATTTTGGCAAACGAATCGAAAATGATATTTTGCGATATGCAAAGCAACATCTTACCGCAATTGTGGTGAATGCCGTGGATATGATAGCACATTCGCGCTCCGATTATCCGATATTGAAAGAAATAGCACCGGACGAGGCGGCGTATCGCTCGTTGACGCGCTCGTGGTTCCAACACTCCAGTTTCTTCGGAATGTTGAAAACGCTTGCAAGTGTGCCGGGAGTGAAAATCGTAATTACTACTGACCACGGCTCTGTGCGCTGTTTGCGTGCGGTAAAGGCATTGGGCGACCGCGAAACTTCTACGTGCTTGCGATTTAAGCATGGCAAAAACGTAAAAACTGACAGCAAAAATGCCTTGTATATTCGCAATCCGGAAGACTATAAATTGCCCGGTTCGGGAGTATCGGATAATTATATCATTGCCAAAGAAGATTATTACTTCGTTTATCCGACAGATTATCATCATTATGTGCAACGCTATCGCGACAGTTTTCAGCATGGCGGTATATCGCTTGAAGAAATGATGCTACCGGTGATAACGCTCGAACCCAAGTAGAATATCAAGAATATATGCGGTGAGTCGGACGGAATTGAATTCAATTCCGTCCGCTCGGTTTTTCCGAGTGGCAGTAAATTGCGTTTTTTTGAAAATCACGCCCAAATATAATTTGTTTCATAAACGGCGATATTCATGGAAGTCGAAAATTACCATTCTGCAAGCGAAGACGAAACCAATATGCTCGGCAGGAAATTTGCCAAGAGGTTGCAAGCCGGCGAAATAGTATCGCTTTCCGGAGAAATCGGTGCCGGCAAAACGGAGTTCGTCAAGGGAATTTGCGAACAATTCGGTGTGGAAAGCATTGTATCGAGCCCTACATTCACGATTATCAATCAATACTTCGGATATGACGAAATCGGCGAAGAATTGACTATATATCACGTGGATCTATATCGCGTAGCCTCTGCCGACGATTTGGCCGAAATCGGTTTTCAAGAATGTATGAATGCAGAAAACGCGCTGAAACTTGTGGAATGGCCGGAAAATGCCGGCGATATTATGCCGATGGCCGACTGGGAAGTTGCCATAGGCTTCGACGGCGACAGCGACAACAAACGTATCATAACGGTAAAACGCATCGGCAACTAACCCTTGCATATCCGAATATCGGCATTTTTTTATGATAGATACACATTCGCATCTTGATAATCAGCAATTCGACGGCGACCGCACCGAAACAATAGAACGCGCCTTTGCCGCCGGTGTGGAAGCCATAATAATTCCTTCCATAGAACCCGGCAACTTCGACGCAGTCAGAGAAATAGCTGCCGGCAATCCGCGCATTTGGCGCGGTATAGGAATACACCCTCATAATGCGCATCAAGCCACAGCGAAAGATTTTGAGCGCGTAGAATACGAAGCAACCGACCGTAAAGTAGTGGCAATAGGCGAAATAGGATTGGATTATTACTATGATTTTGCACCTCGCGATACGCAACAGTCCGTATTCCGCGAACAGTTGCGCATAGCAAAACGCACAGATAAGCCCGTTATCATACATAATCGCGAATCCGACGGCGACATTCTGCGTATAATCGAAGAAGAACAAGACGGCTCAATGCGTGGCGTTATGCATTGTTTTTCAGGTACGCCGGAAATGCTTGCGGCAGTACTTCGTCTTGGATTATGTGTTTCCTATACAGGTAACATCACTTACAAGAAATCTAATCTCGATGCGACTATAGCGGCGACTCCGTTGGATAGAATGATGATAGAAACGGACGCGCCGTATATGTCGCCGGTTCCGCATCGCGGCAAGCGCAACGAGCCCGCTTTTGTGAAACTTACAGCCGAAAAAATTGCTGAGATTCATTCCGCAACTCTCGAAACAGTAATATCAATGACAACCACTGCTGCAAAAAATCTATTCCGTTTGTCTTTGCTTCTTGTTTTTCTTACGGCGGCTTTTGTTCCCGTTTTTGCCCAACAGTCCGGAAATCCTCGCGACGAAGAAGAGTATGAATACGAAGAAGAGATAATACCGAATCCGTACCCGAAATCAATCGGAATAGGCGTTATAGTTGCAACCAATACAATTATTGACTTTCAAGAATGTGGATACAGCCGAAAATCCGTAAGCTACGACGGTATTTTAAGTTTTGGCGGTGCAATTAATTACGGTTTGCTTGATTTCATAACGCTTGAAGCCAGTTATATATATTCGCATAATACGCATCTAAGCATAGTAAAATTTTATCCGGACGGAAATCATCACCACTTTATATCGCTCGGTGCAAAATTTATAGCAAATTCGCATAAACGCATAGGTTTTTTTGCTATGGCGGCCGGCTCGATAGGAATAAATGAAATTCACGGCGTATCGTCGCAAAAAGCAGGTGTAGACGTAGGTGCAGGCTTCGAGGTGCATATTCCGTCGAACTTCGGAATGTTCGTTCCTACGGCGGAATGGCGCGTGGTTGCACCGTTCGGCAGCGAAAGTACGCGCGGCAACCCGACAGTTTGCGCCGGCAATTCCGGAACTGTATCAACGATTTATTCGATACCGCGCTTTACTGTCTATTGGTATCCGAAATTCTGATTCGGCCAATTACCCGTAAAACTATTGAAATCGGTTCTTACCGCTTGATATTATTAAGCATTGTTGCCGGATAATTACAAAATAAAGACTGTTGTAAAGTCGTAAACTAAATCCAACTCGGGCAAAGCCCGTTCGAGCGATATATTTAATCTGTATGGCGACGATGAAAACAAGCAAAAATCTTACGATTATCATCTTGACGGGTGCTCTCGGCATGGCGGCCGGAATATGGGCAGCACCTATTATTTCGGGCGATAATATCTACGAACAAGTGAGGAAATTTAACGACGTTCTGAATTTAACCTCCAAAAATTACGTGGAAAACGTAGATACGCAAAAACTTACAGAATCGGCCATCAAAGGAATGTTAGGGGAGCTGGATCCACATTCTGTATATATTTCTGCCGATGCGATGAAGAAAGTAACAGAAGATTTTCGCGGTAGCTTCGACGGTATCGGCGTTGAATACGACATAGTGAAAGATACAATAACCGTTGTTACGCCTATATCGGGCGGCCCAAGCGAGTCGCTTGGAATTCAATCGGGCGATAAAATCGTAAAAATTGATAATGTATCGGCAATTGGACTTACTCGCGACGAAGTTCCCAAAAAATTACGCGGCCCAAAAGGCAGTGTGGTGCGCGTAACCGTAAAACGCTCCGGCGTTTCCGGTTTGACCGATTATGATATTACCCGAGACAAAATCCCGATTTATACGGTTGATGCTTCATTTATTTTACAGGGAACGGATATCGGTCTTATCAGCATAAATCGTTTTGCCGAGAATACTCATCGGGAATTTATTGAGGTTGCTCGCCGCTTGCGAGAGCAGGGCATGAAAAAACTTATTCTGGATTTGCGCGGCAATCCGGGCGGCTATCTTGACCAAGCGCGGCAATTAGCCGACGAATTCTTGCCGACAGGCGAAAAAATCGTTTTTACGAAAGCGCGACGCGACGACCTCAGCGAAGAGTATTTCGCAACCGCCGCAGGCGAATTTGAGAAAATTCCGCTCATAATTCTGGTAAATGCCGGCTCTGCATCGGCCAGCGAAATTATGTCGGGAGCTGTTCAAGACCTCGACCGCGGGCTAATCGTAGGCGAAACTTCATTCGGCAAAGGCCTTGTACAGCAACAATTCTCTTTGGGCGACGGCTCGGCTTTCCGATTGACCATATCAAAGTATTACACGCCGTCCGGTCGGCTTATTCAAAGGCCTTACGGCGATAAGTCCAAGTATTACAAAGGAGAAGGGCGCGAAGAAGGTGAGGAGGGCGATAATCTGGAGCACGAGTCCGATATAACGACAGCCGACAGCAACCATCCTAAATTCAAGACCAAAAGCGGACGTACTGTCTACGGCGGTGGCGGTATCACGCCGGACTATATTGTAAAGTCCGACACAATTACACCTTTAAGCAGGCGTTTGCGTAGCAAAAACATTTTTTGGGCATGGACAGAGGCGTATCTTGCGGGTGCCGGTTCCAGCCTTCGTTCGCAATACGGGGCTGATTTTGATAAATTCCGTCAAAAATTTACCATAGCCGACGAACAAATCGCTTCGTTCAAGAAATTGGCTGACGAAAAGGAATCTGAATGGAACTACGCAGATTTTGACAAGGATAAAATATATATCACTACTATGATGCGAGCTTATATTGCTCGGGCAATTTGGGGCAATACGGCGTTCTATCCAATCGCTTTCGAAATTGACAAGCAAACAGCAAAAGCCGTAACATTATTCCCAGAAGCTGCAAAAATAGCACGTCTTCAATAACAGCTGTTCAAAATAAAAACAGTATAGTAACCGCTAAAGTTCATTGCGCACTTTGGCCGGTGAAATCGCAAATATAGTAAACTGGAGTTTCCTATGTACCCTTGCAGAGAATACTGCGCAATTCCAAATACTACGGATTAGGTCCGCTTGTGGAAAGAGCCGCGCTAACACATTTCAAAATAGAGACAGCGCGAGCGTAATTCATACGTTTCGGGCCTATCACACCTATCGAAGCGGTTGCTGTTCCAAAAGTGTAATTTGCGGCAATAACGCTGTAATCAGCCAATAAATCGTGCCCTAACTCCTGACCGATACCGATAGACAGCGGTCGCACACCGGATTCTATACGGTCAAAAACATGTACTATAATGTCTTGATTTGCAACGAGTTCGATAACGCCGCGTATTCTTTCCGGCGAGTCGAATTCCGGCTGTGCCAACAGACTTTGCGTTCCCGAAATGTGAAGGCGTTCGCCGCCGTCATTGTATTGAGCAAAAAGTGCGTCTACCGAATCGGTGAAAAGCCGCAAAAGTCCGCCGTGCAGTATATTATCGCCGTCGCTTATTAGCGCGTTGAAATTTTCGCGTATGAACGAAACGCGCCGTCCGGCCAAGCGCTCATTGATGAATTGAGCTGAAATGTCCAAATCTTTGCGGTCGAAGCTAATATCGGCCTCAAGCGTTACCGTGCGCAGAAGATTGGAGTCGAGGTCGAGTACAACCAAAATACGAGCAGAAGAAACCTCTATAAGTTGAATACGGCGAATGACGGAATCAAAAAGGTGCGGCAGCTCCACCACGCTTAGGCAACGGGAAAGAGAGCCGAGAATTTTTGAAGCCTCGCGTAAAATAGATTCAGAAGGCAACCCTAATAAGTTCTCGCGTATACTATCCGATTCTTTGGCGGATATACTCTCGGAAGGCATCAGTGAATCCACGTAAAGCCTATAGCCTTTATCAGTAGGAATACGTCCGGCCGAAGTATGCGGATGCGTAATGAACCCCAGATATTCGAGATAGCCCATTACGTTGCGAATTGTGGCCGGGCTTATCTTGAAATATTCTTCAATATATTGTGAAAGATATTTTGAGCCTACGGGACTTGCGGTCAATATATATATGTGTACGATAGAGCGCAAAATAGCACGTTCGCGTTCGCTGAGATTTGGCGGCTCTATTGAGCGATATGCTAAATCATCGTTCATTTGCTTGGCATGTTTGCATTATTTCTTGATTTCCCAATACATGGTTTTGCGCAGGGATTCTATCCACTCTTCAAAAAGCCGGTTCTGTTTGTAAAGAGTTGCAATTTGCTCGACTTTTTTGAAATCGCTTGCTATATCGGGTTTATGCTTCTCGATAAGTTTTTTGCGATAAATAATATGAAATGCCGGTTTTGTGGGGTCGGATGCATAAGGCAACGGTTCGGAAATGCCGCCGTCGGGCAGTTTTTCGATAATTGAGCGCAACTCACCGGGTAATCGGCCTAATTCCATAGTGCCGAATGCACCGCCGAAGCCTTGAGTTTCTTTCTCGTCGGAATATTTACGCGCCAAATCTTCGAACGATTCGCCCTTTTCGGCGCGAGATTTTAATTCCAGCAAGTCTTTCTTTACGCGGTCGTTGTCGGAGTCGGAACGCCCGATTTTGAATAAAATATGCTTGGTTAGAACAGCGTCTTTCTTTTTGTCTTCGGTTAAAATAAGATGATAGCCAAAAGGCGTTTCAACGGGCTGTGATAGCTCGCCGGGTTGCATGTCGTAAGCCGCCTTTTCGTATTCGGGGACGAATTTGCCTCTGTCTGTCCAGCCAAGTTCGCCGCCCGAAGCGGCCGAGCCGGGGTCTGCACTGTAGCGTTTGGCAAAGTCGGCAAAATTACCTCCGTTTTTTAGTGAATCGCGCACTTTCCGTGCAAGTTCAAGTGTTTGATTCTTAACGTCTGCACTTGCTCCTACGTATTTTACGATGTGATAAAGGTCAACCTGCGGCGGAATATCGGGAATAGAGTCGCGATAATTCACATAGAAATCCTCTATTTCTTTTGGCGAACATTTTACCGATGAAAATTTCTGCTGTTGCAAGCGTTCGGCCAGAAGCTGCTTGCGTATATCTTCGCGCGCTTCTTTACGAAGTTTTGCTATAGATGTGCCGTAAATGTCTTCGATGCGCTTTTCGCTGCCGTAAGTTTGCGTAAGATTGCGAATGGTGTAATCCAGCCGCTGAGTTATTTCCTCGTCACTTACCTGAATACTGTCTTCGATAGCCTTTGCAACTATAAGCTTTTCGTTGATTATGGCATCGAGAATTTTAGCACGGACAGACAGGTCGTCGGGATTAACGCCCTGCGTTTGCTGCGCATACATAGATACGCGGGCATCTATGTCGGATTGAAGAATAATTTCTTTACCGACGACGGCTGCGATTCTATCGAGCGACTGTCCCGAAACGGGTTGTGCCGTTGCGGTGCCGGAAAGAAACGGCATAACGACAAAAAATGCCGCTATGCCATTTAAAGTCAACGTGAGGATTTTCATTTTTTCTCGAAAATGGCGGAAAATACCGCATTGTTAATCGAAGTCGGAAATTTCTTACGAATACGCTCAAGCCATTGTTCCGTAAGATGTTTCTGCATAACATCTTGAAATGCCGGTGCAAAATCGGGTATTGCTTCTTCAAATGTTTTCGGGCGAGGCGGCACGGTTTCATGAAGTTGAAGCAGAACATATTTTTGCTCTAATTTTTCGGGGCCTATAACGCTGCCTTCTCCGGCCTTTACGCCCATGCGTTCTATAACTGCGGCGGCCTTATTCTCTTTGGCGGAAAGCGGAATATTGTAATGCCCTTTCTTGTCTTTCATATTAGGGCGTTCGGTGTATTCAGCCGCAAGTTCGGCAAATGATTCGCCGCCGTCAATACGCTTGCGAATAGCGGTTGCAAGCGAGTCGGACTTTACGAATATCTCGCTGAAATCGTACTTTACGTCGGTTTTCCAGCGTGTTTTTGTCGAATCGTAATATCTGCGCGCCGCCGCAGAGTCGAACTTAAGTTTGCTCCACACCTCTTTTTCTTCGACGCGGAAAAGCAGTATTCCGTCGCGGAAATCTTTCATCAGCGTGGAAAATTCGGGATAATCATGCTCAAGGTTCTCCGTAGCACGTTTTACTAATTTAGGCTCTAAAATTTTATCGAGCGAACGAATAACGCCTGTGTGATTCAGAGAAGTCGCACGAATATCGGCACGTTTGGCTATTGAGTCGACAAAAGCACCTATCGTTATCGTACCTTCCGGCGTGGAATAAAGCGATAATGCTTTCTGACCTATTGTAATGCGCTTGTTCCA
>JAANMU010002051.1_pt1 | contig 16147 bp, 11 predicted proteins | sample 7279701 | NCBI WGS metagenome assembly JAANMU01 (sample SAMN14094539, study PRJNA606508) | bioreactor metagenome | isolation source: A lab-scale SPAN reactor treating ammonium-rich wastewater day 57 | place: Ireland: Galway | collected 2017-03-13 | reverse complement strand
GTGTGGGAGTTCGTCATCGATCACTTCGATCCGAAAGGCGGACACGAAGAGATCCACTATGAAAATGCCGAGCTGCGAACCGTGTCCCGCCCCGTGTGCCGCGGTGGAAACTACTTCGATGTGCCTGGCAATGCCCGTTGCGCGGTTCGGCTGGGAATCAGCAGCGTGACCTATTCCGATTCTCGCGACGGCTTCCGCATCTGCCTGGGCCGAGTCGTGCCGCGGTAATCGTTCGACACAATTACGGAGAGACACATGCGAAGAGCAGTGTCCTTGTTCCTGGTGGCCGTACTCAGCAGCGTTGGCGTCGTGTGCGGTGACGAACCATTGATCGGACCTGCGAGCGTGCGGAAGGTGTACGACGACGGTCGGCACAACGTGTTTACGGCTCTGGTCCGTTGGAAGGATGCGTACGGACTGTCGTTTCGCAATGCCGAATCGCATGCCTACGGCGAGGCCGATCTGATCGTGTTGCGTTCGCTGGACGGCGAGAAGTGGACCGAGGCTCATCGCGTCAACGCGCTGCCTGACGACCGCGACCCACAGTTCCTGGCCACCGAGAATCGCTTGTTTCTTTACGACCCAACGCCTCAACGGCACGATGCGCTGCCAGCAGGCCCGCATCACACGCCGCACGCGCACGATCTCGCGCCGCACGCGCTTCCTGCGATGGTGGCTGTGGCGCGACCTCTACAACTGGACTCGCCTGCACGGTTCGCTTTCACAGCAGACGCCCGCCACGACGCAGGGCCTCGCCAATCATCGGTGGAGCGTCGGAGAATACGGGAGCTACCCAGTTCACGTCAGCGACCTCATCCAAGCCATCTGGGCGGAAGACCGGAAAACTGACCCAACATCCGCCGTGGAACATCAAAATCGCCGTAAAACTATGCCAACATCGTGAGGCACTATCCATTCCGGACGTCCTCTTATTCAACCGGTTTTCATCCCAGCCTTCCACCCCATCTCTGCCATGTACTTTCTCGATCGCCGCACGTTTCTCAAATCGTCCAGTGCCGCCTTCCTCGGTGGAGCTTTCGCTGGCAATGCTGTAGGCCAGGAACAAACCCGTTCCGACGGTCGGTATCTGCGCGTAGGCCAGGCTCAGACGCCTGAGGAGGCGCGGGCAGAGTTGACCGCCTTCCAGGCGGCCACGCCGGATCTCGCCGCCTGGGAGAAACGCAAGGCGACGATCCGCCGGGGCATGCTCGAAGCCGTGCGCCTGACGAAGCTGCCGGAGAAACCGCCGCTCGACCCGGTCTATACCAACAAACGGATCTATGAAGGCTACACGGCGGAGAGCGTACACATCCGCAGCTGGCCGGGTTTTTACATCACCGGCACGTTGTATCGCCCGCTCGACGCGAAGCCGCCCTATGCAGGGATCGTTTCGGCGCATGGACACGGCGGCCGCTTCCTGCCCTCGCGGCAGACCCGCTGCGCCGTACTCGCCCGCATGGGTGCGGTGGTGTTTCATTACGACATGGTCGGCTACGGCGACACGAAGCGCGCGGGTTGGGGACACGCGAAAGTGCCTGAGATTCTGCGCATGACCCTGTGGAACAGCATGCGAGCCCTGGACTTCGTCTCCTCGATCGAAGGCGTGGACGCGAAACGCATCGGGATGACGGGCAACTCCGGCGGCGCGTCGCAAACCTTCATGCTCTCCGCCGTCGACGACCGCGTGACCGTAACGGCGCCGAGTTGCCAGGTCTCCGCGCACTTCTTCGGCGGCTGTCCGTGCGAGAGTGGCATGCCGATCCATTGGGGACCGCACCACAAGACGAACAACGCGGAGATCGCCGCCATGACGGCGCCGCGACCGCAACTTATTATCTCGAACGGCGCGGACTACACCAAGCATATGCCCGAGTTGGAGTTCCCCTATATCCGACACATTTACAGCCTCTATGGGGCCGCCGACCGTGTGGTGAACGCGCACTTCCCACTTGAAGGTCATGACTACGGTCCCAGCAAACGCCTCGCCGCCTATCCCTTCTTCATCCGCCACCTGGGCCTCGACAGCCTGCGCATATGGGCCAAGGAGGAACAGATCAACGAGACCTTTGCCAAGGTCGAAACGGAAGAGGAAATGCTCGTCTTCAACGACAAGAATCCCTGGCCCAAGGACGCCGTCGCGCCCAACACACCGCTGCCGTTTTGACATTCGTTGGTCGCAACCGTCCGTCGATTGGACTATGGTGAACCGTCGTAAGCACCCCGCCGAACGTCGGCGAAATTGCGGGCGGCACTTGGCGTCGGTTCGAATTCGGCTACAGGCCGCAACCGTCGAAACGCCTGCTTCGCATCTTTGAAGAGAACCAGCACTTATGATTAGCACCACCTTTCTCAACCGAGTCGCTTTCGTTGTTGCCGCATGGATGTCTCTCAGCACACTGCAGGCAGACGAAAAAAAGCCGTTCCATTTTGCTCACCGTGGGGGAGCGTATGAGTTTGAAGAGAACACGCTCTTCGCCTTCAAGAGTTGCTACGAAAAGGGAATCCGGGGGTATGAGCTTGACGTGCGCATGACCAACGACGGCGAACTGGTCGTTCTGCATGACGATTCCCTGGATCGGACGCATCACGGCACGGGGCCGGTAGAACACATGACTGCCGCCGAGGCCCGGAAAGTTCGTTCCAAGAAGCAGAACGAGCCGCTGCTGTTCCTGGAGACACTGCTTGCGTACTTGAAGGACAAGCCCGGCATGTATGTGGAGTTCGAGATGAAGACCAGCAACAAGGATCTTTATCCCGACTCGCGCATTGCCGAGTATGCCGCCAAACTGCATGAAAAGGTCACGGCATTCGTTCCGCCGGGGTCCACGTATGTTTTCACGTCCTTCGACCAACGCCCCCTGAAGGCGATCAAGCAGATTGACGCCGCTGGCGACATCATGCTGATCAAAGGCGGTCCGCTGACACCGGAACTGATGGAGGCGGCGAGAGCAATCGGCTCCAAAAGAATTGCGGCAAGGATGGAAGGCACAACGCGGCTGGCTGTGAGGGAGGCCCAAAAACAGGGATTCATTGTGACCGGCTGGCCGGGCCACAATCTCAACGACTACTTCCTTGGGCTCGGTTTGGGCGTAGATGCCATCTGCAGCGACGTCCCGGTGCAAGTACAGGAATACATCGACCGTAAAAAGTAAGGGCGCTCGGATGGGCCGCCTGGTTTGAAGATCAGAACTTGAAGCCGGCGGACGCGGTGCGGGCTTGGATAGGAAATGCGTTCGCTCGCTCAGCTAAATAGTTCTCTGATCGGCGTTCCTTGGTCGGTGATCGGCACGGGACGGTCGCCGTCGTAGAGGTTGGCGCGGTAATCAACACCGACGGCGGCGCAGATGGTTGCGAAGAAGTCGGGCACGCCGACGGGATTGGCGACGATCTTCTTGGCGAGATCATCCGTCTCGCCCCAGGCGCCGCGATGGCGCAGGCCGCCTCCGGCCAGCACGCAGGTAAAGCTACTTCCCTGATGTCCGCGACCGCCGCCGCCGTCGAACTCGGGCGGACGGCCGAACTCCGTGGTGATGACGATCAGCGTCTTGTCGAGCAGACTTCGGGCTTCGAGATCCGTGATGAGCGTGGCGACGGCGCTGTCGAGCTCCTTGATCAACTCGTGCTGTTTCAATATGCCCTGGTTGTGCGTGTCCCAGCCGGTGCCGTTGAGGAAGTTCAAGTTGTGCGAGACTTCAACGAAGCGGACGCCCTGCTCGACGAGCCGACGGCTGAGCAGGCAGCGCTGCCCGAATTCACCGCCGTAGCGCTCGCGGAGGTCGGCATGCTCGCCATCGAGTTGAAAGACGCGGTTGAAGGCGGGGCCGCTGAACTTAAGACTTTGTTCGATCGCGGCATCGTAGCTTTTTAATTTCGGATCGTTGGTCGACGGCGCCGCAGCCCGCATGGCGGCACGAAAACGGGCCCGTCGCTCCTGGCGTTCTGGGCCAACGTCAGGCGGACGGGAGAGCCCCGCCGGTCCGCGGCTGGTGTCGGTGAGGTAAAGGTAACCGGATTGCGCGCCGAGGAATCCGGGGCCGCGAGTGACGTTCGGGTAGCCGATCAGCACATAGGGGGGAGCCTCGTCGGACGCGGGGCCTCGCTCGTGGGCGATGATGGAGCCGATCGAAGGATAGCTGATCGTGCCGCTGATGGGTCGGCCGGTGTGCATTCGATTGGTGGCGGCGGCGTGCTCGTCGATGACATCATGATGCACCGTACGCACCGCCGTTACTCGATCCATCATCGGCGCCACTTTGCGCAAATGCTCGCACAGGCGGACGCCGGGAACGGCCGTTTCGATCGCGTCGTAGTAAGAGCCGGCTTTCTTCGCCTGGGGATCGCCGCGCCGCTTCGGGTCAAAGGTGTCCGTCTGCGCCATTCCGCCGCCGAGCCAGATGGAGATGACGTGCTCTGCCTTCCCTTGTATTAGCGCCGGCTCGGAGGCGGCCAGGAGCGGGCGCGAACAGACGGCGGCGCCTGCCAGCGATGCGGCGGATCGGAGTAAGTCTCTGCGGTTCATCGGTGAACGGTCGATCATAAAAATGCTTCCGGCTCAGGGGACCCAAACGAACTCCCGGTCATTGATCAGATTCCAGATGAAATCCTCGTAAATCTCCCGCCACGCGTCGCGCAATCGAGGATCGGCCGGCGGACCTTGCCGGACTCGCTTTTCGACTTCGATTTGGATGGAGTTGGCCTCGGGACTGACGTGATTTAGCCAAGTCACCAACGGCAGAGGCTCCGCCGCTTTCGGCATGACTTGTTCGGCCGCGGGAACGAGCCGCGTCGCGAAGCCTTCGCGGATCGCAGGCAGGAAGGCTTCGCGTTCCGCGCCGCGCGGCTTGCGGCAGAGGAATCGCAGAAAAACCTCGTCGACAAGCGCTTCGGGCGTCGTCGCCGTCACCGCGAGATCGGCCAGTTCGCTGCGCCACGCGGCGCGCGACAGCGACTGGACCAGCGTGCCATTGGCGAGGGTTCCGGGCTGCAAAAGATTGGGCTCGATGGGGCGCTCGAAGATCGGCATTTGCCGGGAGCCGTTCCATCCAAACGCCTCCAGCACGTCCACCGTCGTCTGTGCGTAGGGGAGTGCGAGGCTCGGACGATCGCGTTCGTTGTTCAGACCGGCAAACATCCATGCGCGGCGCGGCACGCCTAACGTTTGTCTTCGGTCCAGCGTATGACGGCCGTCGTGAACGAAGGTGATTTCCTCGGAGGCGATCGGCATGCCGGCGGCGGCGTGCAGCGAATCCACGATCTGCTCGGCGGTCAATCGGCGGCGCCCCGGAGCGCTGAAGAAGCGTTCGTTCGCCGGCAGCGCGGCCAGGTTCTCCGTCGTGGCCTCTCGTTGATAGGCGGCGGAGGTGACGATGAGACGCAGGAGACGCTTGGGGGCATAACCGTGCGCCACGAAATCGCCGGCTAGCCAGTCGAGCAGCTCGGGGTGGCTGGCCTCTCGGCCTTCCCAGTCGTGAGCGGGCTCGACAAAACCCGAGCCCATGAGTCGTTTCCAGACGCGATTGACAAAGACCCTCGCAAACCGCCGGTTTTCCGGCGAGGTGACGAGAGCCGCGAAACGTTCCCGCGTGTCCTTCGAATCGTCCATCAGACGGTCGATGCGGTTTCCGTCGGCCGCGCCGGTGGCGGCGGCAAACGGCCAATGGGGAGCAATTGGCTCGTCGGGCTTGAGCGTGACCTTGATCAGCGATTCGCGCCCCTTCTTCTCGAAGAATCCGGCCGGAACCCGGCTCGTGGCGGGCACGGTTACCGTCTTGCGCGAGAGCATCGCCGCCAGCGAATATAAATCGCGTTGCGTGGTGCGGTGGTAGGGCGAATCATGGCAGCGTGCGCACTGCAATTCGATGCCCAGAAACGCGGCGGCAAGGATGTGCCCCTTAGCGGCCATGGGGGAGTCATTTTCTCCCGCCAACGCAAAACCCGCGCTGCCGCCGCGTCCGACGTCGCCGCGCATCATCATCAGCTCGGTGACCATCCGGTCGAGCCCCTTTTCATCACGCAGGGCATCGAACAGAAACCAGCGAAACGGGCCGGTGCTGTTGAGTGAGGCGTTGATGAGCGTCGGATTTTCGGCCAGCAAGTCCAGCCAGTCGGCCATCTGGTGCTCCGCCCAACGCTCGTCGGCCAGCAGGCGGTCGATCAGGCGGGTTCGCTTGTCGGCCGTCGGGTCATTGAGGAAAGCGAGGGCCTCGGCAGCCGTGGGCGGAAGCCCGATGAGATCGAGGTAGATGCGGCGGAGAAACGCCTCGTCGCCAATGACGGCGGTTTTCGCAAGTTTCTCGTGGGCCACCGGCGCGGCCGGCCACGCGGCTCCCTCGCGAATCCACTTTTCCAGTCCGGCAATTTGCGCTTCGCTTAGCCGGTCTCCCGTCGGCGGCATCACGATCGAGGCGTCATCGGTGCGAAGGCGCACGATCATCTCGCTGGCGTCGGGGTTGCCGGGCACGATCGCGGGAATCTCGGAATCGCCCCCGTGCAGCGCAGCTTTGCGCGAGTTCAGCTTCAACCCGCCTTGGTTTTTATCGCCGTGGCAACGGAAGCACTTTTCTCGAAGGAGGGGCAGAACGTCCTTGCGGAATGCGCCCGAGTCGCGGGAGGCCGCGGCATTCGCCGCAAGGGCAGCCTCAAGGTTGGCGTCGATGAAGGCATCGATCGGATGACCGGCCTTGGGCGGCGAGGAGGGTGGATTCTGCGCCACCCATTCCCGGGCAATGGCATGTCGCTTTTCCCAAAACGCATCGCGCGACTGAGCCGCGGCCCTGCGGTTCGTATCATCGAGATCGCACAAGGTGGTCTCTAATCGGGCCAGCACCGGCACGACCGCAGCATCCGTAAGAGGCAGGCCGGGCTCGTTGCCGGCGCGGAGAATGGAAAACGATTGCCCATCCTCCGTCTCGACGGCGACACACACCTCGCCTGTTTCGGTGCGCTGGTTCTTGCCGCCGACGACCAATTCTAAAACAACTCGCGACGGACCATTCCGCGAAAGCTGCACCGTGCCGAATACCTCCTGATGATGGTAGTCTTTCACTCGCAGGCCCGGCAGCGGCGGCTGCGCCAAGGGGGTGACGGGGTCGTGTCCGTTCGGTGTGCTCGCATCCGCCGGTTTCGTTTCGGCGACCAACACTCCCTCCACCCAGAGTCGCGCAAGAGCACGGGCTCGGAGGAGAAAACGCCGCGATCCCTGGGGCAGTTCCACGTCGGCGGCCAGCCGCAACAGCAGCGGCGCCTTCCAGTCGGAACGAATACCCCAGTCGTCGTAACGCAGCGGGACGCGCGGCAGCAGGAAGATATTGCTCATCCAGCGGTCCGTTTCCGCAGGCATTTCCTCCCGAGTGGGCCAGCGGTTGAAGGCGGGGAGTCCTTCGCTGAACTGCACGAGCACCTTGCCGTCGGCGATCGGCCCCAGGTTCGGCATTTCCGGTTTTTCTACCGCCACGACCGCCGGGCCGCCCATTCGCCGGAAGCGGCCCGCCATTTCCTGATCCGAAACACGCTGCCGGTGAATGGCCACCATGTCGATCAAGCCGATGAAGCTGTTGCCTTCGCTGCCCTTGCGCGACGTGCCGATCCAGACATCGTCATCGTCGACCACCGGCGGATCGACGGTGGGGCCGTCCGCATCCCACTTTCCCTTCGTGGGTCGGCCGTCGATCCATCCGCTGATGGTTTCCGGTTTTCCAAACTCATACGTCACGGCCACATGATGCCATCCGGCCGCGATATGAAACGTCGCGTCCGAGGTCCAGCGATGCCAGTGGAAGACGCTCGCTCCCGAGGTGCTGGTGAAGAGAAAACTCAGCGCCGCCTGCCCGTCCGCCGTGCCGACGACTCGCAGCGACCAGTTTTGATTGTCCTTGCCGAAGTTCGGCGAAAGCGTGCGCCCCTTGCCGATGATGTAGGCTGGCTGCCCCGCACGCAGCGACTCGACCTTGATCCACGCCTCGAGCGTGATGGCGTCGCCATTGGTGAACTTATACAAACTCTGCGGCCCCGGGTCTTTGATCTCGAAGCGCGCGCCGTGCCCCTTCAACTGCACGGCCGTGTTGTCCGCGTCCATATTCAAGAATTCAGGGGGGCGCGGCCCGGCCCGATCGCGCACGACGTCTCCCCGCGGAATCAGCGGCCCCAGTTCCTCCGTCCCGAAATCGAATCGCTCGACTTGCGGCTTATCGGCGGCCGAGACGACGAGAACAAAAGGCCCCAGAAGAAATCCGAGCGACGCGAGCAGGGATGCGCACGAGATTCCGCAGTCGGAGAATCGCGAGTTGGATCTGGGAATCATAGGAGTTGGTTATGTCTTGGAGCGGTTCTCACGCGGTCTCCGGCATGAAAGTCGGGAAGACAATGCCGCGAGTGTCCGCGAGCGGCGCGGTCGATTGAGCGACGTGCAATTCAACGTTGCGCGCGCCCCAGGCGTAGGCGGCGCGCACGAGCTTCGCGGCCGCGCACGGGGCGAGGAACACGAGCGTCGTTCCGCGTTGGCCGTCGAGGGCCTTCCAAAGTAGCGCCACGGCCGTTTCTTCCTCGGCGGCGACACCGGGGCCGATCATTGGGAAAGAGAGATGCGTGCTCATGCCGAGGAATCCATTGACCGCGCCGTGATCATCTTCGGAAACAAGAAGGCGCCAAGCGCCGACCTCATTGCGTAGGAAAAATGCATAGTCCTTCTCGCGGCGGACACCTTGCTGCGAACGCTCGAAGTCGGCGATCCGAGCAACATCGCCCACGACGGCTTCGCGTATTCGGTTCACTCCCGCCGGGGCCGGTGTGGGCATTCCTCGCTCGGGAACAGTGATGAGCATGTCCTGGAAAATCGTCCCTGGAACCAGGCCGAGCCGCGTGTAGAGAGAAAACGAATCGAGGTTCATCAGGCTTGATACGAGCCGTGCTGGTTTGTCAAGACGCTGCGCCTTGTCGAGCACGAGCGACATCATCCTTCGGGCGATGCCGCGCCCCGCGGCGTCCGGCGAAGTGGCAACGATGCCAACGGCGACGTGCGTTTCCCGTTCGTGCGAAAAGCAGACGCCGACGATCTCGCCGCTCTCCGTGCGAGCGGTCACGCATTCGCCGGGATCGAGGGCCTCATACACCTCCGAGAAAAGTGTGAACGGCTCGTGACGATCACCGTAGCGCGCGCCCTGCCGGAGACGGCTTTCATACCAATGCACCAGCGCGCGGTGCAGTAGTCGCGCGATCGGCTCGCGATCGGCAAGAGTGAGTGGAGTGAAAGCAATGTGTTCGGTCATGAGTCGGCTAATCGTATGGTTGTCTTTCGGGTCGCGGCGAAAGCGGTGAGGCGTCTCGATTTTCGCAACATGCCAGACGCTATTCCCGCTTCGCCCGCTCGATGATCTGAAGGGCGTCTTCCGCGAGCAGAAAACCGTCGGCACAAAGCTTCTGCGCCGCCTCGGTGAGACGGGCGAGGTAGTCGGCGTGCGTCGGATAGCGTTCTTCGAGCGACAAACGCGGATCGCCCGACTTCATGCGTTCGGCTTTGGTCTTTGCGAAGGGAATGAACATACCGTCGAGCGGTGAGAGCATCGTTTCGGCGCCGACTTCGGGCGAGCGAAGATTCCAACCCGTGTAGGTGCCGAGCGGCGCCGCGACCTCGGGCAGCACGATGCCGGACGTTTCATTCCCGTCGGCATTCACGGCGGGTACGAGCGTCTGAAACGGCGCTCCGACCTGCGGCGGGATGATATCCGCGACGCCCTCGCTGTGAAACCGCGGGCCGAAATCGAGCCGCGGCGGCTGATAGGCATGCGTGGGAACGTTGTGGCCCGGTATCTTCGGAAATTGGGATTTCCACACGTCGAAACTCACGAGCGTTTTGTCCGCGAGCCGTGGATGGCGGCTCGGCGGCGGTGCTTGGCCGCTTTGCGTCCAATTCGAAAGGTGAAGCAACATTGCGCGTAGCACCGGACCGCGGTCGTCGAGCGTGTTGCGCGGCTGCTGGCAGATTCCCGGCGTGCCGTCGCTTTTGCCGAGGTGCTGGGCGCCGGCCACAAGATACACGCGCACGTCGTCGGGCAGGACGAGGTCCGTCTTACCTTCCGCATCCGTGTGCAGCAGCGAGGCGGCGCGGCTCCAATACTCCGTCGAGGTTTGCGTGAAGATGATCCGCGGCGTGCGGCCGGACTTCTTTGCACGCGCGAGCGAATCGCCGGAGCGGCCCGTCACCGGGTCGGTTTGGAGAAGGGGCGCGAGCGGGAAGAATTCGCTGCCGGAAAGGCGCCCCTCGTGCTGCGTGCCGTACTCCGTGCTCATGCGGAAACGCTGGTTGAACATCCCCTTGCCGGCGCCGGCGACGTGGATCAGCGCTCCGTCGAAGACGATGCGGCCTTTTTCATCATCATTCAGCCCTTCATAGAGGAAATGGTGAATCACGCGGCCCGACTGGGAGATGCCAAATACGCACGCGTTGCGGATCGCGCCGGCCAACGGATTTTTCTGCGCATCGCCGTACCGGAAAAACGACACGCAATCTCGCATTGCCGTGAGACCGAGGCCGGTCACGCGCGGCTCTTTCGCCGTATAGACAAGATCATAGAGCCATCCGGGACGCAGGCCGTCTTTCACGTACAGATGCGTGGCGTCGGGAACGAACTTTTCATTTTCCCAGCGGCCGAAGGCCCACGCTTCGCGCGGCACTTCGACGCCTCCCGCATCTCGACGCGGTCGCATCATCAGCGTGGCGTCCGCGTTGGCGAGGCTGACCGAGGGATAAGCCGCGCCAATGCCCCACGGACTCCATGAAAAGGCTCGGCTGAAAGTCTTCTCGGTGCTCGTGATCTCAAGATGCGCTCGCCCGGTGATCGTCCTGCCGTGCTCGGTCGCTATCGGCAGCCCGCAGAGCAGCCGCTGCGTGTCGTCGGCCTGCACCTCGCCGTTCCATCCGCACCACAGTACGGAGAAGCCGTGCCGCATAAGGAAGCCTTGACCCGCATGCGCTTCGTTCTGAGGATCATTCGTACGCTCGCCGTCATTGAAGGTCGACAGCGCGAGCATATTCCCGCGGTTGTTGACGTCGTAGAGAAGTTGGCCGTTGCCTTTCTTCGCCTCAACCGGCTTCAGCAGGAAAAAGTCCGCCCAACTCTCAACCTTGCCGTTTGCGTTGCGCGGCGCACGTTGTAAATCGCAGATGCGCTCGTTCGCGGCGTTCTGCGGATCGGTTTCCAGAAACATTCGCCCCTTGATGCGCTCGTAAGCACCCGCAGGACCGAAAACTTTCCCCTCGGCAAACGGCGAGCGATCGGCGATCTCAACGCGGACGACTTCCGCGCGAGCTGCGGCTCCCAGACAGGCGGCGAGCAGAATCGAAAGGCAATATCTCATGGCGAGGTCCGCACCTGTTGCAGCATCTCCAGTGCTCGCGCGGTGATCTTTTCGGACGCTTCGCGTTCGACGCGATTGGTGCCGAGCCACGTTTCGTACCCGCCGAGGTCGTGGTGACGCGGTGTGGGCAAGTAGCCGTTGCTGCCGTTCGCCAGTTCGATGGTGAAGGTGTCCTTGAACGGGCTGCGGGCTTTGATTTCGAGGCCGATTTCGGTGAAGACTTCAAACGGGATGGACGCGATGCCGAGTTCGCCGATACGGAAGGCCTGGATCACGACATGGACCGTATCCGACTTTTCCAGCCTCGCGGCCATCACGCGCTCGGCATAGGGCTGCTCCAGGCGATGCACGGGCACTGTGCCTCTCGGCTTGTTGAGCACGCTTTCAGCCCACTGAATCATCTCCGGCGTCGGCCGGCGCACGGCGAGCTCCAACTCGCTCGCGGCCGCCTTGAGCGGCGCCCAGTCTTGATACGTGAGTGTCTGTCGAACACGCAACACTTCTTGCGCGAGATCGTCGGCGACAAGTTTGATCTTCTCATACGGCTTGCGTGGCACTGCAGGGGACTTGCCGCTGTAGTCGTTGTTGTTAACGTCACCGCAGGGACCGTTGGCCAAAATGCCGACACAAGGCGCTCCCAGTTTCTGCTCGATGCGACGGCAGAATTCCCCGAAGTAATCCGCCGACAAGTCTTCTCTGTTGACGCCACCGACATAGTGCAACCAGTAGTTCGCCATCAGCGCGATCTGGCGACCGTCGGCCGCTTGCACCGAGAGGCAATAGACCTCGGGATTTGTCGGTCCGGCGGGGCCGGCGAGGTTCGAACGCAGCGCACTGCTCGGATTCATCACCGCGCGATCCTGCCCACCAAAGGGATTGGGATTTGTGACACCTTCCGCCAGCAGATAACGGCGGTTGAAGACGTGCTGCGGCAGCCGGCCCGCGCCCCACGCGATGCGGGCAGGCTCCAGATTGTTCAGCGCGCGCTTCACGCCGTCGACCACGCGTGAGATAAGAAAGCTGCGGTAGTTCAGCGAGGCATCGTTGTTGGTGACGGCCGCCACACTGGAGTGCGTGTGCGTGCCGGAGAACATCATCTGCGAGGCCGGAATGCCCGTGTCTGCTTCGAGTTTCTGCTTCGCTTCGTCCCAGATATCGCGACCGAGAGAAATGATGTCCGCCACGGCAAACACGAGCTTCGTCGTACCGTCATCGAGGACCAGGCAGCGCACATGCAACTCATCATGCACGTGCTTCGCGATCGGACGCGGCGCGAAGTTCCCCACGATCTCCATGCCCAACGGCGGCGTGATATTGCTCGTGGCCGCACCCGCCCTGAACACAGGCTTGTCCTGGGCGCAGACGAGGACGGGAAAGAGCGTAAAGCAGACGATGAACGGAAGTGTGATGTGTGAGCGAATTAATGCGAGCATGGTTTTTCAATCTCCATTCCGGACTTTTCTTCGGGGCGGGCGATTACGACACAGGCTTGTTTCGCTTTCGTTTTTCCATCGTCGCCCTTGATGGCCGTGTTTTGAGCGATGAGGATGCAACCGCTGCGGATCGGTGCGATGTCGACCGAGGCGTTGAATTCCCATTTGCCGGTGACCTGGAACTTTTCATCCGCACGCAAAAGCATTCGTGGCTTGAACGCAGTACAGGCCGACAAGCACGAAAGCGAGAGGAATAAACCTCATCTGCGCGGTTATTTCTGGGGGGCGTTGAACTGTGGTGGATTGGGTTTCAGATACGGTTTCAGTGCCTCGAAGCGAAAATCAATCTCCGCGATCTCCTCAGCGTTCAGTTGCAGTTCCGAAAAGATTGGCTTGTCCGGAATACTTCGGTTGGCGCCGTATTGGCGGGAGACCATGTTTTTGAAGACACCTCGCTTCTTCCAGAGATGAAGCTGGAAGCCGCGCAGATCGCCGCCGGGAAGATGCTGTCCGAGATTGAAGAGCAGCATCAGCTTCGCGTGGATATCGCGGACTGCGTCGGGGTCTTTGCCGCTCTCCATGAGCGACCAAAGACGTGCGAGCACATCGGCATAGACCGCGCGTTCGGTGATCAAGCCTTCGGCGCCGAGGTGCGATTCATACAGCCAGCCATGCGCGCCGCGGGCGCTGAACACGCGCCGAATCGGCGGCCGCGCGGCCAGCAACTCGCGTGTGCGGGCGATGACCGGTGCGGCTTCCTCCTTGATGTAGCCGAAATGAGGAAACTCCCGCGCCAACTCGATCAGCAGCGGGACCGAGGGAACCGGCCCCTTGTAGGCGACACCGCCGGTGGTCTGGAGAATCACGGGCCGCTGCGCGACCGCCGCCAGCGCACGCCAATACCGACGCAGGTCGTCTTCCGTCCGGCCCGAGTCTGGTGGCCGCGAGATGATCGCGGCCGGCGCGAGTCGCTCGGCATGTCGCGCGAAGACGAGCATCTCCTCCGTGTCTTTGCCCTGCACCCCGAGGCAAAGCGCCGTGCTCAGACCGCGCGACGCGTTCGCCAGCACCTCCATGCCGCGTAGCTTTTCGTCGGTGGTCAGGAGATCCACGCTGTCGCCCGACTGGGGCCAGATCATGCCGGGACAGCCACCCCAATCCACGAAACGTGCCTGATGCGCGAGCACCTCGAAATCCACTTCCCCCGCCTCGGTGAAAGGCGTCGATAGAATCGGAAACGGCCCGGAGATTCTTGGGTCGGCGGTAGCGGCCTGCGTGCGCTCGGCGGCGCGCAGCGCGGCTCCAATCCAAAGGCCCGAAGCGCCGGCGATAACCGTTCCGAGCAATCTTCGTCGAGTGGTCGGTCGTTCCATGATGCTATAGCCCAGTACTTTCGGACAGCGGCGGGGTGCATGGTTCACGCCTCAATTGCGGGGGCGTGTGCGGCTTCAAACTGATCAGGTGACTGGCGCCCCAACGTCTGATGCAGAGGATGAGGATTATAAAACGCTTCGATGCACTCGAACACACTCCAACGGGCCGCTTCTCGATCAGCGAACATTTGACGATTCGTCCATTCGTGCTTGAGCGACCAGAAGAATCGCTCCATCACCGCGTTGTCGTAACAACAGCCCGTGCGACTCGTCGAACACTCGATGCCTAACGTCCGCAAGTTGCTCGCCGCTTTGCGGATGCGCCACGGCGCGCACGCAAACCACGGCTGCCGCAACTGCGTCGGCCGACATCAGACTGGACTCGACGACGCGCTGGGCGAATTGATCCAGAGAAACCGCCATGAGATAAATTTCGGGACAAGACGCGTTGCGGCGGGCGGCGCAGCGCGTTTCGTCGACAACTCAAATCTGCTTCCGACAGGTCGATAGTCTACTACGGACGTGGCCGCGATTCCATCCGAGAGGGGCGTTTGCTGGCACCCCTCACTCGTGTACTTTACCTACAACCTCGATCGCTGTCATGCAAGAGCTCGGCGCCATGCGGCTGACATGACTCCATGGCGCGCTGCAATGCCGTACTTACCAACTCGGTCTCCAACGAATCTCCCAGTGACCACCCCACTGCATGGCGACTGCACCGTGCGATCGCCACGCGATATCAGATTCTAACGCAGTCGCTGGACCTGTGGCACGGTCATCATTGTCTTGGCCGAAGAGTGCGGTGTTCGCTCAACTACGATTCTCAGGTCTTTGGCATACACGTTGCTTGCCCCCGACAGGAACGCCAAGGGCGGCTTGGAACATGCGAGTTCGTTTCGCGTTGGATGACGCAGGCCGCTTCGCTTTGTTGCGAGGTCTCCGGGCCAACGTCGGCACAAGCTACCGCCCCTCTCATCAAGGCGTGTAGCTTTAACGCCGCATTTCCGGAGAGTTACAAACCATGCTGCCGATCTTCGGAACTCGCAAATTGCTCTGCGACGGCTTAGCGCGGCACGATCTCTTGCAGATTCGCGGACTCGGTGCATTGGGATTGTCGCTGGCGGATTTGATGCATCTTGGCGCCGTATCGCTGGCAGCGGCGCGCGGCGCCATGAAGTTTGGGCAAGCCAGGCCATGTATTCTTTTGTTTCTGTTTGGTTTGCCGCCTCAGCATTGCTACCCAGTCGCTTCGTAAAGCGTCGCCGTCAACCGATCGTTTGCGTCCGGTGGGCTTTGACCTCCACGGGAGAACACACTCAATGTACACTTCAGCTTCGCGATGCGTCGTTCTTGTCGCATTCTTGATCACCGGCGCGAAATCCGTCGCCGTCGAACTCAATCCGATTCAGACGGAAAATAGAAAACCAGGCGCCGACGATTGGCAACTTACCCACATCCGGCTCGACTCGCGCGACGGGACGCGTTCGCCGTGGATCCAAGGCTACTGTTCAAAGCAAAGTGTTGCGGCCGGAGAAACGATTGACATCTTCGTGTCGACCGATCCGCTGGTGAAGTTTGAGATCGAGATATTCCGCACCGGCTACTACGGCGGCAAAGGCGCGCGATCGATCAAGCGAATCGGCCCGCTTCAAGGCATTGCTCAGGCGACGCCGCAGCCCGGCGAGAAGAATTTACACGAGTGTCGCTGGCAAGCCTCGACAAAACCGACGATTCCCGACGACTGGCTCAGCGGAGTTTATCTCGGTCGACTTACGACCTTGCCGGAGTCGCCGGACGAGCCGTATTGGCAGAGTTACGTCATCTTTATCGTCCGTGACGACCGCCCCGCCGACATCCTCTTCCAATGCTCGGACAATACGTGGCAGGCCTGAATGGCACTGCCGGGGGTTTTGGGGGAAATGGGCGCAGCGGCGACCGGCACAGCGCGGCTGCGATTTGTGGTTCACGTTTTCTTGCCGAAGCGGGGCG
>JAANMU010002047.1_pt1 | contig 16154 bp, 17 predicted proteins | sample 7279701 | NCBI WGS metagenome assembly JAANMU01 (sample SAMN14094539, study PRJNA606508) | bioreactor metagenome | isolation source: A lab-scale SPAN reactor treating ammonium-rich wastewater day 57 | place: Ireland: Galway | collected 2017-03-13 | reverse complement strand
TAAACTCCGATGGATCGAGTTTGTCGAGATCAACCTTAACAAATTACACCAACTTATTCTGACCCTTTTTCAACTCTAAAGAGTCTTATCCACCTTAAATAAGCCAGCCAACTTATTATCAATTCGGCGCATATCAACTACGCATTGAACTTTTACGCGCTTTATTTCTTGACGGCGCAGACAAACCACCGCGTTTGAAAGATGAAAGTGCCCAAGCATGGACTCACAACGCACTCGCCAACGCCTACGGTCAAACTGGACAGCCGCGCCGCGCCGTTACACTGTTTGAAATGCAAATTGCCATTCGAGAAAAACAAGGTGACAAGCGGAATCTCGCTATTGGATTAGAAAACTTGGCGATGGCTGTGCAATATTTTATCGGTGCGCTAAGAGAAGCAGAACGTAATCTGCGCCGCAGTATTGATCTATGCCGCGAGATTGTGGATGAATCCTGGGAAGCCGTCGGTCACAGGGAGCTTGGGAGAGTCTTGTTTTATCGTGGTAAATGGAATGATTCGAAACAAGAATTGGAAACCGCTGAAAAGTTATTTGAGAAAAACAAGAATGTTCAATCGTTAAGTGTCACTTGGTCATCTCGCGCCCTGCGTTTTCTACTGATAGCGCGTACCAATCCCCAATCAAAAATCGTAAATCTGAAATCGTCAATTGAGTGTGCCCAACGCGCCCTTGAACTGGCAGATGAAGACGCAAGAACGGATGCGCCAACTCCCCGTGATTATGTTCGCGCCTATTGGCTTCTTGGTTCAGCCTATCGCGCCAATAACGAATTGACTCTGGCAGAAGAAAACCTATCCAAAGCGCTCAATCTTTGTCGGCAAATCAATTTGGTTGAAATGGAAGCCGACATCCTGCTCGATGTGGCGCGGTTGCGTTACGCGCAGGGCGATTTCAAAGACGCGCAGGAAAAAGCGTCCGAGGCGCTGGTGATTACGGAGCGCAGCGGGTATGTGTTGCAGGGGGCGGATGTGAATTTGTTTTTGGCGGAACTCACCCTCACCCTTGATCCCTCTCCCGAGGGGAGAGGGAAAGCGCGGGGATATGCCGAGGAAGCCAAGAAACTCGCCACGTGCGACGGTCCGCCGTATTATTACAAGGTGGCGTATGAGGAGGCCGAGAGGATGTTGGAGGGGTTGAAGTAGTAGTAACATCACACTCGCAAGAGGAAAAAGGATATGTCTCGAAATCTTTGGTTAGGAATTATCCTAATTGCCATTGGCTTGGTCGGTTTATCAATTTACCATGCGTTACAGCCTGACTCTGATGCCGCGGGTTGGGTACAAGTTGGCATTGCAGCGCTCGGGGTTCCGATTCTATTGAGAGAGTTGAATCAAATCCGCGAGGCAATTAACCAAAAGCCAGTTATTAGCGTTGGACTCGCCAACGTGAAGGATTTACCTTTATCCAATGTTCGAGATCTGCCATCTCTAAAAACATGTCTAGAGATTTCTCACGGATATCCTCACTTTTGGCTCGTAATTAGAAATTGCGGCAAAGTTACCGCCAAATCAGTAAAAATTCATTTTGAATTCTTGAAAGCAATCCATGACAACAAGTTGCTTCAACCTGTGATCAGGACAGAAGACTGGCTAGGAGACGAACGATATACGTTCAAGATAGTGAACAATGCCGATTTTGTATTCATTGGTGGAACAGATTGGGTGTTACATGCAAACGATACTGACATGTTTGATTTCTATATCACCACATCAATAGTTATGGGAAAGCAAAGAGAACGCCCTGACTTTGGAAATTATGAATTCAGATGCACAGTATGGGCGGATGGGCTTGATAAACCAATTGCAGAAAAACTGATGATAAGTATTGTAGACAAAATCTAGTTTGACTGTTACCAACCTGAAACAAAAATGGACTCAGCCGCTCGCCGAGTCCATTTTTTACTGCTCACTGAACACTGGTCACTGTCCAGCCTGCAACCGCTCCGCCAGCCACATCTTGATGATGGATTGACGCGTGACACCCAGTCGTTTTGCTTCACGGTCGAGGGCGGCGAGCATCCAAACAGGGATATCCATGTTAATCCGCTTCTGCTCCTCGGCGGGACGCCGCGCCTTGGATAGCTCCAGATGTTCGATGACGCTTTGGTCGTTATCGAATTTTTTATCGAAACTAGAGGCTTTCGTTTTCATAGAGTTCGATCTCCTCGTCTCTTGAACGCCGCACGGAAATGATCCGAACGTTTTCGCCGCGATACGTGATCACTGCCGACCAATGTCTTCCTTTGATTTTACCGATCACCAGAAAGCGCGGCTCATCCAGGTTTCTCGCAGGGATTTCGAGACACTCCTCATCATCCCAAAGCGATTGTGCCTCATCGAAGTCAATGCCGTGTTTTGCACGATTCAAATCGCTTTTGTGCGGATCGTATTCAAAAGGCATGGAGGAATTATACCAATAACAAAAATGGACTCAGCCACTCGCCGAGTCCATTTTCACTCCAGTCTTTGCGAAGCATCCCCACGGGACTAATTCTCCAATTCTCGACATCCTCCAATTACCATTTACCAATTACTCGCCGACAGGCGTGAAGTAAACATCCGTCGGCTTCAATTTAGAGTTCCTCAAAAAGCGCGGTTTCACCTCCATCCCGATCCAATCCAGCGACGGCGCGTCGGGGTCAACGCCCATCAGGCGCGTGAGCAACAGCGTGTTCACGCCCTCGAACTCGATCAACGCCAGCACGAACGGACATTCAGGCAAAAACTCCTCCGAGCCGAAATAACAAACGGTGAACGCATGCACCTTCGCAGGGACGTTCGTGATGTCAATCCATTTCGTCTCCGCGCCCGAATACATGTCGTGGCCGCGCGGGTTGGCGGTGGTGTATCCGCTGGCAGGGTCGCGTGAAGCGAGCAGGCGTTTATTCGTCAACGCCGCGAACCACGGGCTGTCCTGTCCGTACGAATGCAGGTACGTGATCCTGTATTCCTGCTCGATCTGGATCGGCGCCATCTTCTTCAAAAATTCCAGCGCCTCTTCACCCGCACCGATCGGGAATGGGACGCCATGCACGACGAACCCGCCCAAAGTCTCTTCTCGTTGTGATGGTAACTTAGCCATGACTTAACCCTCTCTTTCCAAAACGGAAACCGTGACATACGTCCCCGTCCCCGCGTGACTATGGATCGCGCCCCGCTTCGCATCCTTGACTTGAAGTTGGTCGTCGCGAAAATGCTTTTGAATCGTCCCTTGCAGTTGCCAGATCGCGAAAACGCCTTGCATGAGTCCCGTCGCGCCGACGGGATGTCCGCAAGCGATCAGTCCGCCCGAGGGATTCACCGCGCAAATGGGCTTGTCTTTCAACTTCAAGCCATAATCAATGTTCGGCAGGAACGCCTTGCCCGATTCCGCAAACGGACCTCCCTCCCCGTAGCGACATAATCCCAGATCTTCATACGTCTGGATTTCAGACGACGTATACGCGTCGTGCAATTCGATGAAGTCCAGTTCGTTCAGCGGATCATGGATGCCTGCGTGCTTCCATGCCATATTGCCCGCCGCGCGTCCCGCGCGGAACGAATGGACTCCGGGATAACGTGTGCCGTGATCCCAAAGTTTTTTGTAATACGCCTTCGTCTCATTCGACGACTTCTCCTGCTCGGTGGCGTAGTTTTCCATGAAGTAGTCGTAATCCACGTGCGGACGATCCGCCATGCGCATCGCATCCGTGCCGCGCCCGATGCCTGTCACTCTCACAAGCGGACGCGCCACCTTCGCCCCCGCGGCTTCGAGTTTCTTCAAGCCTTCTTCCGAGCAGAGAATGGTCGCCGCCGCGCCATCGGACATCACGCAGATGTCAAGCCGCGTCAGGGGCCACGCCACCATCGGAGCGTTCCGCACGTCCTGAATCGTGATGCGTTGACTCTTTTGCGCGTATGGGTTGTGGAACGCGTTGATGTAGTTCTTCACGCTCACGTGCGCCATCTGCTCGACCGTCGTGCCGAACTCGCGCATGTGCCGCGTCACCATCATGGCGTAGTAGCCCGAATAAAAGCCCCCGACGGGATAATCGAACGACACGTCGGAGGCGAGAGCGATGAACTCGTTGCCCTTCCATGTTTCGACATGGCTCATCGTCTCGAAGCCGTAGGCTACGCACACATCCATGTGACCCGAAGCGACCGACTTCCACGCCTCCTGAAAGCACAGTCCGCCTGTCGCGCCGCCGCCCTCCACGCGGTGACCGGGTTTGGGACACAGCCCGAGGTAGTCCTGAGCCATGATGCCAGCCATCAGTTGTCGGGTGAAATGATCCGAGAAGTACGAGGCGACGGATCCGTCCACGATGCGGGTGAAGGTCGGGAAATCGAGTCCGATATCGGCGATGGCGTAGTCGTAGGCTTCTTTGATGATCGCCTGGAACGTTTTATCGGGTCGTGCTTTAGCGAATTTCGATACCCCGCCTGAGATTGCGTAAACCGGTCTCATCAGCAAACCTCCTTGAATGAAGATACCCTATCTTCGCAGAAATCGAAACAAAATACAACTGACATTCATCCGTAATTTATATCCTCCTCCTTCGACGAATTGTGTTTCTGTAAATTTGCAGTACAATTGCAAATATGCAGAAAGAAATTTATTTCCCAAGGAGTATCGAACCTCATGTCAAAAAGGCGGCGCGCGAATTTCCAGCCGTCGCGCTTGTGGGACCGCGCCAATCGGGAAAGACCACGCTCCTCCAAAATTTGTTTGGGGAAAGTCATTCCATTATCTCGCTGGAGCCGCCCGATGTGCGCGCGAGCGCGTTGACCGATCCACGCGGATTTCTCGCCTTGTACACTCCGCCTGTCGTCTTCGATGAAATCCAATATACTCCGGGTCTTCTGCCTTACATCAAGGAAGAAATAGATAAGCAAAGAAACAAGGCGGGACAGTTCATCATCACAGGTTCGCAAAACCTGCTCCTCATGCAACAAGTGACCGAAAGTCTCGCGGGGCGCGCTGCCGTATTGAAGTTGCTGCCTCTTTCACGCTGGGAATTTTTCGAGACACCCACGCGTACCTTACCGTGGGAAAAGACTTCATCCACCGCTCTGCCAACGCAGACCCCCATAGAACTGTGGGAGCAAATCCTGCGCGGCTTTTACCCTGAACTGGCGCGTGACCCCGAGCGCGACGCGCGTCTGTGGCAGGCAAGCTACGTTCAGACATATCTCGAGCGTGACGTTCGCAACCTGCGCAACATTGGCGACCTGACCCTGTTCCAGGCTTTCCTGCGCGCGCTGGCGGCTCGGGGCGCGCAGATCCTGAACCTGAGTCAACTGGCGCGGGACGTGGGCGTTTCGGTCAACACCGCCAAGGATTGGATATCCATTCTTGAGGCGAGTTTCCAAATTTTCATCCTTCGCCCTTATTACGCAAACATCGGCAAACGGCTGATCAAATCGCCCAAAGTCTACTTCACAGATACGGGTTTGCTGTGCTATCTGGTTGGCTTGCGCGATATTGAACACGCCATCGCCGGACCGATGAGCGGCGCGATCTTCGAGAATTTCGTCATCGCGGAATTGTTCAAGATATTCCTCCATCGGGGCGAAGAACCGAACCTGTACTACTGGCGCACCTCCGATGGCTCAGAGGTGGATTTGATCGTTGACGCGCAGGGGGAATTGATCCCCATCGAGATCAAGCAGACCAAAACGTCGAATCCCGAAATGGCGAAAGAGATTTTATCCTTCCAAAAGATCTTCAAAAACAAGGCGGGCAAGGGATATGTGATTTACACCGGCAATATGGTTCTTCCATTGGAAAAAGATGTGATCGCTTTCCCGTTGAACAACTTGTAAAACTTCTTCTCCATCCTGTCTTTCACTTCGACTCCGCTCAGTGCAGGCTTCGCGACCTTCGCGCCTGCGCGGTTAAAAATCCCGGCATCCCGTGTCTCTGTGGCAAACAAATTTATGCTAGACTCTGCCCATGGAAACCCTCTCCACCTCCATCTCCCCCTCCGATCCGCAATTCCTCGAAAACAAAAAGCACAACCTCGGACTCGCCCACACCCTGCGCGAACGCCTCGCTGAAGTGCGCAAGGGCGGCGGCGAAAAATACCGCAAACGCCACGAGTCACAGGGCAAGCTCTTCGTCCGCGACCGCATCGAACGCCTGCTCGACACTGGCTCCCCCTTCCTCGAACTTTCCCCGCTCGCGGCGGTCGGCATGTACGACCTCGAAGCCCCAGGCGCGGGCATCGTCACCGGTATCGGACGCGTCAGCAACCGCGAAGTGACGATCGTCGCCAATGATGCCACGGTCAAAGGCGGATCGTATTTCCCGATGACGGTCAAAAAGCATCTGCGCGCCCAGCAGATCGCCGAGGAGAATCACCTGCCCTGCCTGTACCTCGTCGATTCGGGCGGAGCATTTTTGCCGTTGCAAGATGAGGTGTTCCCCGATGTCAATCACTTCGGTCGCATTTTCTACAACCAGGCGCGCATGTCCGCCAAGAAGATTCCGCAGATCGCGGCGGTGATGGGCAGTTGCACGGCGGGCGGCGCCTACGTCCCTGCCATGAGCGACGAAGCCATCATCGTCAAAGGCACTGGCACGATCTTTCTCGGCGGACCTCCGCTCGTGAAAGCCGCGACGGGCGAGGATGTCAGCGCGGAGGATCTGGGCGGAGCAGATGTCCACACGCGCTTGAGCGGAGTTGCAGATCACCTCGCTGAAGATGACGATCACGCGATTGAACTATTGCGTTCCATTGTCGAAACGCTTCCGAGGAATGTAGAAAGTGGAAAGTCGTCTTTCTACTTTCCACTTTCTGCTCCTGAAGAGCCGCTCCATCCTGCCGAGGAAATCTATGGTATTTTGCCCAGCACCTTCAGGGAAAGTTACGACGTGAGAGAAATTATTGCTCGTATCGTGGACGGCAGCAAATTCCGCGAGTTCAAAGCGCGCTACGGCACGACTCTCGTCTGCGGGTTCGCACATATTCACGGATACCCGGTCGGCATCATCGCCAACAACGGAGTCCTGTTCAGCGAGTCCGCGCTCAAAGCGACACACTTCATCGAACTCTGCGACCAGCGCGGGATTCCGCTTGTGTTCCTGCAAAACATCACCGGCTTCATGGTGGGACGTGAAGCGGAAGTCGGCGGTATCGCCAAGGACGGCGCGAAGATGGTCCATGCAGTTGCAACGACCCGCGTCCCAAAACTGACCGTCGTCATCGGCGGTTCGTTCGGCGCGGGCAACTACGCCATGAGTGGACGCGCCTACGGCTCCCGCTTCCTGTGGATGTGGCCCAATGCCCGCATCTCCGTCATGGGCGGGGAACAAGCTGCCAACGTCCTGCTCACCATCAAACAGGACCAACTCGCCCGCGAAGGCAAACCTCCCATGACAAAAGAGGAAGCCGACGAGTTCAAACGTCCCATTTTGGAGAAATACGAAAACGAAGGCAATCCGTATCATTCGACAGCAAGATTGTGGGATGATGGGGTAATTGATCCGGTGGATACGCGTCAAGTTTTGGGGTTGGCGTTGTCGGTCGTGTTGAATTCGCCGGTGGAGGAGCAAAACTTCGGAGTCTTCCGAATGTAGAAAGTGGAAAGTAGAAAGTAGAAAGTGGAAAGTGGAAAGTGAGGCGCTTGTGAATTATCAGGAATGGATGGACACCGTGATGGACGAGATAAGGCACGACCCTCTCTGGAATCTTGAGGTCTATCGTCTCGGCTTGTTTATTGGCGATATTACCTGGGATGATACTGAACAACTGGACAAAAGCTCACATACACGCGGCGCCGCCGATCAAATCCGCCGTTCGTTGGATTCGATCAGCGCCAATATTGCCGAGGGATATTCACGCTCCACTGGTAAAGACCGCGCACGCTATTTTGAATATTCCCTGGGCGAAGCGCGTGAGGCACGGGATAGATACTACAAAGTCCGGCGGGCGATGAAACAGGAGGTCGTTTTACATCGCATCAAGGTATTGACACATATTGTAAAAATCCTGAACACCTTTGTCCCGTCACAACGCAAGCGCGGCATTCGAGAAGAGAAAGGCATCTACATCGCCCTCTCCGATTTCGAAACCGAGATCCTCCACGCACCAATACCAACCTCTTAACCCACTTTCCACTTTCCACTTTACCACCTTCCACCTTCCACTTTCCACCTTCCACCCTCCACTTTCCACTTTCTACCTTCCACTTTCCACCTTCCACCTTCCACTTTCCACTTTCTACTTTCCACTCTCCAAAGGAAACCACCCATGACCTTCCCCCAATCTTCTGGCTCCCCCCACCATTTCCTCGCCCAACTCGCCGGCGGCTGGACAGGCTCTTCCAAGTTATGGCTTGAGCCCGGCAAATTGGCTGGCGAGTCGCCCCTTGTCGGCAACATCCAACTCCTCCTCGATGGACGCTTTGCATTATTCTTATATCAATCCTCCGTCGAAGGCGAAGCGCAGCATGGCATGTTCACCTTTGGCTACAACACCCTGCTCGACCGCTACGAAGCCTCGTGGATTGATTCCTTCCACAACAACACCGCCATCATGTTCTGCACCGGGACCGCCACCGATAACGGCTTCTCCGTCCTCGGCAGTTACCCCGATCCCTCCGGCGGACCGGACTGGGGCTGGCGCACGGAAGTCACACTCGAAGACGAAGACCATCTCACCATCACCGCCTACAACATCCATCCCGAACTCGGCGAAGCCAAAGCCACCGAAGCAAGATTGACGCGAACCAAATGACCTTCAATAAAATTCTCATTGCCAATCGCGGCGAGATCGCCCTCCGCATCATGCGCGCCTGCCGTGAGCTCGGCATCGAGACCGTTGCCGTCTATTCCGATGCAGATAAAAATTCCGCGCACGCACAGTTTGCTGATGAAGCGATTCACATCGGCGCGGCGCCGCCAAAAGAATCCTATTTGAATGCGGATGTCTTGATCCGCGCCGCGCTCGACTCCCAGGCAGACGCCATTCATCCGGGCTATGGATTCCTCTCGGAAAACGCCTCATTCGCCGCCGCAGTTGACTCCGCGGACCTGACCTTCATCGGTCCCTCAGCCGACTCCATCCGCGCCATGGGCGACAAGGCGGAGTCAAAGATTCGGATGAAAAAAGCGGGCGTCCCGACGGTTCCCGGAGCCGAGGGGTTGGAGTCCTTCGCAGATTTTGAAAAAGCCGCCAAAGAGATCGGGTATCCCATTTTGGTGAAAGCCTCCGCGGGAGGAGGCGGCAAAGGGATGCGCGTCGTCTGGGACGCGGACGACCTGCCCGAAGAACTCGATGCCGCGCGCCGCGAAGCCTTGAACGCCTTTGGAGACGATCGTTTGCTCATCGAAAAATATATCGCAGACGCGCATCACATCGAGTTCCAGGTCTTCGGCGACAAACATGGACATCTCGTCCATCTCTTCGAGCGCGAATGCTCCGTACAGCGCCGACACCAAAAAATTATCGAAGAAACTCCCTCGCCGTTGCTCACGCCAGAGTTACGAAAGCAAATGGGCGAAGCCGCAGTAAAAGCGGCGAAAGCCGTGAACTACTACAACGCCGGCACAATAGAATTTATCTTCGACCCTCTACTTTCCACGCCTGCCCTGAGCGGAGACGAAGGGTTCTACTTTCTAGAAATGAACACCCGCCTGCAAGTCGAACATCCCATCACGGAATTAACCACCGGTCTTGACCTCGTCCACTGGCAGATTCGCGTCGCGGCGGGAGAACGCTTTCCATACTCACAAGAACAACTCTCCCAACGCGGACACGCCATCGAATGCCGCGTCTACGCCGAAGACCCTGCAAACGGATTTTTGCCCAGCACTGGCAAACTCCTGCAATACATCGAACCGCGCGGACCCGGCATCCGCGTGGACTCGGGTTTCCGTGCTGGTGATGAGGTAACGCATTTCTACGATCCCCTGCTGGCGAAGTTGATCGTTCATGGAGAATCCAGAGAATTGGCAATTCAGAAGATGCAAGCCGCGTTGCGCGACTTCATCGTACATGGTGTGGTCACGAACATTGATTTCATGCAGGCAGTTCTGGAGCATCCCGATTTCGCAAACGGGAAAGTTTCCACGCGCTGGGTGGAAAACAATTTCGATTGGTCTCCGCCTGCTGAGCCATCATTTGAATCTCTCATCGCCGCATCGCTTTCCGACCTCGTTGTTCCAGGTTCCAAGTCTCAAGTCTCAAATTCGAATGAGTCTGATCCCTATAGCCCGTGGAAATCGAAAAGCGGATTCCGTAACTGATGAAAATCACACTCGACAACAACACCATTGACCTGACCCCCACCGGCAAATCCTACCGCGCCGCGATTGGAGATCGAACCTTTGAAATCGAAATCCTCCGCGCCGACATGGAGCGCGGGAGGTTGGATTTGCGTATCACCGCCCCTCACGCAATACCCCCCACGCAACTCGTAACAGCCTACGTCTCCTCCGATGGAACGAAGCGCTGGGTGACGATCAACGGGCGGACCTTTGTGTTGACCAAATCGTCGGGCGCAAGGCGAAAAAGCGCGGGACAGGATCACGCGTCGGGGTTAACCGCGCCAATGCCGGGTCAGGTAAGAAGCGTGAACGTCAGCGAGGGAGATGCGGTAATCAAAGGTCAAACGTTGATGATCCTCGAAGCGATGAAAATGGAGATTAGAATCCAGTCGCCGATGGACGGCGTGGTGTCGTCCATATCGGTCAAGGCTGGACAGACGGTGGAACGGGAGCAAATTTTGGTCGTGGTCGAAAGTCAAACGTCGAAGGTCTGACCTTTGACCTGTGACCTTCGACCTGCGACCTTCGACTTACGACTTATGACTTTCACCTTTCGACCGGGAAGCGATCATGCCAGGCAAATCTTTCGGTGAACTCAAAGTTGGGATGAACCCCGCGTTCTGGCTTTCTTTTTGGAGGGGCGTCAGCCTGCTCGCCGTTCTTCACTTGATCCTGTTCGATTTGCTGATCCTCGCCGCGCCCGAAACGACCCAGGCGCAGTACACGCCGGATGACGGTTATTATTATCTTGGGCTGGCGCGTAACTTCGTCCGCTTTGGCGAGTGGACGTTCGACGGAGGCGTCAGTCTTACGTCGGGTTTCCACCTGATGCAGGCGTACCTGCTCGCCGCGCTTTACAAGTTCGCCCAGCCTGCCCCGGAGGTTTTCGTCCGCCTGGGGTTGGGCATGAGCGCGCTGGTTACGATGATCGCCGTCCTGTTCGCCTGGCGGCTGTGCCTGCGAAAAAGCGAGCCTCTTTTCCTGATCGTTTTCACGATCCTGATAACCGCCAAATCCTTTCTTTTCAATTCGGTCTCCGTCACCGAATGGGCCCTCGTCGTTCTCATCGCTGGTTTCTATTGCGCTTATTTTTCGGACGCGCGGCGCGGCGGGGGAAACCTTCCGATCCCGTTTACATTGGGATTGCTCGGTAGTCTGGCGCGGTCGGATTTTGGGTTATTGCCGTTTTCGATCTTTATCGCAGCGTTGTTTGTTACGCGCCGCATCGAAAAGACATCGTTGACGCGCGAGGCGTTCGCCGGGTTCACCGGCGCGGCGCTCGGCGTAGGGATCGTTTTCATCCATAACTTCGTTACCACCGGCGCGTTCATTCAATCCAGCGCCCTGATGAAGAGTTACTGGTCGCAATTCGCCGCGCAAAAATTCTACTCCGCCGCGTCCCTCGGATTGCAAATACTGGGCATGGACCTGGGCTTCGCGGATTTCGAGCGATCAATTTTTCTGCTCTTTGTGCTGATGATCTCCGGCCCCGCGCTCCTGATCCTGATCTCAAAAATTAGCGGACAAAACACTCTGCCAGCCGCGCTCTTCAAACTCGATCCGCATCGCCCCATTCGCGAACGGATCCTTACGCTGGCTTCCGCGTTGTGCCTGGCGGGTTATACCGTCCTGTACGCTTCGAGCGGCGTCGTTCAGAATTGGTACACAGGGAACCTTACTTTGCCCGTCTCGATCCTTGTCCTCGCGGGGGCGCGTTATCTGGAGCGGCGGATTCTAAGGGAATATCAATTTACGACGATGTGGTTATCCCTCTTTGCGCTGGTTTCCCTGGGCGTGCAGATCCCCAGTCTCTATCCGCCCGGCGGAGGGACGTCGCCCTGGCCCCATCAGCAATTTATGCTCGAGGCGGGCAGGTATCTCGCGCAGAACCCCGCTTATGGATATGTGGGGTCGTGGAACAGCGGCATACCGGGGTATTACCAGGGAGGCGCCGGCGTTGTCAACATTGACGGATTGGTAAACAATGATATATATCCGTATGCGGTAAGCGACGACCTGCCCGCGTACCTGCGCGAAAAGAACATCCGCTATATCCTCGATTACGAGAACATGTTCCACCCGCCGTTTCCAGAGCGCGGAGGATACGACGACGCGGAGTTTCTCGAACGCCTCACGCCGATCAGGGAATTCGGTCATGGCGAATTCGTCGAGTTCAAATTCCTCCGCCTCTATCGCATTGATCCCTGAAAAAGCGCGCATAGGAGTCTGATATGCCAGGCAAATATTTCGACGAACTCGAAGTGGGGATGAAATTCAAGCACGCGGGGCGTACCGTCACCGAAATGGACAACGTGCTCTTCTCCGCGTTGACGATGAACTCACAGCCGCTGCACGTCAACGAGGATTTCGCCTCGAAGACAGAGTTCGGTCAGCGGCTGGTTAATGGAGTGTTCACGTTCGGGCTGGTCGTTGGTTTGACGGTCACTGACCTGACCGAAGGCACGATCGTGGCAAATCTTGGCTACGACAAGGTCGTGCATCCCAATCCCGTTTTCCACGGGGATACGATCTACGCCGAGAGCGAGATCATCGAGAAGCGCGAATCGAAATCAAGACCGAACGCGGGAATCGTGCGGATCAAATGCACAGGCAAAAAACCAGACGGTACAATTGTGGTCGAGTTCGAGAGGACGGCGATGTTCTTGAAGAAGTAAAAGCAACATGTCATTGCGAGGGAGCGAAGCGACCGAAGCAATCTCCTGTACGCAAGGGGATTGCTTCGACGGAAGAACGCCGTCTCGCAATGACATTTAGGAGAATTATGCACTCACGACGCGCGTTACTCTACATGCCCGGCGACGACCGGCGCAAGATCGAAAAAGCCGCGACCCTCGGCGTGGACTGTATCTGCATGGACCTGGAGGACGGGACCGCGGTCAGTAAGAAAGCCGAAGCGCGGACGGTCATTGCGCAGGCAATGAAGGAATTGGATTTCGGCAAATCCGAAAAATGTATCCGCATCAACAGCATCGGGTCGGGGTTCGAGAAGGATGATCTTGCCTCCGCGCTGCCAACACGACCCGATTCGATTGTCGTGCCCAAAATAGAGACTGCGGAACAGGTGAAGTGGGTCAGCGAACAGATCGAGTCTTTTGAATTATCAAACAAACTGAACATCGGAAGTATCCGCTTGCTGATCGGCGTGGAAACCGCGAAAGGGATTTTGAACCTCAAGGAGATCGTCGAGTCAGACAAACGTCTCGAAGCGGTCATCTTCGGCGCGGAGGATTATGCCGCCTCGGTCGGCGCGACGCGCACAAAAGAAGCGACCGAAGTGTTATACGCGCGGTCGGCGGTCGTTGCGGCGTGCGCGGCGAATGATTTACAAGCGATAGACATGGTCTACATTGACTTCAAAGATTTGGAGGGACTACGCCTCGAAGCGGAGAGGGGGGCAGGATTCGGTTTCAGCGGGAAACAGGTCATTCACCCGAATCAGGTTCCGGTGGCGCAGGAAGCGTTCACTCCATCCGACGAAGCGATCGCGTATGCAAAGCGAGTCGTCGAGTCGTTCGAGTTAAGTCAAAAAGAGGGCAAGGGCGCGTTCGCGCTCGACGGCAGGATGATTGACATGCCGCTCCTCAAGAACGCGCAAAAGGTTTTGGATCGGGCGCGCGCGGCTGGAAAGATATAATCCCCATTCAAGGATCACAATTTGATACCCATACTCTACGGATTGATCTCATCCGCTTCGTGGGGCGCGGCGGATTTCATCGGCGGGCTGGCAAGCAAACGGACCAGCCCGATCCGCGTTTTATACCTCGCGGAGATCGCGGGCTTCATCCCGTTTTTGATCCTGGCGATCCTCACGCGCGAACCCATCCCAGCCGTCCGCGATTTTCTGATGGGCGCGTTCGCCAGCCTCATCGGTCTGGGCGGGCTGATCTTTTTATACCGCGCCCTCGCCGAAGGCGCCATGACCATCGCCGCGCCGGTTTCGGCGTTGTTCGCCGCGCTCATCCCCGTGGTCTTCGGACTCTTCACCCTGGGGATTCCGTCCCTCGCGACGTTGATCGGATTCGGACTCGCCTTCCTCGCGGTCTGGTTGATCTCACAAACGGATTCGACGAACTGGCGCTTCTCGATCTCAAGCCTGCGCCTGCCTCTCATCTCAGGCTTTTTCTTCGGCTTTTACTTTATCGCCATCTATCAAGCCACGCTCCATTCCTTCTTCTGGACCCTGACCGCGGCGCGCTTTGCCGGATTCCTCGCGCTCGGGTTGTTCGCATTGTTCACGCGCCAGCCCGCCATGCCCCCGCGCGAAACGTGGACGTTGTGCATCCTCAACGGCGTGATTGACATTGCGGGAAACGGTTTCTACGTTCTCTCCGCCCAGGCGGGCCGCATAGACGTCGCCGCGGTGCTTGGGGCGTTGTATCCCGCCTCAACGGTTTTGCTGGCATGGATATTTTTGAAGGAAAGGATTTCCCTCGTTCAAACAGTGGGGATCGTATGCGCCTTCATCGCAATCGTTCTCTTCACAGTGTAACTCCGTACCGCGACATTGATGTCGCAACCCGAGAGCGACGTGAATGTCGCATTACGAAACCATCTTCGCAAAAAGATAACATGATCGAGATCAAACCCGTTCGAACCGAACAAGACACACGCCTCTTTCTCACCTTCCCCTGGCGAATCTACAAAGACGATCCGCTCTGGGTTCCGCCGCTTCTTTCCGAACGCGCCAAGGTCATTGACCCGGGACAGGGTTTGTTCTTCAAGGACGGAACCGCGGAGTTCTTCATCGCATGGAAGGATGGTCGTCCCGCAGGCACATTATGTCTCGCCGAAGACAAAAACAACACGCGCGTCAAAGGTTATGCTGAGTGCATGTACGGCTTTGTGGAGTGTGTGGAGGATTATGAAGCGTTCCAATCCATGTTCGAGTTTGCAGAAGCGTGGGCGAGCGCGAGGGACATGAAATCGTTATACGGACCCTACAACCTCGATCGGGAGGATGCGCGCGGTATCCTCATCGAAGGGCGCGACCGTCCGCCCGCGATCCTGTGCGGACATCATCCGCCTTATTATCAAACCTTCTTCGAAAGATACGGCTTCGAGAAGAACGGCGAGGACGGTCTCGCCTACGCGATTGATATTGACTTGAATCATCCGAAGGTACAGCGCCTCTCACGCCTTGCGGACAAGGTCCGTCAGAAACACCCCGAATTCAAGGTGCGCGGCGCGAACATCCGGGACATGGAGGACGAGGTCGAACGGATCGTCTTCCTGCAAAACGAGGGTTTGAAACATTTTCCGAACTTCGTCCCCTATACCCGTTCCGACATCGAAGCCATGATCCTGCCCCTGGTCCCGCTCGTGGATATGGAACTCGTCCTCTTCGCCGAAGCGGATGGCAGACCGGCAGGCTTCTTTCCCGGCGTGCCGAACTTCAACGAGGTATTGATCCACCTCAACGGCTTGCGTCATGCGTGGGATTATTTGCGCTATCTGAAATACAGGAACACGAAGCCGAAATGTCTTGCGATCAAGAGCGTGGTCGTCCCGCCGGAATATTGGGATACGGGTCTGGCGCTCCTCATGTTCGATGAAATGGCGAAACGCGCCGCCGCGCGCGGCTATCAATGGGCGGACCTGTCGTTGACCGGCGAAAGCAACGTGGATACCTTCCCCCTCGCGCATCACATGGGCGCGAAGATCTACAAGCGTTATCGGTTCTACAAGAAGGGACTTTCTCCGCTGTCACCCGCAAAAACGTAACGCGACTTTCAAATCGCAACCAAAGTAATACAACTCACCTTAGGGTTCGTAAAAAATAAGCTCCCTCACCTTCCACGAAATGGATGTCATTGCGAGGGTGTTCGTCCCGAAGCAATCCCCACTTTGCAGGAAAATCTATG
>JAANMU010002046.1_pt1 | contig 16161 bp, 15 predicted proteins | sample 7279701 | NCBI WGS metagenome assembly JAANMU01 (sample SAMN14094539, study PRJNA606508) | bioreactor metagenome | isolation source: A lab-scale SPAN reactor treating ammonium-rich wastewater day 57 | place: Ireland: Galway | collected 2017-03-13 | reverse complement strand
ATAATGGCAAGGCGCGTTTCATAATCGGGTGGGCTGACCATTGTCATTAATCCGCCGCGGAAGCGGGAGACTAGTCGGTCGGTTAATCCTGCGATTTGGGACGGTTCGCGATCGGAGGCCGTGGTAGTCGCCCGGACCCGGAGTGGCGGTCGAGTGGTGACCGAGGGCGAGAACGCGCGGGCATGGATCGCTGCGGAGTCGGTGGACCAGGAGGGCCGGAGCATCCTCCGCGTGCTCGCGACGCCGGTCGAGGGGATCGCGGAGGAGCCGGTGGACCTGGTGATCTTCGTGCCGCGGTGCGACGGGCTGACGGTGCGTAACGCGGGCGGTCCTGTGGAACTGGTCGGTGTGGCGGGGGCGGTGGACGTGGAGAGCGGCGGCGCGGGCAGGAGCGGAGGTTGGATCCGGCTGCGGTCTGATCACGCGATCTCCTCGCCGGTGCGGCTCATCACGGACGAGGGCACGATCGTCTGCGTGGTGACGCCGGACTCTGCTGGGCGGGTGAGCATGAACGCGCCGCACGGGTCGGCGAAGATTTTCGCGCCGCAGACGGTGCTGCTGGGGGCGCAGGTCTCGCAGACGGCGATCTCGGCGACGCTCAACGGCGGATCGAACGACATCGTGATGCACACCGCGAACGGCGACGCGCAGCTGATCGTGCGCGAGAAGCCGGAGAGTTACCTGACGGCGCGCATGAAGCCGTAGCCGTGGTTGTGTGCAGCTCCCTCTCCGGTTTCGTAGCCCTCGGCGTCGGCTGTCGCACGCCTTCGGCGTTCGTCGCGTCGTGCGGGTTCGGTGGACTCTACGAGTTGCGTGAGGTTCTCTCGGGTAGGGAGCAGGGGCAGGAGAGAAGTCGCCACGGAGCGGCGGGGTTCTCGATCGCGAGGGCCTGACACAAACCGTGTCACGCGGCCGCTCTGCGTGCGCCCGGGAGGAGTGCGGCGACGCATCGGCCGACCTGATCGATGACGAAGTCGCGGTGCCCTGCGTTGAAGCCGAACTCGAAGGCGACTCCGGCGTGGACGCGTGCGGTGCTGTCGGTGTGGCAGTGTGCGATGCGTCCGGTCATGGCGATGGGGGCTGGGACGTGGGGGCGCAGATCGACCCGCATCCAGAGGTAGTGTGAGCGGTCGAGCGCCTGGGCGTCGTCTGGTTCGACGAGGAGTCCGAGGCCGCCGCCGGAGACGTTGAGGAGGCTGGCGGAGAACCCCGGTCCGACTTCGGGCAGGAGCGTGTCCTCGATCGTCATCCGGGCGTCTGATTGGTCGCCGGTGGAAGCGAGGCGGAGGACGTGGTCGCGGTTGGCGACCTCGGCTGGTGCGACGGTCATGGGGTCGAGGAGGGGCCAGCACTCGACACGGGGGAGTGAGAGTTCGGCGGTCGAGATTCGGAAGAAGGAGCGTCGTTGACAGCGTTCGACGCGGGTTGGGAGGGCGAGGCGGAGTCCTCCGCGCGGCTCGTCGCCGAGGGTTCGGGAGTGGAACATCCAGCGGTTCTGGCCGATGGAGAAAGCGCCGATGAGGGCAAGCCCGGCGTCGAGTCGGATGATTCTTCCCGCAGCGGCGGGGTGCTCGACGAGCAGGTGATCGTCGCGGATGTCGAGGAGCCGGACGCGCCAGACGAGGTCCGCGCCGCTTGCGCCGTTGAGGGGCGAGTTGTCGGTAGCGCGGGCGAGGGTGATTTCGAGTGCGCCGCCGCGCTGGCGCACCTGCTCGATGCTGTCGCGCCAGCGTTCGGTACGAGACCTGTTGGGGGGCACGGATGACCTCGCTGAAGCCCGAGAGCCGAAGAGGGCATCGACCTGCGCGGGGGTCTGCTTGAGCCTGATTCGAGAGAGGGGCGTTGCCGACTCATCGGACGGGGGAGGCGGCGGGCGGGCCATGATAACCACGCAAGGACGCTGCGCCGGCGGAGAGCCGATCCCGGAGGCGTGCGAGGGAGGCGTGTGCCTGCTCGAGTTCGCGTGGAGTCAGACTCCGCCCGCCGAACCGGGCGACGTAGAAAGCGTTCGCGATGGCGTGAAGCCCCTCGGCAAGCGCGGGGTCCACACGGTCGAGTTCGCGGGCATGGAGTTCGGGGGGGCGGTGATCGGGCTTGGCCAGCCCGGCGGCGCGGAGGAGCGAGAGGGCCTCGGCATAGAAGGCGGCCTGCTGGACCCGAGCGCGGACTTCGGGATCGGCGACGTGGGCGCGGCGTCGAGCGCGGTCTGCGCGGGCGGCGCGGAGGCGTCGGACGAGCGCGATGACGCCCAGCCCCGCGGCGAGGACGATCGAGGAGGCGACGAGCGCGTTCACGAGCACGCGCCCCCACCACTTCCAATCGGGCGTCTCGAACTCACCGGCGACGCCGTCGTAGAGTCGGATCGAGCCGTCCTCTTTCGATCGCACCCAGGAGAAGAGCGAAGAGCGGGCGGAACTGTCGAATCCGACGACGGAGGTAATCCAGGCGTATTCGAGGGCGTCGAGGGCGCGCGAGATCCGGGCGAGCAGGCCGGGTCTCGGGGCGTGAAAGCGTCGGAGATCGGCGGGAGCGGTGGGGTCGTGGACTCGCCAGAATCCCGGCCCCTCTTCGACTTCGACCCATGCATGGGCGTTGCTCTCTCGGACGACGTAGTGGCCGGTCGCGGGGCTGTATTCGACGGCGACATAGCCGGTGATGACGCGGGCGTCAATGCCGACGCTCCTGCACATGGCGGCCATGGCGGAAGCGAAGTGCTCGCAGTGGCCGGCGCGTGAGACCGTGAGGAAGTGCTCGATGGGGTCGATGCGGGGCGGTGAAGGGGGGGAGTCGAGGGTGTAGGTGTAGTTGTTCCGAAGGTCGTTGCGAATGGCGATTGCGGCCTCGCGCATGCGGTCGAGCGGGCAGTTGCCGTGTTCGTCGAGTTCGAGTCCGGCGTCGGCGAGGACTTCGACGGCGCGTTGCCTGATGCCGGGGATGGGGAAGGAGGGGCGTTCGAGTCGTCGCCAGAAGGATCCTCTCGGGGGGCGTGGCTGGCCGCACTCGACCTCGTAGCGGAACTTCCCGCCTTGGCCGTCGCGCATGACGACGCCTGTGACGGGGTTGTGTGATTCGCGGCCGCCGTCGAGGAAGGTGACGGTGAGAGGCCTCCAAACGGTGAAGAGGTGGCTTGGCCCCGGGGGTGTGTTGCGGAGGGTGATTGCGAGACGGATTTCGCGTTCCGCGCCGCCCGCGCCGAGTTCCTTGCGTGATCCCGCCGGGAGGACCCCGACCTGGTCGTCCCAGTGGACGGCTTGAGCGTTTGCGATCCACGCGCGTCCTGTGTAGGTGTCGAGGGCCGCGCCGCGGAGGTAGTAGATTTCGCCGTCGCCTCCGAGTCTGACGCCGCGTTGCCAGTCGTAGACGGTGAGGTCGAGGACGGGTGTCTGTGATTCGGAGATGAGTCCGCCGAGGCCGACGTCGACCTTGGTGGAGAATCCGGTGACGCGACCGACGCCCGCGTTTCCCCATCGGCCGAAACGGTCCATGCCGAGGCCGCGGGGCATGAGGACGAAGACGCCCGCGCTGAGGAGGAGGGCGCCCGCGACGACGAGCGCGTTGAGGCGTCGGAGGTCTCGCTGGACGCAGCGTCCGGAGGGTGCGCCGAACTCTGGAACGGGAGCGCCCGGTGGCGCGGCGCGTGATCGGGCGGTGCGTGCGTGTTCGAGTCCGGAGGCGATCTGATGTCGCATGACGGCGGCGCAGAGCGTCGGGAGCATCGCGACGAGGAGGAGGCCGGTGGCGAGGCTGTTGCTGGTGAGGGCGGCGGCAAAGGCGAGAAAGACGCTGAGGGAGAGGAGTTGTGCCTCGTCGCGCGGGCGGCGGCGGTCGAGCATCTTGATGATGAGAACCCACATCAGGAAGCGTGCGAACTCGTCGACGCCGAGGGAGCGATCGAAGGCGACGCGAACGGCGTCGAGCATGGCGAGAAGGACGAGAGAGTTCACGACCCAGCGCGGGGGCATGCGTCCGCCGGAGCCGCCGGTGGCGAACGAGAGCACGATGACGGAGGCAGCGACGAGCGCGGCGCGTGCGGCGTCGCCCGAGGCGGCGCCCCAAGCGGCGACTCCGAGGAGAACGGTTGAGAGCACGAGCGATGGCCTTGGCAGGGCGCGCATCATTTCGGCGCTCCGGCCGCGACGGGGGCAAGGTTTGTGGGCGCGCCCGGCGCGAGCCATGCGTCCGGGGCGTCGGCGGCAAGGCGGAGGGCGCGGCCGGGCGTTGGCCATCCTCGGTCGCCGTATTCGCTGACGACGACAAAGGCATCGAACCGGCCGGGTGGCGGGACGTTGGCGCGTTCGCCCGAGAGCGTGGGTGTGGGAGCGTCGAAGAGGGCGAGTTCGTTGAGGAGAGCGCGGAGCGCGGGCCTGCCCGAGCGAGGGGCGAGGCTGGTGCCGTCGGGGATGGTGAGGCCGACGGCGTAGCCGTCTTCGAATGCGGCGGCGGCGACGGCGGCGGCGAGGCTGATCGCGTCCTCGCGGGTAGCTTCCGGTATATCGCCGGTCGAGGGCGTGGGTGGTACGTCGAGGACGATCCAGAGCCTTCGTGGGGCGGGCCGCGAGGTCTGGCGGACGACGAGTTGGCCTGTGCGCGCCGAGGCGCGCCAGGCGATGAGTCTGTGGCTGTCGCCGGTGGAGTATTCGCGCAGGCCGTAGAACTCGCCTCCCGACCCTGCGGAGCGCAGTGCGGCCGCGCTGCCGTCGCCCTGCGGGCCGAGGGTTTGCAGGAGTCGTGCGCGAAGGGGAAGCGGTCTTGGATGGACGATCGCGGCCTGGCGCTGCTGGAAGGTAACGCTTTTTCGCGTGAGTCCGAAGGGGAACGTGCTTGAGACGGTGATGCGTGAGAAGGTGGCTTCACCGCGTCGCGTGGGCCAGACGACGGCCTCGGCGTGAACGATCTGCCTTGGTCCGACGTGTGCGACGAAGGCGACGGGTTGTGGCGTGTGTTTCGGCCAGGAGGGCGCCTCACGGCCGCGTCGCGAGGCGGGCGACTCGGTGATGGTGAGCGCGCAGGCGGGGATGAATCGGTTTCGGTTGCGGACGCGGTAGCGCACGACCATGCGGCCGCCGACCGCGCACTCGGGGATGGGTTCGCGTTCGACGTGGACGCCCATGAGCGCGGAGCCGGAGACGAAACCGGAGAGGATGAGGCCTGCGACGGCGACGCCGAAGAGCCAGAAGAGGAGGTTGTTCTGGCTGTTGAGCGCGCCGACGGCGGTGAAGACGGCGACGGCGGCGTAGACCAGGCCGGGAAGGTGAAGGTGGTATCGGCGGCGCACGGCCGGTGGTCGAGGGGCTTGAATGGGAGGCGCGCTCACGGCGGTTGCCTCAGGCTTCTCCGCCGGTGCCGTCGAAGTTGAGTTCGGCGACGGTTGGGAGGTCCTTGATCGAGGCGAGTCCGAAGGCGTCGAGGAACTGCTTGCTGGTGCCGTAGAGCATGGGGCGGCCCAACTCCTCTGCCCTTCCGGTGATGGCGATGAGCCGGCGTTCGAGGAGGGTTCGGAGGACTTCGCCGCAGGCGACGCCGCGGATGGCCTCGACCTCGGCGCGTGTGACAGGCTGCCGGTAGGCGATGACGGCGAGGGTTTCGAGCGCTGCGCGGCTGAGGCGTGAGGACGCGCGCGCGCCGTGGTAGCGTGAGACAACGCCTGCGTGCTGGGGGAGCGTCATGAGTCGATATCCGCCGGCGAGGGCTTCAACCCTGAAGGCACGGTGGCTGCGGGCGTACTCCGCGTTGAGGGCGTCGACACCGGCGCGGATGGTGTTCTCGGCGCGTGACGCCTGGCGCGGGTCCGCGCCTTCGGGGAGCAGCCCGAGGATTTCGGCGATTCGGCGCGCCGGCACGGGCCGATCCGCGCTGACGAGGACGGCTTCGAGCGGCGCGGTGAACGGCTGGTCCGGGCGTGGGGCGTCGTCGGTCGTGGGGTTTCCCGCGGCGTGTTCGAGGGCGTTGGGCATCCCTCGATGGTACCACCCGTCGGGGGCGCGGTCCGAGAATCGGGCAATCGTGCGAACCGCGCGTCGGCGTGCTGGTGAGGGGGAGGGGAGGCTCAAGAACGGGCGTGGCGGGGTCGATGCTGCCCCCGACGAACCGGCGGGTGCAGGCCGCGCTGCATCGCGTCGCCCGTGAGGCGTCCGAGGACACACGACGATGACACCGCAGACCATCCTGCTGGCTGACGATGAGGCCCACATCACGCACGTGGTCGGTATGAAACTGAGAGCGGCGGGGTATGCGACCGTCGTTGCCCGGGACGGGGAGGAGGCGCTGACGCTTGCGTTGCAGCACCGGCCGAACCTGGTGATCACGGACCTCCAGATGCCGTACATGAGCGGGATCGAGCTGGCGACGCGGTTGCGTTCGGACGAGCGCACGAGCGAGACGCCCGTGCTGATGCTGACTGCGCGGGGGTACGTGCTGGACGAGGGCGAGCTGCGTGCGACGAACATCCGCGCGGTGCTGAGCAAGCCGTTCAGCGCGCGCGACATTCTTCGGCGCGTCGAGGAGGTTCTTGGTCCGGCGAGCGAGTCGGACCCGTCGCGTCTTCGGAAGGTGGCATGAACTACGCGCTTCCAGCCGAACCTAACGATGCTCCGCAGACAACGCTGCGTGAGCGGTGCCGCGCGTTGGGGCTGCCGGTGTGGCGGCTCGATACGTCGGGCGTGGTGATCGACGACACGAACCAGCCCGGGCTTGCGGGCGTGTGGCTGCGGAGCAGCGTGATGTGCCGGATGCTTGCCGATGCGGTTCGGCGGTGGAACGCGCAGGAGACGCCGGATCGGCTGGAACTGTTCTCCGGTTGCCACATCGTTCCTTGCTTGGAGACGATCCGTGGTCGGCGGCGCGGCTACACGGCGTTCATGTTTCTGACGCCGGAGGCGCTGCAGGCGCCGGAGTTCGATGCGGTGTGCGCCGCGTCGCAGGCGGACAGGGCGGCTGCACGGAGCGCGGTCGGGCGGCTGGCGACCTTCACGGCGGCGGAGATCGACCGGACGGCGCCCGTGCTGGACTGGATGCTGAACGACCTGAACCGTCAGCACGAGAGCGAGCGGACGATCGGTGGTTTCACGCGGCACCTGACGGATGCGTATGAGCACATCGAGTTGCTGTACGCGCTGGGGAACTCGATGCGAGACCTGCAGGAGCCGGAGCGGTTCATCCGGCTTGCGGTGGAGCAGCTGCAGCAGACGACGGAGTTCGGCTGGGCGGCGGTTCGGACGCTTCGCGGCGCGCGCCTGCCGGACTCGATAGCGGATTCGGTGTTCATCGCGGGCGAGCCGGGGTGCGACGCCCGGGCGTTCCGCGAGATGATCGATGCTTTCGCGGGGACGCTGCCGCCTGACGCTGATGCGCACATCGCGAGTTCGATCGCCGGGCGTCCGCTGCCGTGCGGGGCGCAGGTGGTGGTGCAGCCGATCACGGGCGGATCGCGCCGCGCTGCGGTGCTGCTGACGGGCGACAAGGGTGGTGACGACCCGCAGGTGAGCAGCTACGACACGCAGTTGATCGCGACGGCGTCGGCGTTCCTGGGCACGTTCTTCGAGAACGTTTCGCTGTGGCACGAGCAGAACGCGCTGTTCCTCGGCTCGCTGCAGGCGATGACGGCGGCGATCGACGCGAAGGACCGGTACACCTGCGGCCATTCGGAGCGTGTGGCGCACCTGGCGACGGAGTTGTCGCGGCTGGTCGGGTTCGACCAGCACCGCGCGGAGCGGGTGCGCATCACCGGTCTGGTGCACGACGTGGGCAAGATCGGTGTTCCCGAGGCGGTGCTGTGCAAGGAGGGCAGGCTGACGGACGCGGAGTTCGCGTTGATCCGCCAGCACCCTGTCATCGGGTACGACATTCTGAAGGGCATCCCGCAGTTGGAGGACGTGCTGCCTGGTGTGCTTTCGCACCACGAGCGGTGGGACGGGCGGGGGTACCCGCACGGTCTGAAGGGGGAGTCGATCCCGCTGGTGGCGCGGATCATGGCGCTGGCGGACACGTTCGACGCGATGAGTTCGAACCGTTCGTACCGGCCGGCGATGCCGCGCGAGCGGGTGTTCGAGGAGATCCGTCGGTGCGCGGGGACGCAGTTCGACCCCGAGTTGGCGCCGCTCTTCCTGACGCTGGATTTTTCGGTGTTCGACCGGCTGGTCGCGCAGCACGAGGCGGCGTCCCGTTCGGTCGCGGCGACGCGCGCGGCGGCGTGAAGCGGGGCGGGCGTGCCGCGGACCGGGTTGGGTACCGTCGCTAGCGATCGGTGTTCCGTCCGAGCGCGTCGATCAGCGAACGTGCGAGGTCATCGGTGGACGCGGGGAGTTCCACGACGGAGACGATGGAGCGCTCGCGTCCGAGCAGGACGACGGCAGCCGGCGCGGAGGGCGCGATTCGATCCATGGTGAGTCGTTGCGCCGGGGACCAGACGACCTGCTCCGCGGGCTGGAGGCCGGCGCCCTGCCAGCGGTCGTGGAACGAGGCGAAGCGTTCGAGGGAGGCGGCGCCCGCTTCGAGCAGCACGACGACGATGGTGTCCACGCGCGGCACGGCTGAGACGCCGCCGACACGAGGTGAGCGGATCGAACGCCGCGTCAACTCGCGTCGGAACTCGACGACGCCATCGACGCCGGTTCGCGCGGCGACGATCGCGGCCTCGCGGCCATCCGCCCACCATGCCGGGTCCGAGGGATCGCGGACGAACACGAGGGCGGTGTACGGCGCATCGAAAGCGGGTCGGACCTCCGCCGCGCCGGCATACATGGAGACAACGGGGATGCGATCCCCCACGCGGAGCGGCCGTTCGAGGGCGGAGAGTCCTGAGAGGGAGGCGATGAGCCTTCGACCTCGCGTGTCGATGCGCCATGTTGTCGGCGCGCCGGGTTTGAGAGGCTCGAAGGTGACGTCGAGTGTTGCGATGCCGTCGGCGGTGGGCAGGTCGGCGGAGAATGCCCGTACCCGACCGCGAGCGAGTTCGATCGAGGCGCGGCCTGTTGGGGTTCGGCCGACGAGCCTGACGGTGCGTTCACCGTGCTTGCGTGCGATGACCGCGCCCTGCCAATCGATCCGCGGGGTGTAGGCGGTCAGGGCGAGGGGGGAGGCGAGGTCGTCGAGCGCGAGGGCGATCTGTGGCAGGGGGAGTGCGGGCAGGCGTGCCGCGACGGCGGCGGAGTCCACGCGATCGGGAGCGGACCACGCGACGGCGGTGGTCGGATCGCCGGGATGTGCGGCCGCGCCGACTCCGGACTCGAACCAGACAACGAGCGACTGGGTCTGGAGGGAGACCATGCCCCCGTTGGCGGCACAAACGCGAGTGGTGATCGGCTCGGTGCGGGTCGCGCCGTCCGGGAGAGTGAGCGTGACGGTTGCGCGATCGGCGATCGGCGCGGAGCGATGCACGAGCAGCGCGTGGGCGTAGGCGAGCGCGCCGATCGGTCCGGAGGAAGCGGCGGGGGAGAGCGCGGCGGCCAGATCGACGAACCAGCCGAGGATGAAGGCGAGGAGACTCATCGCGCCACCGTCCCGCGGAGGGTATCGCGCAGGTCGAGGATGCGCCGGCCGATGCCCGGCACGACGGCGTTCGGAGCGATCTCGGCGAGGGGTTCGAGGACGAAGGGGCGTTCGTGGAGGCGCGGGTGCGGGAGTGTGAGCCGCGGCCCGGCCTCGACGCGCGAGCCGTAGAGGAGGAGGTCGAGGTCGACCACGCGCGGCCCCCAGCGGACGGAGGTGGCGCGATCACGGCCCATGGAGCGTTCGATGGAGAGGAGTGCGTCGAGGAGGTCGAGGGGGACAAGCGATGTTTCGATGACGACGGCGGCGTTGAGGAAGGGACCCTGCGGGACAGGCCCGACGGGATCGGTTTCGTGGATGGAGGAGCGGGCGATGAGGCGGGTGCCCGGGAGCAACGCCATCGCCCGGACGGCGCGCTCGAGGGCGTCGAGGCGGTCGCCGAGGTTCGACCCGATGGCGACGCAAGCGAGTTCGCGAGCGGTGGTGTCGTGTTGCCTCGCCCCGGGTGCCGTCATGCTGAATCGAAGGCGCGGGGGTGCGGGAAGGCGAGGATGCGCCCCCTACTCCTCCTCGGGTTCGAGTTCCCTCATGCGGTTCTGCATCTGGGCCTTGAGCCGGGCGAGGATGGAGGAGTGCATCTGGCTGACGCGGGACTCGGAGAGGTCGAGAGTTGCACCGATCTCCTTCATGGTGAGTCCTTCGTAGTAGTAGAGCGTGACGATGAGTTGCTCCGCCCGCGAGAGGCCCTTGGTGACGATGTCCTTGAGGTCGCGTCGCTGGATCTCTCGGAAGGGGTTGACCTGCGTGTCGTCGCGGATGACGTCGATCTCGCGGACGTCGCGGGTGCCGTCGGTGGTGAATGCCTTTCGGTTGAGGCTGAAGGTGCCGACCGCGCTGCCATCGCGCTGGTACTTCTCGAACTCCTCGGCGTCGAGTCCGAGGAATGCGGCGACGTCCTCGTCGGAGGCTGGGCGGCCGGTGCGCATTTCGAGCTGCTGTCGAGCCTGCTCGATCTTGCCGGTGCGATGGCGTACGAGCCGGGGCACCCAGTCCATGTTTCGGAGTTCGTCGAGGATGGCGCCGCGGATTCGCGGGGCGCAGTAGGTCTCGAACTTGACCTTTCGTTCGAGGTCGAAGGCGTCGATGGCGTCCATGAGGCCGAAGAGTCCGGCGGACATGAGGTCTTCGAGGTCGACTTCGTCGGGGAGTCGGGTGTAGATTCGCTCGGCGTTGTAGCGCACGAGGGGGAGATACTTCTCCATGAGGTAGTTGCGGAGGGAATCGGAGCGTGTGGCCTGGTACTCGCGCCAGAGTTCCTCGCCCTTCATCGCGTCGTACGGTGACGGCGCGTTCGAGGCTTCGGCGTGGCGTGCGCTCCTGCGAGCGGCGATGCGACTTCCAGCGAGCGATGCGTGTGCAGCGGCCATCGGTCCTCTCCTTGACCCTCGGCTTGCCGGCCGGCGTTCGTGCCGAACGGCGTGTCGTGGTCGATCCATGACCCGACAGGCGGGGAGTATACAGACTTTGACGGGCTGTCAAGCCGCGTTCTCCGCGCTGTGGGAATCATGCTCTCTCGGCCTCCGCGCGGGGCGACACACGCCCCGCGCCGTTCGCGTTGTCGTTCGTTCGTTGGTAGGTGTCGGCGTGCTCGGCGACGACGCGCGCCGCGACGGCCGCGAGCGCGGCGCCGACCGCGTACATGACGAGCATGGCGGCGATCGCGCGTCCGACGACGGAGGCCGCATCACCGCCGGCCGACGCTCCGGCGACGATCGCCACGGCGAAGCCCGCGAGCGAGCAACAAGGAGCGACGGCGCTGATCGGGCGTGCGTTCATGCAACGAGCAGGGCGAATACCGGACGCGACCTCGCGAGCGCGCAGCCACCCCGGTAGGTGCTTTATCGTCCGCGCGAAGGCAAGCGATCAGTTCGGACGGGCGCAAAGATTCGCGGATCGGCCGTCGCAATCGGCGTGCGCGGCGCGACCGGCACGACACGCACAACCCCCCCCTTGAGGATCGCCACTACCCGTTGCGGTGAGAGGGAGGCGCGGCCCCAAGGGAGGCGATGATCGAAGTTGACAAACGCCGAACATCCCGGCTCGCGCGTGCGCGAGGCCATTGGATGGAATGGGGAAGTCGATTGCGGACGGAGGCAGAGACGCGCGAATCCTGCGCGATCCAGCCGAAGAATGGCACGTCGACCCCAAGGAATCTCCCCGCACACGACGACAAACGCGCATGAACCGCGCTCGCTTCCGGCTCGGAGCGTGCCTGATTCACGACCAGTCCGAGGCGAGGGAGCGTGGAGCCACGCTCGCGTGTGAGGAGGTGGAGGCACTTGATAAGCCCGTAGGCATCGGCGATCGAAGTCGGTTCTGGTGTGGCGACGACGATGGCGAGCGAAGCGGCGAGCATGAAGGTGGTGACGTCGCGGCCGATGCCCGCGCCGGTATCGATGACGATGAGATCGCTGATGGATTCGAGTTCGCTCAGGCCTGCAACGAGGGCGGCGCGGCGTGGCGCGTCGAGGTCGGCGACACGGGCGACGCCGACCGCGCCGGGAACGAGGAGGAACCCTCCCGGCGCGTCCACGGCGACGTCGCGCATGGAGAGGTGAGCGGGCGCATCGTGGGCGACGAGGAGGGCATCGAGTCGGCGGTGCGGGCTGAGGCCGCAGAGGACGTCGGCGTTTGCCATGCCGAGGTCGGCGTCGAGGAGCGTGGCGCGGCGTCCGGATCTGGCGAGTGCGATGCAGAGGTTGACGGCGAGATTGGTCTTGCCGACGCCTCCCTTTCCGGAGCCGATGGCGATGATGGGGATGCCGGGGCGGAGGGCTGGCGCGGCGTGCGCACGGAGGGGGGCATCGCGTTCGCGGACGAGGGCCTCGACGATGTCACGGAGGCGGGAGGCCTGGTCGGCTGGGCGAGCGAGGGCGGGAGTGGCGAGCATGGTCGTCACGCGACGGCCCCCGCGAGAGCGGTTGCGCCGCGGCCTTCGAGGACGAGTCGGGCGAGTGTCGCGCCCTGGGCGGCTTCGACATCGTCGGGGACTTCCTGGCCGGTGGTGAGGTAACTGAGGGGGAGGGCGAGACGAGCGACTGCGTTGAAGGCGGGGCCGAACAGCTCGGCCTCGTCCACTTTGGTGAGGATGATGCGGTCGGGGCGGAGGGAGCCGAAGCGTTCGGCTGCGCGCATCATGACAGGCTCGGAGGCGGCGGCCGAGAGCACGAGGTGCGTCTCGTCCGGCGTGGCGGCGCGGACGAACTCGGCGAGTTCGCGCAAGCGACCTTCGTCGCGCGGGGAGCGGCCGGCGGTGTCGATGAAGACAACGTCGTGATCGCGGAGGGCTTCGCGGGCGGACTGCATTTCGCGGGGTGTGAGGGCGACGCGCATGGGCAGGCCGACGATCTCGGCGTAGGTGCGGAGTTGCTCAACGGCGGCGATGCGATAGGTATCGCTGGTGATGAGCGCGGCGCGGAGACCGTGGCGGAGTTTGGCGGCGGCGGCGAGTTTGGCGATCGTGGTGGTCTTGCCGACGCCTGTTGGGCCGACGAGGGCGATGGCGCGGCAGCCAGCGGCGTTTGCTCGCCCCGGTATCGGCGGGGCGACGGGCACGACGGCGGCGATCTCGTCGGCGAGGGCGGCGCGGACGCGGTCCTGGTCGTGGAGCGAGGCGGCGGGAAGGCGCTCGCGGACGGCCGCGATGAGCCGGTCGGCGAGTTCGGAGGCGACCTGCTCATCGGTGAGCCGGAGGTAAAGATCGGCAAGGGCGTCGGGCATTGCGGCGGTCGAGTGGGCGGAGGCGCCGCGGCCGGTGGCGTAGAGGACGTGGCCGAGGAGCCGTTTGATCGAGGCGAGTTCGTCTTCGATTGCGAGGCGGCCGGTCTCGTTGGCGGGCGCGATGGTGGTCTTGGTGGTGGGAAGGCGCGGCTCGGCGCGGGGCGTGGGCATGGGTTCGATCGCGGCTCGTGCTTTCACGCCTGCGCCTGCCCAGTCGCGGACGGGGACGAACTCGTCCTTGACCGAGGCCGCACGGGCAACGGAGGGCGGTTCGGGCTTCGGCTCCGGGTTGGGTGCTGCGCGCACGGAAGGACGGGGCTGCTGCTGTTTGGGGCGAACCGGGCGCGGTTCCGCGTCGGCGGAAGCGGTGATCTCGACGATCGGCCTGGTGCCGACGCCGAGGACTCCGCCGGCCTTGAAGGAGCGTGTGTGGAGGATGACGGCATCGGAGCCGAGGTCTCGCTTGACCTCGGCGAGGGCTGCCGCCATGGTGCTGCCGCGATAGGTCTTGAGTGTCATCATCGCCGTCCCTGGCTTGTCGAAGACTCGGGCAATCTACACGGTGTCGCTCGGTTTCGCCAGTGGCTCCTGTTCATGCCGCGGTGACGGCGGGTTCGTGCTGCTTTGGGGGAGTGACGAGGGAGAGAGATTCGACTTCGAAGGGCGAGGCGACCTCGTTGTACCCCAGGACGACGACGGAGGGGAGGTGCGGTTCGACGATCTGCCGGACGACGGCGCGCACCTGCGGCGAGGCGACGACAACGGGGAGGCGACCTGCCGCGGTGACCTTTTCCAGGGCACGGACGATTTGTCCCGCGATGGCGCCGGCGACACGGGCGGGCATGGTGACGCTGGTGCCTGCCGGGCCGCGGTCGATGTAGGCGGCGACCTGGTCTTCGAGCGAGGGGTCGAGGGTGACGCAGACGATGGTGCGTTTGCCATCTGTGCCTGGGGCGGCGACCTGCTCGCAGATGGTGCGGCGGAGGGCGTTGCGTACGTACTCGGTGAGGACATCGGGGTCCTGGGTCTTCGGCGCCCAGTCGCCGAGCGTTTCGAGGATGGTTTCGACATCGCGGATGGGGACGCGTTCGCGGAGGAGGTTCTGGAGGACTTTCTGGAGGTCTGCGGTCTTGACGACGCCGGGGACGGTTTCTTCGACGAGTTTGGGGGTGCGTTGGCGCAGGCCTTCGAGGAGGTTGTTGACCTCCTCGCGTGTGAGGAGGTCGGCGGCGTTTGCGCGGACGACCTCGGTGAGGTGCGTCGCGACGACGCTTGTGGGATCGACGACGGTGTAGTTCATGGATTCGGCGCGTGCGCGCATGGCGGGGTCGATCCACCAGGCGTCGAGGCCGAAGGCGGGTTCCTTCGTCGGCTCGCCGTCGATGGGGGCGGAGGCGAGGCCCGAGTCCATGGCGAGGAGGCGTCCGGGCCGGACGTTGCCGCGTGCCGTCTCCGCGCCGCGGACCTTGATGCGGTACTCGGTGGGTTCGAGCTGCATGTTGTCGCGGATGCGGACGGGCGGCATGACGAAGCCGGCCTCGGCGGCCATCTGTCGGCGGATGGCCTGGATGCGGTCGAGGAGGTCGCCGCCCTGCTGGGTGTCCACGAGCGAGACGAGGGCGTAGCCGACTTCGAGTTCGAGGACGTCGACCTTGAGGAGCGTCTCGATGGGTGGCGGCTCTGGCGGGGCCGAGGCGCGCTCGGACTGCTCTCTGGCCGTTTCGGCGCGCGAGGATCGCGTCATGGCCCATGCGAGGGCGCCGAGTCCGGCGGCGGTCGCCAGCAGCGGCAGCGTGGGAAGCGGGCTGAAGGCGAGGAGCGCGAGGAATGCGGCGGTGATGGCGAGTCCGCGCGGCTGACTGGTGAGTTGTCCCGTCAGTTCGTCGCCGAGTTGCTGCTTGGAGCCGGAGCGTGTGACGATGAGCGCGGCGGCGATGGAGACGACGAAGGAGGGTATCTGGCTGGTGAGTCCGTCGCCGATGGTGAGCTTGGTGAAGACCTCGGCGGACTGCCCCGCGGGCCAGCCGCGTTCGATGGTGCCGACCGCGAAGCCGCCGATGATGTTGACGGCGGTGATGATGATGCCTGCGATGGCGTCGCCGCGGACGAACTTGCTGGCGCCGTCCATGGCGCCGAAGAAGTCGGCCTCGCGGGAGATGTCTTCTCGGCGTCGGCGAGCCTCCGCCTCGTTGATGAGCCCGGCGTTGAGGTCGGAGTCGATCGCCATCTGCTTGCCCGGCATGGCGTCGAGCGTGAATCGTGCGGCGACCTCGCTGATGCGGGTCGCGCCCTTGGTGACGACGACGAACTGAACGATGATGAGGATGAGGAAGATGACGACGCCGACGAAGAGGGAGTCGCCCGCGACGAACTCGCCGAACGCGCTGATGACCTGTCCGGCGACTCCGATTGCTTCCTCGGGGCTTCCGGCGTCGGCGGTGAGGATGAGGCGCGTGGAGGCGATGTTCAGGACGAGACGGAACATGGTGGTGGCGAGGAGGAGCGAAGGGAAGACGCTGAACTCGAGGGGTCGTCCCATCGAGATTGTGGTGAGGAGGACGATGACAGAGAGAGAGATGTTGAGCGAGATGAGGAGGTCCAGGGCGGGTGGCGGGAGCGGGACGAGGATGACCACCATCAGCATGACGAAGGCGATGGGGACGATGAGGCCGCGGTGCTTCGCGAGCGCGAGGAGCCACGCCGGCAGGCCGCTGCCGTTGGATGCGCCGTGTTGTGGCGGGTTGGTCGGGGCCATGGTTCAGCGTTCGATCAGCGTCCTGCTCTCGCGGTGCGACGGCGGCCGCGGGGGGCGCCTCGTTTGGTCGCGTGGTGCGAGGCGCGGCCTTCGAGGCGGTAGACGTAGGCGAGGATTTCGGCGACGGCCTCGTAGAGGTG
>JAANMU010002041.1_pt1 | contig 16197 bp, 12 predicted proteins | sample 7279701 | NCBI WGS metagenome assembly JAANMU01 (sample SAMN14094539, study PRJNA606508) | bioreactor metagenome | isolation source: A lab-scale SPAN reactor treating ammonium-rich wastewater day 57 | place: Ireland: Galway | collected 2017-03-13 | reverse complement strand
CCGCTCTGTACTTAGCTCTAGCCATAACCGCCTCCTTCATCCCTAATATACCACTCTTCTCTAACTTTCAAAGTGGTCCAGTTTTCGGGGGCTAGATCAGTGGGTTAAACCAGCTTTCATCGAAATCGCATCGAATTATGTTCGTAACATTTGAAATTGGGCCGAGTTTGCATATGTCGACGGAGCAACGAATACTGACCACGAGCAAGAACAACTCTATTAGGATATCACTATGGATGTCGATCAATTAGCGAGTTTCATTCGAGGGCTCCAAGGTGTCAAGGCTAAAGACCTAAAGAGCCGCACAAGTTTCTGGCGTGCTGATGGCACACGGTTTTGCAAGATAGAGATGCAACCCTTGCCAGTAATTGTTTTCACGGACTTGTCACATGCCAATGATGGCCAGTTGTTACCATACTCTGAACCGGATCACAAGGGGCGGCTGAAACTCAGGCTAACAAATTCGCAGCGTGTTGAAACAGCACGCGCTTTGGCTGTGAAGCGATATAAATAGACTCCTCTGGCCACATGAGAGTTTTCCGTCAGCGCAAAGGGCACAGAAGGACCAGGCTTATTACTGTGCAGACTAGGGGAGTTAGTTGATCAGGGCAGTCCGACTTGGCCGCTAAGTTCACAGGGCTATAAGTCACCTGCGCCGGAGACAGAAAAACAAATACTTCCGTCTCCGCCACCCTGCGACGGAAGCAAACGAGTGTAACCCTACAACTGGTACAAAAGATGGGGCAGATCAACTCACTATCGCGGGTTCTTAATGTCATGAGCGAACAGTGGTGGGTGTATAGCAATATGGTCACGCAACATAGATCGTTAGGCAACAAAGCTCCTACGTCACACAGAGTCCAGTTCTACAACCGGCACGGAAAGCTGGGCAGACCACTGAAAGTAAGCGCCTGCAAGAATTCCACAAGGTCGTTTCTGACTTCTATACCTTCAATATTTTAAAGGCATTGTCATGGTAGGTGATTTTGAACGCATTGAGTACCTTCAAAGCGACTCTGTGTTTCGCGTCTGGCCGTCAGAATATTCCAATGCGTGTGTCGTATTTGTTCATGGTTTCCTAGGGAATGCACTTTCAACTTGGGGCAACCTGCCAACTCTTCTTCAAGGAAGTGCTTTCGCCCGTAACAAGGACATCATATGTTATTCCTATAAAACAGGTCTGCTCTCCTTTCGTGGTAGGGAGACATCTGCTTGTATTGACAATTTGGTTGCATTCTGCGAAACTTTTTTGTCGAAGTATAACCGAGTATATTTCGTTACTCACAGTCTTGGCTCTGTAATAACGTTGGGGTCTATACCGGTTCTTTTCGAAGCTAACACCATATGGTCAAGAAGGATCCGAGGCGTAATTGTGCTCGCACCTGCATTGTGGGGCTCAAAGATAGCTGACGGCTGTGCGATCGTACAGAACATTGCGTGGCGAACCATTTTAGGTATGAGATTTGTGTCACTCAGCAAACTTATCCTCGAATTGCGTTCCTCTTCTAAGATCCTTCGCGACATTCGTGAAAGGTGGATTAGTTATAGAACAAAAGTGGGTACGAATTGCACGATTATCAGTGGAACACTTGACAATATTGTAAGCCGGAATTTGGATGATGTGAAAGCTATGGGACTCCGCTCCTTGAGCGCAGAAGCAAGCCATCGCAGTATATCTAAAACAAAAACCCTTAGTGATGCGCTCTATGTAACCATCTTGGATGCTTTGTACCGATTTGACGGAGGTAACTATTCAGACCGGCGTCAGTTAATTCTTCAAACTGTCTATGATTCCAAGAAGGAAGACTGGGAATACGACGATGAAATGGCGGAGTTCGTCTACCTTCCCAATTTCGACATTCGAATTAACTGCAACGGCGATGATTCACTGGCAGGCAAATTTCGGGAACCCTGGACAGATCGATTCCCGGACCAGAAGGCACGACGGGAAGTGGTCAACATCAAGTATAAGGGCTTGACTATCAAGAAATCTACAATGGTGGCAACCGATGGTTTTCGATATCTTCTGCCGATTCCACTCTCTGCAGCCGATCTGCGAATATCGAGGCGACAATACAATTTGGCTAAGATCATGGAAGATAGGGGTTTTTATCGCAATCTGGACCAAGGGCTGGGACTCGCTGGTTTCAGGGTTGACGATTCTCTGCCCGACGACACCGGAGGGTTGTGAGGCTCACCTTGGAATTTATGTCAAAACTAATTGGAACGTGGAACTTACCGAAGTCACTGTCTCGAACCGATAGACTTGAAAACCCGAGCACTGTGCAGTTGAGTCTGTAGTCATTGAAAGGACTGGAGTTGTGGTAATGTTCGGGTTAGTGCTTCTACAGAAAGTCTGTTATAGACTGGACGACGTAGAACAAATTCACACGGAGTGCAATCGTGTACCTATCTACTGTTGAGATCAAGAACTTCCGCTGTCTTCAGGACATGACCGTCCATTTTCGTCCAGGACTGAATGTCGTAGTGGGGAGAAACAACACCGGCAAAACGCATCTTCTCCGCGCGATTCGGCATGCACTCGGACCAAGCGCATCTCGCGGAGAATACCTATGGTTAGAACGAGACGACTTCTACAAGGTGTCTCCAGATGACGAGACTGAACGAACGATTTCCGTTGTGCTCACGTTTGAGGATCTCACGGAAGAGCAACAAACAAACTTCTTTGATATTGTTGATTTCGATCTCGGCAATCTGGCGAACTCTAAGGCAATAGTTCGTTTTGAAGCATCATGGCCTAAAGGGAAGAAACAGGCAACAATAAAGCGTACAGGCGGTACCGCGAACGCTGACTCCCCTGAAATCCCAGCGAAGATCCTTGAACAGCTGCCGATTACGTTCCTTCCTGCGTTGCGTGATGCCGAAGCTGCCCTGGCACCCGGTGCGCGAAGCCGCCTTGCAAAGCTGTTGGAAGACTTGGCTGGCCGGTCAGGAAAAGAATCGGAATCCCAGATCGAAGCGATATTCGATACTGCGAATCGACAACTTGAAGGCCACCCGCTTATCGATAAGGTGAGGGGGTCGCTCCAGTCCACAACGGGCGACCTCGCTGGGAGCGATTACCGCGCGTCAGCGATCAAGACTTCTGAAGTGAAATTCGCTCGAATACTAAGGTCACTGCAAGTACAAATGGAAGGTGTACCGATCGGCGGACTCGATGCGAATGGTTTGGGCTACAACAACCTACTCTACATAGCGGTTGTTCTTGAGCACCTCAGTGCGACAGATAGCGACGAGTTTCCGCTGCTCCTGGTGGAAGAGCCTGAGGCACATCTTCATCCACAGTTAACAGTGATCCTTGGACAATACCTTTCGGACAAGAAGTTTCCTCAGACAATTCTAACCACACACTCCCCGACCCTGGCGGCGAGTGTTTCACCGGAACGTATTCATACGATGTTTGCTGTTGCGGCCGGCGATCCACAATGCAATAGTATTGGCAGTGCCGGCATGGAGGAGCCGGAGCTCAAATCATTACAGCGAATGATGGACGTCACTCGTGCATCAATGTATTTCGCCAAGGGTATTATCCTCGTGGAAGGTATGAGCGAGGCATTACTAATTCCCGTCTTGGCAAAGCGCCTGGGGCATGACCTTTCGAAGCTCCATATTTCCGTGATTCCAATCTGCGGAGTTGCCTTCGAAACATTCAAGAAGCTTTTGGATCGGAGTGCCTTGGCAATTCCGACCGCCATAGTTTCGGATGCGGACCCGCCAATAGATCGAGACGGAACGTGGAGGCAGGACCAACCGGTGCGTGATGGCACAGCTTTCAAACTGTCGGATCGAGCGGCCAAGCTGCGGGACGTATTCGCAGGGCACGAAGTCGTTGACGTGAGCATCTCTGAGCTCACTCTCGAGTACGATCTAGCAGCGGCTGGTGAAGAAAATGCTGCAATCATGACTAGTGTCTGGGAGGAGTGTTTTACACGAAAGCCCGGCACGCTCAATGCTGAGATTCTCGAAGCCGCAGGGGAAGTGACAGCGGACAGAGCAATCACTGTGTGGAGGGGGATCTGTCGCGCCGAACACACCGGCAGCAAGGCAGAGCTTTCTCACCGACTGGCGCAACGTCTGGATCTCCGAGACCCGGACGGCCGGTTCCGTGACGCCTTCGCCGTTCCTGAATACCTGAAGCGCGCAATCAACTTTGTGGTTGAGAAGGTGGAACCGGTTCCGCAGGTAGCCGAAGAAATATTGAACCGCCCAGAAGTCGAGGTGGGTGCCACCGATGCGCGAGCCAACCGCTGAACAACAAGGCGTATTGGAAGACAGATCGCGTGTGCGGGTTGTGCGCGCCACGCCGGGATGTGGCAAAACTTGGCTTGTCGCAGAGTTGATTCGGCGTGAACTTGGGCAGTGGGATTCAGCGACCAGTGGCCTAGCCGCACTTTCCTTCACACGAGTCGGCGGCGATGAGATTCGGAAAGCGCTTGGGTATGATCCGGAGCTTCCCCATTTTGTGGGAACGATTGACGCTTTCCTTTATCGATTCGTAGTTCGGCCGTTTCTGAAGAAGTGCTTCAACGGACTTGCTGAGCCACGGCTGATTCCGGCAGAATGGGGCGCTAAGCATTGGTATCGATACGCGCCTGGAGCTTCAACGACTGTAGGTAACGGGATTAACCTTTTCAACTGCGCGTTCGTGGGCGTTGAAGAAGACAAGCCGGTTATTGCTGCGAGCCCAGGTCCGGGGATCCCGATGAAGATGTTGAGCAAACAGCACACGGAACTCGTACTGCAGGCCAAGAAATCGCTTTGGATTGCACATGGGTGGGTCACACATTCTGACGCAGCATACCTGGCGTCTCGCATTCTCGGAAACCGACAACACGGCGAGACAATTCGAACGATCCTAGGACGAAAATTTCCATTAATCATCGTTGATGAGTTGCAGGATACCGGTCATTATCTCGGTGATAGCATCATCGGGCTGCTTAGCAACTTGTCTGTACGTGGCGTGTTAGTCGGCGATCCAGACCAGTCAATTTTTGAGTTTAATGGGGCTCGTCCTTCGCTGTTCGCACGGTTTGGGGAAATCGCTGACGCTGCTCGACTTTCCCTATCAAGAAGTAGAAGATGTCCAAACGAGATCGCCGTCGTTGCAAGACAGCTAAAAGATTCGTACGATGACTTCAACCCTGCCGAAGACCGCGTAGGCAACGCCTATTTGGTAAGATACCATGATATGGTTACCGATGTCAGTACTGTTACGCGGCATGTAATGACAGCTCGACCTCACGCCACTATTAAGGTGATCGCTCGGAGCAATCAAACTGTTGAGGAGATTGTGGGGAAGCAATCCTTCCCTCCGCCAAAACTGCGGTTTCCTGAGGCATTTCATCTGCTGAGAGGAGTAATTGCATTGCGGCAGGGGCGTCAAATTGCAGCTTTAGCTGCGGCCCGTTCAGCGCTTGAGCTTCTGGTCTTCGGCCACGAAGGTGTGCGCGATGCCGTATTGGCTCAGAAGAATATTGATCCGAGAGACTGGAAGGCACTGAGTGTTCGCTGCCTGTTCAAAGCACATAGCATTAACGGAGCCCAAAGCGTGTTGGAGTGGCAGAACGAAGCCGGAGCTTCGCTGACTGCAGAACTACAGGCGTTTAGGGCGGACATTGGCGCCTTGGTCGACCCAGCCAAGATGAAGGCGAGTCGAGTCGGAGAGGAATGGAACAGCCCTGCGTCACAGTACTTGCCGAAGTGCAGGTCTACCGGTCAAATACTATCGGGCATTCAAGTTCAATCCGTCCATGCTGTCAAGGGTGAAACACATGATGTGACTATTTTCGTCTGCCCACCTGCGAGACGTCGAGACCACTGTCCATCTACACTTTGGTGGTCAATGAGGGCGGCAGACCTTGAAGAGAAACGCATTGCCTATGTCGCCATGACGAGAACTAAAGGCGATCTATTCGTCTGTGTATCAGAACAATGCTATCGGAACTTGGAGGAAACACGTCCCGATTTCGTCCGGAGCTTTGTCTCCCTCGATGTCATAAATGACACATTCGTGCCGATTACGGGACGACTTCCACAGAGCTTGTGACGGATGTCAGCGTCCGCAGCGAAGGGCGCTTGGCAAGGCAGACTTCAGTGAAACCTGCCAATCGTGTGACAGCACACTAGCACATGTAGCAGATACCTTAGCAATTGATAGGCAACGGAAATTGCCGCTCAACCGGAAATCGAAGTCGCGCTCCGTCCAGAAGAAGATCATGATGACGAAAATAATGTCGAAGTATAATTTCGATGGGAGCGAACACAAATAGTGCTGAATGACTTTCAACTCGACCTCGAGTGTCTGATAGGCAACCCCACATATCTGCGGCCATTTGTTTGTGAAGGATCCCTGCTGGACTGTCGGATATTCATCGTAGGATCCAATCCCGCGACTGGCCTGAGTCGGTTGTCTTGGGATTTCTGGCAGCCAGATTTTGGATTTCGCAAATCTGAATGGTTCGCTGTGAACAAGCGCGAACATCGCGAGAAACTGCTGTCACTGGGGAAGGCACAACGAAGTGAGATAAGCAATACTCGCTCGGTCATAGGATGGAATGTTGACGAGGCACGGCCAGTGAAGTGCTTGGAGACCAATATCTAATTGAAGCCGAGTGAGAATGTCATTAGCTTGCGCGAACGTGACCGAGTAACAAAGCCATTTGACTTTCTTCTTAACAGACTTACGCCGCATGCGATTCTGGTACACGGCAATGAAGCAATCGCCCGTATTGAAGCCATGATGAATACTAGTATTGAGCTTTGGGACTTGCGGCCAGTTTTGCAGAATGGTGTACGGTTCATAGCCTCGCAGTGCCGCATTTCCACCTCGCGTTTGCTGCCTCGGGTTCATTTCAAGATTAACTATGCGAGACAAATTCAAATTGACACATGAAGTGATACAAAAGGCCGACCTGATTCGCCAACAGATGCTTAGCGACGCAGATGTCGGAAAGTTCGTCGATCAACACCGTCCTGAGATTCCCATCCCTCACTTGGGAAAGGAAGAGATCAAATTGGTAATTATCGGCCAGGATCCGACGGCGGGACCAGACGGCGATTTTGTGGACGTTAAGACGGTACTGAGGCTCGATCGGTCAGGTCCTCTTCGTAGGTTCGTAATGCAATTGTGTAAAGAACTCGGCGTCGACCTGGATAAGAACATTTATGCGACCAACGCATGTAAGTGCTTCCTGATCGACAAGCCCACATCGATAGCAAAGGATTCGGGAGAAGATGTTCTGGAATTATCTGCTGCGCTATGGATTCCTCTCCTTCGATGGGAGCTGGACCAGTTCCCGTTGGCAACTGTAGTGAGCTTGGGACAACCCGTGCTTTCAATGCTAGTGCTTCCAGGTCGACCGCGTGACATGCGATACTATTGGGGACATACTACGCACTGGCGGCAAGGAGCTATCAAAGACTTCCGTCGCATTGAAAGTAATCACTGCCGGCTTGCACGAATGATTCACCCCTTTATACATCAGCCGAGTGAGCACGGACCTAGTGCTCCATTCTATCGTTCGCGTCGCGGCCAATATATTGAATTCATTCGTGGGCAAATGGGTTGAAATCGTGGTTCGAAGACCTTGCGACTTTGCTCCGAAACCTTGTTGAATATGGTTATTTCGAGCCGAGCGCGGATGGCAAAGAGTATCGACGGCTTGGGTAATTATTTATTCAACAGCACGTGACAGGCATATCGTGCGAAGGTTTTGCAGGACGCTCACAAAAGGATATGTTCAGTTCTTGTCGCGCAGACGCGGACCATTCCGGAATATGTATCCAACTAATTCACAATCGATCTGGGATGCAACATCGGCTTTGTCTTGCAATTCCAAGAAGCAGTCGGCGGGTAGGGCGCGGATGGATGCAACTACGTCTCTTGGTATAACCATCCCGTATCGGGGGCACCCACTTAACATTCTCGAGTATGGAGCGAGTTGATAGCATGAACAATTATCTCCGTGAACACTGGCTCGCCCTACTAGCGACGGGTATTTCTGTTTGTGGTCTGTATTTATCTTATACTGCTTTCGAGTTTTCAAAGGCAACACGTGATCTCCAATACCAAGAGACTCTGTCCGCCGTTCCCAATTTGACTCTAGCTCGTAATTCAAATTTTTCTTATTTCCGAGCGGAAAACGGCGATACGGTGGCCACTGCGATTCCAGTCGCTCTGAGTGTGACGCTGATAAACACGTCCAACGTTCCTGTCACAGTTGCGCGAGGCGACTATAGGCATTTCTCGGACACACTTGATACCGATCCCAGGAACGTCGTTTGGGGTAAAGATGTACCGGAACGTAGAGGTCTTCTGCCTATTCGACTCGATATCAGCGAGATCGCCATTTTCCGGGACACTGTCGTAATTAATCTTCCTTGGAAGCTGAAACCCTTCGCATTTGCCAACGACTCGATATCCTGGAAGTTGCAACCGTTGTATTGGTGGCTCTATCAAATGGTTGTTCAGAGCCAAGAGAGAGCGTATCTTGACCTAGATGACGCTCTGGCCTCTATAACGAAGGCAGGAGAGATCGCAAATGCCTATCGCGGATACCTTGAAATCCAGCTAGCGACTGCTCGGGAGACTCGGTTTACTATGCACGTCTTCTACCTTAGTAGTGAATACCGTGTGTATCGCGAGAATACGCTTGTACAGCCCATTAGAAGCCATAACTGACCAGAACGTCTGGTCGTGACCCCCGACATAGCGACCGAGAGCACCATTTTGTTCTGACTGTTTTCCGTCAGCGCATTTGGCACAAAAGGGTCAGGATTTCTTGCGGTGAAGACTCGGGGTGCTAGATCGCTTGGATGACAAAGCCCATCGAACTTGCCGCATTACTGTGTTGTTTCGCGCAATCTCGAATTTCTGATTCAAATCGCTTGCTTCAATTTAATTTTGAACCAATTTCCCGCACGCTCTCGCTCCGACAAAACACCGAAAGTCGTCTCGAAGTCACTCCAAAGAGAATTGAAAATAAAGAGTTTTGAGGCCGTAGGAAGCCGGATCAAGAGACTGTTCCTGATAGAGTGTTAAGCCGAGCAAAAACAATGGGTGTTGAGACGGCTTTCGGGAGGGGGGATATTGGGTGGGATGTCAGGGGGATTTCAACCAGGTTGGAAGCAGAAATGGTGTCTGTTTCTGGGAATAGCGTGTTAATACGATCGACGGGCAATTGAAGCCAGTATCGATCCAACGGATAGTCGACAAATCTCTGACCATAGCCATGGACATGGATTGGTCTTGCGCATCATGAGATCTGGCTGTCACATACGTGCCGACAGATGCAGTGTTAATCCACGCACAATCGACGCGCAAATCCGATTAACGGGTGTGCTAAAAATGTGCTAAAACGGCGTAAAGCCTGGTGCTAAATATTGAACTTAGGTAAAAACCTGAGATGAAGACAGCCCCGATTAAGGGGCTGTTTCTTTTCCTGTTAGATTGATATTTCGAAAAGTGACTGATTATTCGATTGCGAACATCTCGGGAGACATCCCCTGAGACATCCAGCTGACATACTCGGGACATTGCGAGAGACATTGAAGGAGACATCCGAGGTTACTAACCTGTAACATCATGTGAACTTACCACGAGACGCGCAGAGATCAAAAACCCCTGTCCAAGCCCCGATTTCTGCCCGAAAACCCGCTAGACGGACGCTTCAAAAAAACCCGCGTCCGTTTTGCTGGTTTGGCTATGATTGATCATAGAAAAGCCGGTGAGTTATCACCGGCTCCAGCGTCATTGGGAGTTGCCATTGTCCAATAATGCTATCTCCAGGGTCCCTTCGCAGGCCAATTCTGAGGAAATGCTTCCTCAGTGACAATTCTCTTCAGAATGGGAAGCAGGAAAGCGCGTAAATCACTTAACACTGCAGAGAAGGCCAATGGAGCATCGTCGAGATGGCTGCGCGTGAGAAAGGCCTTCCATAAGGTAATCTTGGAAGGGTCATTGCCAAATGCTTCCGACAAAACAACAGGATTCGCAATCAAAGTCGTGCCGCGACGATCGAAGGTTGATCGGATGGCAGCTGATATCTGTTCGCCAGCAAAATCAAATCTTTGGGACAGGAACCAGATGTCGTAGTAATCCTTCATGCGACTGTTCAGCTGACCAAGGCTGACCATGGCTTCAAGTTTCTCGGCTATTGTGCTTTCCTTACTGTAGCCAATTAGACATGGTGAAGGTAGATCCAGGAGGGTGGGATAGCTAACAACTTCCGGTTCTGGAAGCACGGTATCCCCAAAGCCAACATCAATCTGCAGCATCACGCGACTTGGGCCGAGTGTTCCCGGAATACGAATCCGCAGACCCTGATAGTGGGCATCTTCGATGATTCGATCAGATCTCATGCTCCCGGAGCCAAAGATCATTCCGTCAACTTCGACATCTTGACTACACACTTCAGCTAGCGCAGCAAGAATACGACCTTCTTCGTTCGCGGTTTTGCCCAAGAGATCAATGTCCAGCGTGGGACGGCTAAAAGAAGCTTCCCAAAGTCTAAGCATCAAACCACCTTTAAGAACAAAACTCTCGCGGTGCTTTGATTGAGACAAGCGGTACAGAAAGCGCTCCATAGCGTGGTACTGCAACAGCTCTTGAAAAGGTCGATGCTCCGCTTTCGCTTTATTCAGGAGTCGATCATGGATCGACACGACAATTGCGTTAATATCGCGAGGAGTCACAACACAGACTCCAAATAGGGACGCATCACGTTTTCAACTCGACATGCTCGTGCACTTCGAAGCAGAGCTTCGATGTTCATCTTACCGCGTTCGCGATAACGCTTCAAAGCCTCAAGTGCAACATCGAGACCTAGCTTATTGCGATACTTGAAACAATCCGCGATCGTCTTTTCGGCAGAGTATATTCTAACGGAAACTTGATCCACGGAGTGATCTTCCGTTCCTTCACTGAATGCTACACCGGTAAACCAGTAGATCTTCAACGGCGGGTAATCAAGACGCGGAGGCTCGGAACCGCGTTCCAGAGCCACATGAACGACGTGCGGGACTTGTGTAGTCAGGTCATGAAAAGCCAGTGCAGAGATCAAACAGATCACACCATTGGGAACTCTTAGCGCCACGCGAACCAAATCAGGGTTACTGATCGGAGGAAGATCCGTCAAGCGATACGAGCCCCGCGACAACTGCTCGATGATGCCTTCGTCCCGCATCTTGTAAAGCGTACGTGGATGGATCCCAAGGTCGAACGCTTGACGCGAATGAAGCAAACCTCCATGCTTGCGGAAGGTCTTTTCTGCTTCCAGAACCGCTGTTATTCTGGATGTGGGCATTGGATAAAATTACAAGCACTTATTTTTATATGCTGGTGAATATACACAGGAAATCGATCAATGTCAAATGCTTCACAAGCCATGTTCCTGACCGACTTCGCACCCTTGCACCCGTCATTTTCGCTGTCCTGTTTTTGTCCTGTTTTCGGTTAGTGTTCGATGCTAAAATATAGACTTAGCAGTAAAACGAGAAAAGCCCCAATCGGGGCTTTCTTGTTAATTATGCTTGTCTTACAAGGGGTGTCTGAACATAGACCGCTCTTTCGATTCCCGCCGTCTCCACGAAAAAGCCCCTGCTAACTTCATTGTTAACAGGGGCTTTAGTTTTGTTTTCCGTTGTCCAGATGGGCACTGTCCTGTATTTGTCTTGTCAGCGGTCAGTGCGGAGTGTCTTTGCTTGCACCCGACACCAATTCCCACGGGGTCATTGCCCACCCCTTTTCCCCCGTCCGGATGGTAATTCAATCCCGAAAGTGAGCCGTGAGATTGGATCATGCAACTGGTTCGGCAAGAGGTTTGTGTACCGTTCGGTCATCAGGATGGTCGAATGACCCAGCCAATCCTGTACCGTCCGCCCGATGAACAGTTTCTCCGCTCACAACCTCGCTAGTTAGCTCCTATCTAAGCCGCAAATTCCGGCCGATTTCCTCCTGCGGATGCGGTCAGGCATCCTTATGAAAGTGAGCGAGCAGGCAAGACATTTCTAAACGGTTACTCATAAATAACAGCAGTTTGCGAAGCAAATGAGGTGTGCTTTGCCAGATCACTTGTTTAGGTTGTTGTACGAAATATTACAAAAAGTGTCATATTTTCTTGCCGGATACGTCTTGCTCGACTATATTGGATAATGCAATGGGACGGACGGGAACCACATATAATGGAGCAAGAATATGAAGAAGCAACTATGGATGATGGCCATCGTAACAATGCTGGCGGTTAGCGCTCAAGCAACGATTCGGACAGTGAATCAATTTGGAACGGCGCAGTATTTGACAATCCAAGCGGCAATCAACGCCGCCGCAACGGGCGACACGATTCTGGTTGCACCTGGGACTTATGCGGAAACCCCGGTAATCACAGGCAAAGCGCTAACGGTCATTGGCGCTGGCTGGGACCTCGCAATGGTAGACGCAGGCAATTCGTCGGCCCTTGCCTTAGGTACAAATTCCGGTGGAAGCACAATCGAAGGGTTGGACATTGCGACAGGAAACGCCCGAGCATTTAATGTCACGCAGCTTACGGCAGACTCTTCAACGATTCGCAGGTGTCGTTTACGTAATTCCAGTCCAACGGTCACACTAGACCTATTTAGCGGTCGTCGGTTCTTCCTGGAAGACTGCATCGTGACGAATAATGGAAACGGAACTATTGTAAGTGTTCCCACTGCAGCAAATTCCACAATCGTAGTTAGAGGCTGTATCCTTGGATTCACGGGCGTAACCCAGACGTCTGCAATCTATTTTAGCGGCAACAACGCGAGTCCGGTCGAAATCACAAACTGCACGTTTGTGAGTGTGAGGCAGGTGTTCAACCTGCCGGGAACTCAGCCTGTGATCGCCATCAACAACATTTTCTACGATTGGACAGGGACACCGTCATGGGGAACATTCTTAGCGGGCAGTGTGTTCGACTACAATGCCAGCGACGCAACGGCTCCTGCAATTCCGGGTTCGTTTACAAACCAAATTCTACTTGGCGCGAACAATCCGTTTGTGACGTATGATGAGGCACTGAATTACGTGCATGGCACGAGCGATCTGCATTTGAACGGCGGCACCGGAGGATTGGCTTTGACGAACACGGGGCATCCGTCGATTCTGGACATCGACGGATCACGCTCGGATGTCGGCGCTTACGGTGGTCCGCGTCCGCTGGTGGACAACGGCGTTCCGGCCTATCCCTTTGTGACATCGCTGACGGTGCCGAACTTGATCGAATCGGGCGATGATCTCAATGTCAACTCGACGGGTCGCGTCGGACCTCGTTACTAACTAAACTTCAGGAGGATTTTTATGAAACTCTTGAGTTTAATGCTCGGCGTTGTGATAACTCTGTCAGGCGCATCTGCGGTGACGATAACACATGCTGAGTATTTTGTGAACACGGATCCGGGACAAGGACTGGGGACGGCGATTGTAATTACGAGTGGCGAAACAGTATCCGTCTCAGGACTGGACGTGTCGTCAGTGGGCTTCACTGCGAATCAAGTACATCGTCTGTTTCTGCGCTATAAGTCAGACGAAAATGTGTGGAGTATGGCGGACGCACGCTACTTTTATCCCTTGTCTGCGGGGGCGGCTTCTGTCGCGCAGGATGACATCGTGCAAGCGGAGTATTGGTTCGATGCGTTGCCCTCTACAATTGTTGACTTGGCGGACTCACTGAATATTATTTATCCGGCGTTGATTCCTACTACAGGTCTTGCGATGAATGCGCTGCACCGCTTCTTCTTACGTTTCCAGCATGAGAATGGAAGTTGGACGATTGCGGAAGGCCGGTATTTCTACATCGTCGCCGATGAAGGCGGAAGTGCTGAGATCAAGAACGTGACGCAGCTTGAGTATTGGTTTGACACGCAAGTTCCAACGAATGTGGATATCGCCGACGCTCCAACTGGGAACTTTGCGCAACTGATTCCGGCTGGGACTGAATCAGGCGTGCACACGTTTAATACACGTTACAGCGATGAGGACGGAGTTTGGAGCATGACAGAAACACGCCGATTCGTGCTGATTTCACAAGTTGCGTCTAACTATCAAGCTAAGACGATAGTGGCATGCGAGTATTTCATCAACGGCAACCCGGCGCCGGGCGGTGCTATTTCGCTACCGACTCCGACTGACGGTGCCTATGATGAAAGCGAAGAGGAGAATGCGGTTGTGGTGACGGATCTGCCGATTGGATATCACTTATTCTGCATACGCTATCAGGACAGCGAAGGGATTTGGACATCCGCATTTTGCGATTCGGTGGCCATGACTCCGATTCTGGTGATTCAAGTTTCCGGAAGTGACATTGTGCTGACGTGGAATGCTGATCCGCTCAGTGTACCATTTCATGTCTTTCGTGCCGGCACACCCGACGGAGTGTATTCGGATATCGCGCAGACTAACAACCTGAATTACACGGACACGGGAATTCTCGGCGGTGCGGATTCGAAGAACTTCTATTACGTGACGACTACGCCTGGTGCGTTGTCGTCATTCCAGCTGCCTGCAGAATCAAACGAGAGACAAGCACAGCAGTAGCTGCTTTGTTACTAAGAATGGCGCGCGCCCCGACCAGAATGGTCGGGGCGCTTTTCATAGTAGTTGCCTTTGCGTGCGACTGGGAAGACAACTGTAAAGGTTTGTTGACGCTTTGTCGGAAGCAGTCAATTGCGGTTCCGTTTCCGGTATAGAAAATGCTGGCAGCAACATATTGCTTTATGGATTGACATGTAGTATTTTACGGATGTGAATAAGCTGCTGGATCTGCAGCGACGTCCCGTCTAAAAGCAAGTGGCATTGCCCTTGCCACTTCCGCATCAGACACCGCAGATCCACTTTGATTTGATGGACAATCATTGATTAAAAGATGTAATAAATGACTATGAAGAGCACCATCTCTGAAGTCAGGATTCTGTGATCCGCAATTTCTTGCACAGTAACTCCCTCGTCTGGGCACTCTGCCTGTCCGTTGTGAGCGCCGTTTACGGCGATACGGGAAATCCGCACGGTCAGATGTTGCAAGAGTGCAACCTCTGCCATGCCGTGTCAGGGTGGACTCCGCTCCTCTCTCCACTTGCCTTTAACCACGATTCGACCCACTTCCCGCTTGTCGGCAGACATGCGGGCGTTTCGTGTTTGGGCTGTCACACATCACTTGTCTTTGCCGATGCTTCAGCGGAGTGCGTGTCTTGCCATTCTGATGTACATAGTGGACAGTTCGGCAATAGCTGCGAGCAATGTCATTCGGCTGCCGGGTGGGATGAGCGGCTAAGCATGCAGCACAGACACTCAGAAACTCGATTTCCCTTAACTGGCCGGCATGCGTTGGCCGACTGCCAAGCATGTCACTCGAACGGACAACTCAGTGGTCTTGAAACGGCCTGTGCATCTTGCCACATTGACGACTATAACAGAACGATGGATCCCAGCCACATCGCTGCCGGGTTCTCACTTGCCTGCGAATCATGTCACAATTCACAGATCACAGACTGGGCTGCACCGGGATTTGTACATGGAGATGAGTTTCCGCTAACGGCGGGCCACAGCGGACTTCGCTGCGTATCATGTCATTCAGACGCAGCTTATGCAACAACCGAGACTGCCTGTATTGCCTGCCATCGCGATGACTATGACGGAGTAGTCAGCCCAAACCATCATGCCAGCGGATATCCAGAGAATTGTTTGGAGTGCCATACGACATCGAACTGGGATGCAACGTTTAACCATAACAACACGCAGTTCCCGTTGACGGGTGCGCATGTACAGACATCGTGTCAGCAGTGCCATGTGGGCGGGGTGTTTGAAGGGACTCCCGGTCAGTGTATTGATTGTCACCTTGCAGATTACAACAGCACGACGGATCCGGATCATGCAGCGGTCGGGATCTCGACGGCCTGTCTGGCGTGTCACACGACAGAGACGTGGGACATGGGGTTTGATCATCAGACGACAAGCTTCCCGTTGACAGGTGCGCATGTACAGACATCCTGCAACCAATGCCATGTGGGCGGGGTGTTTGAAGGGACCCCCGGTCAGTGTATTGATTGTCACCTGGCGGATTACAACGGCACGACTGATCCGGATCACGCAGCGGTCGGGATCTCGACAGCCTGTCTGGCGTGTCACACGACAGAGACGTGGGACATGGGGTTTGATCATCAGAC
>JAANMU010002034.1_pt1 | contig 16237 bp, 11 predicted proteins | sample 7279701 | NCBI WGS metagenome assembly JAANMU01 (sample SAMN14094539, study PRJNA606508) | bioreactor metagenome | isolation source: A lab-scale SPAN reactor treating ammonium-rich wastewater day 57 | place: Ireland: Galway | collected 2017-03-13 | reverse complement strand
GCCTCGCACGAGATCTCGGCTGGACCGAAACCCGCCGACGAGTTCCGAGTCCTCGTCTTCGGCGATTCGTCCGTGTGGGGGACTCTCCTCCGCCCCGAGGAGACTCTCAGCGCGCAACTCAACGCCTCCGCGCCCGCGTATTGTGGCAAGTCCGCGCGCTTCTACAACCTCGGCTATCCCACCATCGCCGCCGCCAAAGACCTGATGCTAATGGACTACGCCGCGCGCTACCGACCCGACCAGATCATCTGGCTGACCTCGCTCGAAGCGTTTCCACTCGACAAGCAGCTGGACACGCCCCTCGTCGCCAACAACGCCTCAGCCGTGGACGCGCTCATCGAAAAATACGACCTGCCCCTCGATCCGCGCGACCCCGCCCTCGTCCGCCCCGATTTCTGGGACAGGACTCTCATCGGTCAGCGCCGCAATCTCGCGGACCTCGTCCGCTTGCAGCTCTACGGCGCGCAGTGGGCCGCCACTGGCGTTGACCAGATCTATCCGCCCTATCCCGCGCCGCAGACCGACTTCGCCGACGGCGACGACAAATTCCACAATTTGCGTCCGCCCCTCAACCCGTCCGCGCTCGCGTACGATATCCTCGCCGCAGGGATGAACCACGCGCCCGCGCCGATCCTGCTCGTGAATGAGCCGATTATGATAAGCCGCGGCGTCAACAGCGACATCCGCTATAATTTCTTCTACCCGCGCTGGGCCTACGATTCGTACCGCGGCCAGTTGAAGGTCCGCGCGGACGCGGAAGGCTGGAACTACCTCGACGCGTGGAATATCGTCCCGTCGTCCGAGTTCACCAACAGCGCCATCCACCTGACTCCCGCAGGCGAGACCGTCCTCGCGCAGGCCATCCTCGCCGCGCTCCAGCCGAGTTGCCCGTAAGTTGGACTGGTCGTCCGACCTGCAATTTTTGTGCCATGAAACGTATCCTCTTTGTTTTTTTCCTGCTTGTCCTCTCCGCGTGTACCTCCGCGCCGATCTCCACTCCCGAAGTTCCAACCTCCGCGCCACTCCCTGCCTCGTCGCCCGCCATTCCGACACTCGTCGCCTCGTCGCCCGTCACTCCGTTACCCGCCACCCCGCCTCTTGTCATTCCCACTCCCACCCTCGCCCCCGACGCGTGGATGCAGATGCCCGTCGTCCCCGCCATCACGGACGCGGCGCGCGCCATCTACGCGCGCGGACTGGAGCTGGGACGCGACCCGCGCCGCTTCTCCAAGGCGGGCGATTGCGAAAGCACCACGGCCTGGTATCTCAGCGCGTTCGACTCCAACCCGCCCACCTATGAACTTGGGACCGAGTATGGATATTTGCGCACGTCCATCAATTATTACAAAGGCTCCTTCAAGCGGGAGAGTATCGCCGTGCGACGCGGCGCCAACACCGCCTCCCTGTTGACGAGTTTTTGGGCCGACCCGACGCAGTGCGAAAAAGGCGAGTCCATGCTGGCGTGCGAATACCGCCTCCAAAATCCCTCGGTCGCCCTCATCGCCGTCGGGACGAACGACGCGCTCGGCGTGGACAACTTCGAGGAGCAGCTGCGCCGTATCGTCGAGTTCACCATCGCGCAGGGGATCGTCCCCGTGCTTTCCACCAAAGCCGATAACGCCGAGGGCGATCACAGCATCAACGCCATCGTCGCCCGCGTCGCCTACGACTACGACCTCCCGCTCTGGAATTTCTGGCTCGTCGTCCAGCCGCTTCCCAACCACGGACTTCAACCCGACGGAGTTCATCTCACCTACGCGGGCAACATCTTCAACGATCCCCTCCGCATGAAATCCGCCTGGCCCTGGCGCAACCTCACCGCGCTGCAAGTCCTCGACGCCGTCCGCATCGCGTTGCAAGAATCAAACCCGTAGGAGCGTTTTGAAAGCCCATTTCGGACACAATCGCGCAGACTTCACTGAAAAACCCCAAAAATCCGTGTAATCTGTGAAATCCGTGTCCAAAGAATGAAAACGCCAACGCCGCCAAAGGAATCCGAAAATTTTACTTTCGGCTCCATCACCCCAATGAGATCTAAATGAAACCCTTAACGTTTACCCTCCTCGTCCTCTCCATCCTCCTCGCGGGCTGTTCCTCCGCGATGTCTGGCGCTTTGACTCCCGAAAACCTGACACCTGATACTGAAACACCTGACACCGCGACACTCGACACCGAAATGCTTTCTACCGCGACACCTGACACTGGAACACCTGACACCGAAACACTCGTCACCCCCACCCCCGACCTCCGCCTCGATCCCGCCGATTGGAAGAACTGGCCCGTCGTCCCGCGCATCAGCGCCCGCGCCCTCGAAATCTATCGCAACGGACTCGCCCTCGGCAACGACCCGCACGCCTTCTCCAAGATCGGCGATTGCCAGAGCGTCCCCGCCTCCTTCCTCGGAATTTACGACACCGACCGTTACCGATTCGCGCCCGAATACCAGAGCCTGCAAGACACGGTCTCGTTTTACAAAGGCTCGTTCAACCGCGAGGGCGAATCGGTGCGCGGCGGATTCAATACCTCCTCCGTCCTGCTCCCGTTTTGGGCGAACCCCGAAGTCTGCCAGCCTGGCGAAAACCCGATGGCTTGCGAAAACCGCATCCACAACCCGAGCGTCGTCTTCGTCAGCCTCGAAGTCTGGTTCGAGGGGCGCACGCCCGACGTCTACGAAAAATATCTCCGCCAGGTCATCGAGTACAACATCGGGCAAGGCACGCTCCCCATCCTCGCCACCAAAGCCGACAACGTCGAAGGCGACCACAGCATCAACCGCGCCGTCGCCCAGCTCGCCTACGAATACGACCTCCCGCTCTGGAACTACTGGCGCGCCGTCCAGCCGCTGCCCAACCACGGCCTCGATCCCGCCGACCCGACTGGCTTCCACCTCAACCTCGACGGCTGGAACATGCGGAGTTTCTCCGCGCTGCAAGTTTTGGACGCCGTCCACCGCGCCACGCAGGATTTGACTGCCGACGGGACGACTCGCGCGGCGACCCCGACTCTCGCGCCTCCCGCCTCGTTCACCCCTGGACCTCGCGCGGGCTTGCCCTTCTCGAGCGTGATCCCCGCCTCAGCCGACTCCGCTCCCGCCTCCCTCCTGTTCGGATTCTCCGCCCGCGCGGACGAGACGCTCACCTCCGCGGGCATCTTCCAATCCGACCTCAACGGACGCGGCATCTTCGCCCTCGCCGATTCTGGCTTCACCCTCCTCGACCATTCCGACGCGGGACTCCTCGCCGCGCGCGGACGCGAACTCTACCTGATCAAAGACGCCTCGCGCGTCCTCCTCGCCGACCAACTCGCCCTCGACTCTCCCCAGCCCGCCATCTTCCTCGCGGATGGACGCGTCGCCGCCATCCTCCAGACCGAGTCTGGTCTTCGCCTCGCGGTCATCTCTGGCGACGCGCCGCAATTCGTCCCCGCCGAAGCGACTCCGCAAACCCTCCATCCCAGCCGCGACCCGAATCACTTCTACTGGAGCGCGGACAATGAAATCTTTTCCACCGCGTTGACCGACCTGACCTCCGCCGCGCTGCCCTACGCGGGCAGTCCCGCCTTTTCCGTGGACGGCAAAATGGCATTCTACCAACGCGACGCGGCGGGGAAGAATCAACTCACCCTCGTGGACGGCGGCCAAACTCGAACTCTTCCCCTCTTCGGCAACCGCCTCGTGGACATGTCCTGGTCTCCCGACGGCTCCACCCTCGCGGTCAGCGTGGCGAACGTCAGCGATTATTCGGGGTTGACGCTCGCGTCGAAGTTGTATTTCGTCCAATTGCCCGCCAGCGTGGACAAAGTTGTGGAAATGACGGACGAGTCCATCGAGCGCCAGGTCTGGTCGCCCGATGGGAAGTCCCTCCTGCTGGTCACGCGGAAGGTCGCGGGCGCGCAAGTCCGCTTCAAATTCTCCGTGCTGGACGCGTCCGCGCAGACGCCGATCCCCGCGTTGGGGTTCGAGTGGACAAGCGAGGAATATCTATGGCTGCAACCCGTGCTTTGGCTTCCGTGAGTTTATTTCCTGAAAAGCCAGACCTCATCTTTCCTTGACACAACCCCGTTTTTGCGGATAATTCAAGTCAACAGGCGAGCCAATCAAAAGTAATGACGGAGAAAAGTAGACTGGCGGACACCGACAGAGACGCGCAGGAGTAAACGCTGAAACCTGCGCCCGGTCGAAACCAGCCGAAGTTCCCTCCCGAGCCGTTCGGGTGAAGACGTGTCATGTTTCAAGCTCCACGTGTCACGTTGTGTAGTCCGAATCGCAATCCCAGCGTTACAGGGGAAGCCGATTAGTCGTTTGGTCACATGGTCATATGGTCAAATAGTCTTATAGCCCGGCTATCAGACTATTCAACTAGCAGACTATTAGACTACTCAACTAGCCGGCTACGAGACTAAATCTGGGTGGTACCACGGGAACCGTCTCCCGTCCCATTGTTGGACGGGAGATTTGTATTTTAGCGAAGGGAGAACAGATGAGAAGAGAACAGTCCTGGACTGCTCTCCACTCTCTGTTCTCTAATCTCTGGAGGCAACATGGATCAATTGAACGACATCGAATCGTCCGCGCTGGAATCCCTCGCGTCGGTCTCGACGGAGGCGGCGTTGCAGGCGTGGAAGGCCGCCCACCTCGGACGGAGTTCGCGGCTGATGCAGGTCTTCGCGGGGTTGGGGAAACTCTCGAAGGAGGAGAAGCCCGCAGTCGGCGCGGCGGCGAACCGGGTGAAGGTCGCGCTCGAGGCGGCGCTCGCGGCGCGCGAGACGGAGATCAAGGCCGCGGCGCTGGCGAGGTCGCTCGAGGAGGACGCGCTCGACGTCACATTGCCGGGGCGGACGCTCCACGTCGGACGCCTGCATCCGTCCACACAGCAACTGCGCCGCGTGCTGGACATCCTGAAAGAAATGGGATTCCAGGTCTACACCTCGCGCGAGGTCGAGACGGACGAGATGAATTTCCAACTGCTGAATTTCCCGCTGCACCATCCCGCCCGCGATATGCAGGACTCGTTCTATGTGGAGAGCGAGGGCCGCGGCGACAACCCGATCCTGCTGCGGACGCACACTTCGCCGGGACAGATCCGCGCCATGCGCGAGTTCGCGGCGACGAATCCGCAAAACCCGCCGCCCATCCGCATCGCGCTGCCGGGGATGTGTTTCCGTTACGAGCAGGTGACCTCGCGCTCTGAGATGCAGTTCAACCAGGTGGAGGGACTCGCCGTGGGCGAGGGCATCACCTTCGCCGACTTGAAAGGGACGCTGAGCGATTTCGCGCGGCGCATGTTCGGACAGAACGCCCGCACGCGTTTCCGCTCCGATCATTTTCCGTTCACCGAGCCTTCCGCCGAAATGGACGTGGAGTGTTTCGTCTGCGGCGGGAAGGGATGCCCGGTCTGCAAGCGTTCGGGCTGGCTGGAGATTCTTGGCTGCGGCATGGTGCATCCCGTCGTGCTGCAAAACGGCGGCTACGACCCGAAGCGCTATTCTGGTTTCGCCTGGGGCATGGGTCCAGAAAGGCAACTCATGTTGCGTTACAAGATTGACGATATTCGCTACTTCTGGAGTAACGATATTCGTTTCCTGGGTCAGTTCTAAAAACTTTAAACACAAAGGACACGAAGTACACAAAGTTTAAGAACGGCGCAACAAATGGATTTTCTTTCGACACGACGAAGAATATCTGAGCCAAAACAAGACGCCAATATCATCGCTCAACCCACCTTCGTTGCCTTTGTGACCTTCGTGTTTAAGAAAGGATAAAAATGAAATTACCTATTTCATGGCTTAAAGACTTTGTCGATATTGATAGCCTTTCAGTAGAGGACATCGCGCGTACATTCACCTTCGGCGGACTCGAAGTGGAGGAGATTCACTACGCGGGACTCCCCATGCCGAAGGAAAGCGCCACGAATGAATTCAAGACCTCCGGCATCGGCTGGGACCGCGACAAGATCGTCGTGGCCGAGATACGCGAAGTGAAGCCGCATCCCAACGCGGACCGGTTGACGCTCCTCGACCTCTTCGACGGGACGCAGGAACAGGTCGTGTTGACCGGCGCGCCGAACATCTTCCACTTGAAAGGGACGGGCAGACTTCCCAAGCCGATCAAGGTCGCGTACGCGAAGGAAGGCGCGACCATCTACGACGGTCATGCCGAGGGACTCGTCCTGACCACCCTCAAGCGCGCCAAAATTCGCGGCGTGGAGTCGTACTCGATGGTCTGCTCGGAGAAGGAACTCGGCATCAGCGAGGAACACGAGGGCATCATCCTGCTCGACGACGACGCGCCAGTCGGGACTCCGCTCGTGGATTACATGGGCGACGCGGTCCTCGAAGTGAAGATCAACCCGAACATGGCGCGCAACGCCAACGTCTACGGGCTGGCGCGTGAACTTGCCGCGATGACGGGACGGCCGCTGCGCGCGCAGGCGGAGACGTACACAGGGGCGGGCGCGGGCAATTTCGCGGAGATCGAGATTACCGATCCGCAGTTGAATCCCCGCTTTGTGCTGGGACTGGCGCGCGGCGTGGAGATCAAACCGAGTCCCTACTGGGCGCAACGCAGACTCCGGCTGGCGGGCGTGCGTCCCATCAGCAACGTCGTGGACGCGACCAACTACGCCATGCTCGAACTCGGCGAACCGTTGCACGCGTTCGATTACGATGTGCTGAAAGAACGCGCCGACAAAAAACAAGTCAAAATCATCACCCGCGCCGCGCGGGACGGCGAAAAACTCGTCACGCTCGACGGTGTGGAGCGGAAACTTTCCTCGATGAACGTCCTCGTCTGCGACACGGAGGGGCCGCTCTCCATCGCGGGTGTGATGGGCGGCGCGGAGAGCGAAGTCTCCGACAAGACCAAAACCATCCTGCTCGAAGGCGCGGCCTGGAACTTCATCAATATCCGCCGCACGGCGCGCGAACACAACCTGCCCTCCGAAGCATCGTTCCGATTCTCGCGCGGCGTCCATCCCGCGCTCGCAGAGACAGGCGTCCGCCGCGGCTTGCATCTCATGGCCGAGTGGTCGGGCGGAAAGATCGAAGCGGGCCTCGTGGATAACTATCCCCTCCCGCCAAAAACAACCGTCGTGGAAATTTCGCCGCGCGATGTCAAGCGCATCCTCGGCATCGAACTTTCTGCGAAGGAAATCGCGGCGCTTCTCGAACGCCTCGAATTCAAATGTGAAATTACGCAACACGCAACACGCAATATCGCGGAGCATCCCCGTGGGACAGAATCAGACTCCATAATTCGCGTTACAACTCCCCCCTATCGCCTCGACATTGGCGAGGGCGTGATCGGCGTCGCCGACTTGATGGAGGAAGTCGCGCGCCTGTACGGTATGGAACGCATCCCCGAAACGCGTCTCGCCGACCCGCTCCCGCCGCAAGTCGGCAACCCTTCCTTCGAGTGGGACGAGCGCGTCCGCGACCTCCTCGTCCGTCTCGGCTTGCAGGAGGTCGTCACCTATCGCATGACCTCGCCCGAGCGCGAAGGCCGCCTCGCCGCGCACGACGAATACGCGCGCGTCGCCAATCCCATCACGCCCGAACGTAACGTGCTGCGCCGCAGCCTGCTGGCCTCCGTCCTCGAGGTCGCGGAGAAAAACGCCCGCGCCGAATCGCTCGAACTCTTCGAGATCGGCCCGGTCTTCGAGCCTGTCAAAGACGACCTGCCGCGCGAGTTGCCGCGTCTCGCCATCGTGATGACCGGCCTGCGGACCGCGTCCGCGTGGGACGTGAAGGACTCCCCCGCGCTGGACTTCTACGACCTGAAAGGCCGCCTCGAACTCCTTTGGGCCGGACTCGGTTTCAAGGACGTTTCCTACGCCCCGACCGACTCCGTCGCGTTCCTGCATCCAGGCAAAGCCGCGCAGATCATCGTGAATGGACAGGTCGTCGGCGGCTTCGGCGAGCTGCACCCGTTGATGAAGGAAAAATACGAAGTCGGCGCGCGTCCCGTGTTGGTGGCGGAGTTTGACATCGCCGCGTTGCGCGCGTTGAGTCCCGCGTATGGAATCGTCCCCGTCGCGGAGTTCCCGCCGGTCTACGAAGATATCGCCGTCATCGTGGACGAATCGGTGGCCGCGGCGCGCGTCGAAGGCCTCATCCGCCAGACGGGAGGGCGAAGCGTGTCCGCCGTCCGCCTGTTCGACGTCTACCGCGACGAGAAGATCGGCGCGGGCAAAAAGTCGCTGGCGTACAGTCTGACGTACCAGTCGCCCGATAAAACGATGACCGACGCGGAGGCGGCCCAGATCCGCAACCGTATTGTGAAGCGGCTCGAACACGAGGTCGGCGCGCGGCTGCGCAGTTAGTACAAATGGGACGCGCGCGAAACTTGTATCCCGTTCGGTTTGTAGGTATACTCGCGGAAACCATTAACAAGGAGAAGAGAAAATGAATCGAAATACTGGCATAATCGCCACCGTCGCCGCCGTGCTGTTGTGCGGATGCCCTGGCATTTTCATCTGTCTTTTCGGCGCGTTGACGGCCGCGGGACAGGGGACGTTCAACGATCAAAGCCTGAGCCCCACCGTTGGTTTTGTTTTGTTGTGCCTTTCTCTGGTCTTTATCGCCATCCCCGTCGTGGTCGGCGTGGTAACGCTTCGCAAGAAACCCGAAGCGGCGCCGGTCTCCAACGAGCCCCTGCCCCCCGCTTCTTAAGAACAACAACGGCGGCCATTCGGCCGCCGTTGCGATTCTTGTCCATGGGGACGTCACTTCACGGTGATTATCATTCGCATGCGGCAGAAATTTTCCTGCCCCACCCGCAGGCTCCAGTAAGTTTCGTAAGTTCCGGGCGCGGCGGGGGCTTTCATGGCGACCCTGAGCTTTACCAGGCCTCCCGGCGGGACGGTGATGGGCAGGTCGTATAACGGCTGCTGGTGCATGAACTTGCCGCTGACAAAATGATAGTCCACGCTGTTGTGGTCCCAGGCGATGTTTCCGTTGTTTCTTACCTCCCAGATGGCCGTGAATTTTTTGCCGCGATTCATTTTCGCCCCAAAGACCGGAGTGACTTTCAGGATCTGACATTTGTAGGCTGTCTGGATCGGAGGGCCGCCGCCTCCGCCCCCGCCCCCGCCTCCGCCCCCGCCGCCTCCGCCTTTCAGGTTCAGCGTGGAGGTTGGGAAGGGCGTGGGCGAGCGGTACACGAAGTCAACTGTGGCGGTCCCGGTGGGAGTGACGGTCGGCGTTTGCGACGGGGTGAGCGTGCCGGGCGGGGTGGGCGTGGAGGTGTACTTCGAGACGACGACCGCCGTGCCGGTGGCCGCGGCGTTGTACGTCGCGGCCACGATTGTATCCACCGCGCCGACGGCCTGGGTGGGAAGGGGGGCAATGGACGGTAAAACGGGCGCGCAGGCCAGCGTAATGACCAGGGCTGCCACGAGAAAAGCCGATCGTTTTTTCCAGTCCATGTTATTTCTCCAAAACAGGCTTGCCGGAAGCCAGGTTTTTCTAGAAAGCCTGGCTTCCGGTCAATTTACGGGGTCATGCCCGGCCGGATGATCTCGATCTGGATGTAGGGCGTGCAAAACTTGACGCCGTCGCCCACCACCGCGTATTGCACGGTGATCCAGACGGGTTTATTGCCGTCAAAAGCGGACGGCGCGGTCAGCTCGGCGGCAAGCGTGACAGACTCGCCGGGCTTAATGTCCTTCGGACCGATGCTGGTTTTGAGAGGAAACGGGTTTGCAGAGAGCGACGCGTTCGCCGGAAAGTCGGAGCGGACCTTTTCTTTCCAGAAGATCCAACTATACGTGGCCGCTTCCCATTTCCGGGTTCCGTTATTTTTCAAGGTCCATTTCACGTCCAGTTTGTCGCCCACTTTCAGGATCGTGGCCGGGGCGCCGTCGCGCGGAACCTGGTCGATGAGCTGGCAACTGTAGCGCATATCCTTGGTGGGACCTCCGCCGCCGACGAACGGAGTCTGGGTACTGACTCCGGGCGTGACGACGAAAGGCGTCAGTGTGGGGAACGGCGTCAGGGTCGGGATGGCCGTTGCCGGCGGGGGGGGGAGCGTGTCGGTGGCGGCCGGCTGGGCCGCGGCGGTGAGCGCCGCGCCTGCTTCCACCGTCTGCGCCACCGACGTCCCGATCTGGTTTGCCGCGGCCTGCGCGTCCACCGTCGGCTGTGGAGCGGGCGCGCAGGCGCCGGCCAGCAACGTCAACGCAAGCAGGAAATATGCGATCTGGGGTTTTGTCATTCGTCTGTCTCCTTCTGACTGCTCTTTTTGTCGGCGTCCTCACCGGCGCCGATGCCGAGCGGGACCCATTTTTTCTCGTCCTTCAGGCGGTGTTGGATTCCGCCGCGGTCGTGGATCTGGTCGAATCCTTCGGGTTTGATGAACATCACGTCGCCTTCCAGCATCCCGTGGATGCCGGCCTGTCCGGGTTCGGGACGTTTGAGTCCCTTGAATTTGGCGGCCTTCTCCGGGAGGTAATCGGTCGGCTCCTCGTAGGTGGTGACGTAGCCTTCGTAGTTGCGGAGGATCACTTTGTGGTCCGACATGCTCAGCAGGTAGTTTGGCATGACGGGGATCTTGCCGCCGCCGCCCGGCGCGTCGATGATGTATTGCGGCACCGCGTAGCCCGAAGTGTGTCCGCGCAGGCCTTCCATGATCTCGATGCCTTTCGCCACCGGCGTGCGGAAATGTCCTGCGCCTTCGACGAGGTCGCATTGATAGAGGTAGTACGGGCGCACGCGGATGCGGACCAGTTTCTGCACCAGGTCGCGCTGGATGTGGACGTTGTCGTTCACGCCCGCCAGCAGCACCGACTGGTTGCCGAGCGGGATGCCTGCCTTCGTTAAACGGTCGCAGGCCTGTTCGAGTTCCAGGCTGATCTCGTTCGCGTGGTTCACGTGGATGTTGATCCACAGCGGGTGGAAGCGGGCGAGCATGTCGCAGAGTTCCTGCGTGACGCGCATCGGCATGAAGACCGGCACGCGGCTTCCGATGCGGATGATCTCGATGTGCGGGATCTCGCGCAGGCGGGTGAGAATCTGCTCGAGGATCTTCGGCGCCAGCACCAGCGGGTCGCCGCCCGAAAGCAGCACGTCGCGCACCTGCGGCGTGCGCTTGAGATACTCGATCTGCATGTCGAACTCGGCCTGCGAGAAGGTCTGGCCGGGATCGCCGACGATGCGCGAGCGCGTGCAATAACGGCAGTACGACGCGCACTGCGTCGTCACGAGCATCAGCACCCGGTCGGGATAGCGGTGGACCAGCCCCGGCACGGGGGAGTGGCGGTCTTCGGCGAGCGAGTCCTCCATCATGGCGGTGAACGATTGCAGTTCTTCCGAGCGCGGGATGATCTGCCGCCGGATCGGGTCGTCGGGGTCGTCCGGGTCGATCAACGAGATAAAGTAGGGCGTCACGTCCACGCGGAAGAGTCCCTGGGTCTGGAGCGCCTTGCGCTCCGATTCGGTCAGCGGGATGATCTTTCCGATTTCTTCGGCGTTATTCAGGCGGTGGCTGAGCTGCCAGCGCCAATCGTTCCATTTTTCATCGGGAACGTCGGCATAGATGGACGCGCGTTTGGAAACGAAAGGGGTGGGCATGTTATCCTCCAAATCTTGAAAAATGAGTAAAACGTCGCGGGCAGGGAGGACGCCTGCGGCGGGTCGTGGTCGGGGCGAAAAAAGCCTGCAAAATGGCCGGTCATGTCAGCATTGTAAAAGCAAACCGAAAGCGGGTCAATGTCGCCATTCTAGCGCGGAAGGCGGGGGAGGAGCAGGGTACAATGGGGGCAGACGATCCCGAAAGGAGACGCCATGACTCTCGAAGGCACACACGGACTGTGGGGCGACTTGCACGTCCCGGACGCGGCGCCCGCCCAGGCCGACTTCACCGTGTTGGGGATTCCCTTCGACGGCCTCGCCAGCGCGCGCAAGGGCGCGGCCCTCGCCCCCGAGCGCATCCGCTTCTGGTCGCGGCACGTGACGCCGTTCAGCGAGGACCGCACGCGCCTCGCCGGACTCGTCGTCCGCGACGCGGGCGACTTCCCCGTCGCCGACCCCGCCTCCGACTTCCCCAAAGCGGCCGAGGTCGTCGCGGGCCTCTCCAACATCCCGATCTTCCTCGGCGGAGACCATTCCGTCACAATTCCCATCTTTCAGGGACAGCGCCAGCGCTTCGCGGGGAAACGCCTCGGCCTGCTGTGGGTGGACGCGCATCCCGACCTGTGCGACGACTTCGACGGCTCGCGGCTCTCGCATGCCTGCGTCCTGCGCCGCGGCCTGGAATTTGGAATTGACCAGCAGGACGTCTGCCTCGTCGGATTGCGTTCGTGGGAGGAGCAGGAGATTGACCTGATCGAGCGCGGACAGATGCACGTCTACACCGCGGCCGATGTGGCCGAACTCGGCATGAAGTCGGTGGCGGCTGACGTGCGGAAGATCCTGGCGCGCTGCGACGCGGTCCACGTCTCGCTCGACATTGACTGCCTCGACCCGTCCGCCGCGCCGGGGACGGGCATCCCCGAATTCGGCGGCCTCTCCAGCCGCGAGGCGCTGACGTTGATCCAATCGTTGCAGGGACTGCCGCTCGTCGGCCTGGACGTGGTCGAGGTCGCGCCGCCGCTCGATCCCTCCGAAGCGACCGTCTTCGCCGCGCTCAAGATCATCATGGAGTTCATCGCCGTCGTGGCGCGAGGCCGCGCGGCGTTCAGCGGTTGACCGTCACCAGCGTCACAGCCGTTTCCACCCTCTCGTCTTCATAGACCACCGCCAACTGGATGGCGTATAAGCCGCTCAGCCCGGTCGTGTCCCACTCCGCGAGCAAGCCGTTGACGACGGGAGTCTCCGCGTCGGCGCCGATCTGCCTCCACGCGTGCGGGTTAAGTCCCTCTCCCGCCAGAATTCGATAATATTGGAATCCGCTTCCCATCGCCGCGCCGACGATCTGCACGCGTCCGCTCACTTCGGCGAACAGCGCGGGCGCCGCGATGTGGACGTTGGGATTCGGCGCCGGGGGCTGGATGGCGTCGTACGCTTCGGGCGCGACGGGGATGCCGGCCGCGGCCGCCCATTGCCGCGCCTCCTCCGGGACGGACATATACGCCCGCCGCTCCGTCAGTTCGGGCGGCGTGAAGACGGTCGCCAGCAGTCCCGTCTCGCGGTTGACGACATATCCGCGGAACAGGTTGTCGCCCTGGGCCGGCTCGAAGCCGTTGACGAAGACCTCGCGCACCACTTCAGGACAGTCTGCCGTAGGCAGCAAACCCGAGGGGTCGCACACGTCCATCTGTGTGACGCCCGCCGGCGGAGTCCACGAACTGGCGGGCAGGGATTCGTTCGCGGCCCGCATCAGCGCGGACCACAAACCGGCCGGGACGCGCGGGGAGAGAGCGGTCTCCTCTTCCGCGGAAGATGGCGGGTTGCCGGTCCACACGGCGGCGAGACGCGCGGGGGTGTAGCCGACGGCCCACGCGTCGGACGCGCCCGTCCAGCCGGATTTGAACGCGGCCGGGACGCCCGTCTCGGTGAGGTTGGGATTTCCCCAGCTCGGCCAGCGCGCCGACGCGTCGCTGAGGGCGTTGTCCATCAGGTAGGCAAGCTGCGGCGAGACGACCGACTGCGACTCGGGCTGGCTCCAGTCCAGCCAGAGCGCGCCGTCCACGCTTTCGACGCGCAGGACGGAGGCGGGCTGGATCGCGTCCGCGAATTTCTGTCCGTTGCGGAGGCCGAGCGCCGCGAAGGTCGCGTAGGCGGCGGAGAGGTCGAGGAGGTTTTGGGGCGGGGAAGCGCGGACGAAGTCCGCGCCCGGCGCGAGGTCCAGGCCGAACGAGCGCGCGGCAGCGACGGCGTTGCCCGCGCCCATCTGGTCCATCACGTCCAGCGCGGGGGCGAGGTAGTCGTTGGCGAGGGCGAGTCGCAGCCGCATGGGGCCGTGGAAGGCGCGGTCGGGGTTTTGGATGTCGCCGCGTGGGATGTCCCAGACGAGAGAGGCGGGGCCGAGGCCGCGGGCGAAGCCGGTCAGGTAGATGAACGGCGTGAGGAGGGAGCCGGGGTTGCGTGCGGCGAGGAAGGCGGAGGTCCCCTGCAGATCCGTCTCGCCGACGAGGGCGAGGATCTGCCCGTCGCGCGGGTCGAGGACGAGCGCGCTGGCGGACGGGTTCGCGAGGCCGGTTTGCGGGAGCGCGGGGAGGATGCGCGCCGCGCCGCAGTCGGATTCGTCCGCCGGTCGGCGCGCGAGGCGTCTCACGTAGATTTGCGTGAGGCAGGCCGCGCTTTTTTGCAGGTCGTAATCGAGCGTGGAGACGACGTTCAGCCCGCCGCGTTCGATGCGCTGGCGGTCGAAGCGCGTGGAGAGTTGGGTCAGCGCCAGATTGACGAAGGCTTCCTCTCCCTGGTCTCTTTTCTCCCGATGCGGGAAGGGCGGGGGCGCGGGCAGGTCTTCGGTCATTTCGAGCGCCTGCATGACGAGGAGCGTCTCGCGGGCACGCTGGGAGGCGGCCTCAGGCGCGTCGATGGGATTCAGGCTGGGCGCTTCGGCGGCGGCCGCGAGGACGGCGGATTCGGCCAGGGTCAGTTGCGTGGCTGGTTTGTCGAAGTAGAGTTCGGCGGCGGATTCGATCCCGAAGGCGTAATTGCCGTAGTTGGCCGAGTTGACGTACCATTCGATGATCTGGTTCTTCCCGTAGCGCGCCGCGATCTGCGCGGCGAGGATGCGTTCGCGCAGGGCGCGTTTGAGCGAGGGCGGTTCGGCGAACAGCAGGAGGTCGTAGGCCAGTTTTTGCGCGAGGGTGGGATGCGAATCGGGGTTGTCGAGTCCGCTGAGGGTGTAGCCGGGATGCGAGTCGAAGCGCGGGTCCGAGGCGGCGAGGGTGGCGTCCACCAGAGATTGCGGCAGGGACGCGAACGGGATGTAGACGCGCGCGGCGTCGGACGGGGCAAAGACGAAGACGACCTGCTCGCCCGTGCGGTCGTAGACGCGCGTGGGCTGGAGCAGGAGTCCGTCCCGTTGGTTCAGGAGAATGGGAAGCTGGTCAATCGAGGGCAGGCCGCGCGTCAGGTCCGCGTAGGCGAAGACGGACGCGAAGATGACGACCGCCAGCGCGATGGAAAAGACGTATCCCAGTCCCAGCCCCGCGGCGCGGAGGCGCGAGTCGCGCTGGCGGCGCAGGTCCGCGCGGCGTTCGCGTCGGCGGTGGACGATTTCGGCCATGTCGGGCATGGGTTGATTTTACAACGAAGTTGGGGGAGGCGCGGGTGGAGATTGGAGATTGGGGGTTTGGGAATTGGAGATTGGAGATTGGTAATTGGGTTAGGTTCTTACGATGGCGTCCGTCATTTTGACGACGCGGCTGATGGGCAGGACGTCGTGCACGCGGACGATGTCCGCGCCGCGCGTGATGCCGACGGCGACCGCGGCGGCCGTCCCTTCCACGCGCTGGTCGGGTGGCAGGTCGAGGGTGTAGCCGATGAAGGATTTGCGCGAGGGGCCGAGCAGGACGGGGAAACCGAGGGCGCGGATCTCGTCGAGGCGGCGGATCAGTTCGAGGTTGTGCGCGACGGTTTTGCCAAATCCGATCCCGGGGTCGAGGATGACGCGCTCGTCGGGAATCCCGGCGCGGCGGGCGACGTCCACCGAGTCCATCAGTTCGCGCTTCACGTCTTCGATCAGGTTTTCGTATTCCGCGCCGACGTAGGCGCTGCCGAGCCGCGTCTTCACTTCCACGCTGGCGGGGTTGCTGCGGTTGTGCATCAGAATCACCGGGCGCTGAAAACTGGAAACCACTTCGCCGAGTCTTGGGTCGGCGCGCAGCGCCCATACGTCGTTGACGATGCGCGCGCCCGCGGTCAGCGCGGCTTCGGCCACTTCGGCTTTGTAGGTGTCAATGGAAATGAGCGCGTCGGGAAACTCGCGCAGGATGGCTTCGATGACGGGGATGACGCGTCCCTTCTCCGCGGCCGCGTCCACGGGCTGGGAGCCCGGGCGCGTCGACTCCCCGCCCACGTCGAGGATGTCGCAGCCCGCGGCAAGGAAGGCGCGGGCCTGTTCCACAGAGACGGAGACCGCGTCCCCTTGCGCGATGATCCCATCGCCCGAAAACGAATCGGGCGTGACGTTGAGGACGCCCATCACATAGGTGCGCGCGCCCCAGTGGAAGGTGCGGTCGGCGACTTGTAATGATTTCATTTTCGGCGCGTATCACCCCGCAATTGGAGACACTTGATATTCGATCCGACCCGGCAAATTCACCCGCTTGGATGCATCCAGGATTTCGAG
>JAANMU010002024.1_pt1 | contig 16319 bp, 14 predicted proteins | sample 7279701 | NCBI WGS metagenome assembly JAANMU01 (sample SAMN14094539, study PRJNA606508) | bioreactor metagenome | isolation source: A lab-scale SPAN reactor treating ammonium-rich wastewater day 57 | place: Ireland: Galway | collected 2017-03-13 | reverse complement strand
TCCAGGTCAGCTCCAGCGCGTCCTGCCGCGGCGTGCATTCGCCCGTCACGGGGATCACGTAGACCATGGCCACGGCGTGCTGGCGTTCATCCGTGAAGCCGGTCTGGGACGGCGACGGCAGGTACTCCGCCACCGTGAACGGGACCGGGCTGACCGGCAGCTGAGGGAAGGCGAGCGGCCCCAAATCCTTCTCGATGTGGCGGATCAACGCGGCGCGGATGGTCTCGCGGTACAGCACGCGCCCGGACACCAGGGTCCGGACCATGGAGCCTTCCTCGTCTGCCTGCAGCAGCAGCCCCACCTCGTTGACGTAGCCGAGGGGATCCAGGCGCACCGGGACCGCCTCGACGTAGACCATGGGCAGCCGGTTGCGGGCCTCGTACAGGTCCTCGGGGGACAGCCAGCCGGGATACGGGTCAGGGGTGCGCACGCTCATAACTAAGTTCTACCCCATCCGCGGCCCGGGTGCCGCCTCCGCTGCACAAATGCCGTCACTGTTCGCTGCCCCCACCGTCCAGGTCGCGGCTGATTTCAAGTTCGACGGCGTTCGACCCACCCTTGATTGTCGCCACGAAACCGCCGTTCTTGGCCCGGAACAGTGATCCGCCGTCCGCACGGTGCTGCACAAATTTCGCGCCGATGTCGGCCAGGACCTTTTCGGCGGCAGCGGTGTCCGGGGTGTGCCAGACAGCCGTGACGGCAAGTGGCCCGCCCGTGGGGAGGCTGAGGTCCGTGACGGGGTCGGCCAGAAAATTGAACCCTCCGGGCGCCGTGACGCGGGCCGTGCCGCCGTGGCGGGAATCCACCACCTCCGCCTGTGTTCCGTCCTCTAGCGTGCGGCGGACAAAGATTTCGTGGTCGCGCACCTCGAAGCCCAGCTCGGTGGCGCCGTCCATGGGGCTGCCGGCATCAGCCTGGTGGATGCCCACCTTGCCGTTGCCGGAGTCAAAGACGCGCCAGTCGCCGTGGTTTTCCACGCATTTGAGGCCCTGGTCTTCCAACTGGGCGGCGTAGCCGTCGAGATCGGATGTGAAGTGGACGGGGCGGACGCGCAGCATGGTTTCTCCTGGTGGTGCGGTGGTTGTTTCCAATATTAGTGTTGGACCATGGCTGAACTCCCTGAACTTCTGTTGCCCGATGCTGCTGCCTGGCGAGAATGGCTCGTTGAACACCACGCTGCAAGCCTCGGCGTCCGCCTCGTCCTGCACAAGAAGGGCGGCACCGTCACGGAGCTGACTTACGCGGCCGCGCTGGATGAGGCGCTGTGCTTCGGCTGGATCGACGGGGTGGCCGGCAAACGCGATGACGGCAGCCACCTGCGGCGATTCACGCCCCGGACGCGCAGAAGTATTTGGTCAAAGATTAACACCGGGCACTATGAGCGGCTCTGCGAGGAGGGCCGCATGCGCCCGGCCGGGACGGCAGCCGCCGACGCAGCGAAGGCAGACGGCCGATGGGAAATTGCATACTCCGGGCAGGCGGATGCCCAGGTCCCGGATGATCTTGCCGAGGCGATTTCGGCCAGTCCAGCGGCGCAGGCCATGTTCGACGTGCTTACCTCGGTCAACCGATATGCCCTTATTTACCGCACCACCTCGGTCAAGACCCCGGCCGTCCGGGCGTCAAAGATCGCCGGATTTGTGCAAATGCTCGAGGCTGGCGAAACGCCATATCCGCAAAAACGCCGCCCCGCCTAGGCCGATGGCGGCATGCCAGGCGGGGCCGTCCCGGGAGCGGGGCTACGCCACCGTGAACGTTATGGAATGCCAGCCCGTTGAGCCGTCGGGCTCCGGCGGGGCCTGCTCTTCGATTTGCAACCGGGCCTGGCTGTCATAGGCGCGCACCTGCACCTTGTGGGTGCCGGACACTGCGCCGTCCCAGGAGTAGGACCACTGCCGCCAAGTGTCCACCGACGCTTCCGCAGCCAGCTCCGCACGTTGCCAACCGCCATCGTCAATCCTGACCTCAACCTTGGAGATCCCCGTGGTTTGGGCCCAGGCGCTGCCGCCGATGGCGACCTTTCCTGCCGGGACCCGGGCCAGCGCCCGCGGCACCTCGATCCTGGATGCGGTCTTGATGGGTCCGTGGGACGACCAGCCGCGGGACGTCCAATAACCGGCCTTCTCGGCGAATGTGGTCACTTCCAGGTCCACGACCCATTTGGTGGCGGAAACAAAACCGTACAGTCCCGGCACCACCATGCGGACCGGAAAGCCGTGTTCCAGGGGCAGCGGTTCGCCGTTCATGCCGACAGCCAGCAGTGCGTCCCGGCCGTCTTGCAACACCGGCAGTGGGGTGGAAGCGCTGAAGCCGTCAATGCTGGTGGAGAGCACCATGTCGGCCCCGGCTGTTGGCTTGGCGCGGGCCAGGACCTCCCGCAGCGGATAGCCTAGCCATTTGGCGTTGCCAGCCAGATTCCCGCCCACCACGTTGGAAACACAGGTCAGGGTCACATGGGACTCAACGAGCTCGGCGGCCAGAAGCTCGTCAAAGCTCAGGGTGAACTCATTCTCCACCATTCCGTGGACTCGCAGCTCCCAGTTGGCCGGGTCAATTTCAGGCACAATCAAGGCCGTGTCGATGCGGTAAAAGTCGGTGTTGGGTGTGACAAACGGGGCCAGGCCCTCCACCGGAGCCTGAACGCCCGCGGGCAGCGGGGCGGCCTTGGACTTCGGTGCCGGCAGCTTCAGCGACTCGCGCACCGCCACCGCCGTGTTCCGGGCAGTGGAGAGCAGTGTCCCGCCAAAACCGACGACGACGGCCACGCCGGCCACCGCTGCCGAACGCAACAGGAACGCGCGTCTGCTGGGTGAGGAGGCATCCCCCTGGCCGAGAGCCGCTGTGGCTCCTGCCGCCGTCGAGCTTTCCGCCGGTGGTCGCGAGTTGGTGGAGTGTCCGGCAGCGGCAGCCGTGAGATAACGCAGGACCCAGAGGCCGGCCGCGGTGCCGAGCAGGAGCGGGACAAGGTCAAAGGCGCCGGCACCGGCTCGGGTGGTGATGCACAAGCCCATGACGACGGCGAAACCCAGCACCATGGCAGCGCCGGCCCTGGGCTTGTGCTGTGCCACCACGCCAGCCGCCGCCGCCAGCACTGCCGCTGCAACGACCATGGAGATCAGCAACACGAGCTTGTCGTTGGTGCCAAAGGTGGCGATGGCAAAGTTCTTCAGCCACGCCGGGGTGAAATCGATGAACGTTGACCCCACCGAGGCCAGTGGGGACGCTGCAGGCCCAGAGAAGGCCGATGCCAGCTCTGCCACAGCAAAGAGGCTGCCTGCCGCGACGATGCCCGTGAGTGATCCTGCTGCCATGCTGCGCCAGTTGCTGTGCCGTGTGGTGGTGCTTCGCTTGCCCATGCCAGGCTCCTTGAAAGATCTTTTGTGGCCACCGCTGGACGAAGCCGGTGGAAGTGCTTTCTTGTACTTCGGAGCCGGGCGCCCGCCGGATTGCCCGCCGGCAAGATTGCTTGCAAAAACTGAAGGCCACTGTGGTGCCGGCGCAACAGAGGCCTTAGAGCTCCTGCACCACTATGGGGGTGGAGGTGGGGGCAGCGGAACCGCCGGCAGGTTCCACCGTGATGCCGACATGGGTTGCCCCGCCCAGGGGCCCGTTGAGCACCTGCATGCCGGCAACGGTGGGATCGGTGGTGGACATGAGCCCTGCCGGAACGGCGCCGGCCGCCGAAATGAACCACAATTCATATGTTTTGCCGGAGGGCAGCGCAGGCAAATTCTGGACCATGACGGCAGCCTTGTTCGCCTCGCTTGAGGAGGCAACTGTCACGGAGCCGCCGTCCGAAAGCGCCGTGGTGGCGATCTTGGCATCGGGAGAGCTGACGATGCCCAACATGGCTTCTTGTTGGGTTTGTGCAGCCTGCTGTTGTGCCGCGATGGCAACAAGTTTTTGTTCCATGTCCCGCTGCGTTGCGGCTTGTCCGGCGACCCAACCGCCCAGGCCGACGCCGGCAAAGAGCACCAGTGCCGCCGCGGCGCTGAGCACAGGAACCCGGCGCTTTATCGTGCCGTCGGCGGTTTGCGGGCGCTCAGTTGCGCGGCCGCGCGCCACATGATTTCGCCTTGATTGTGCCGGAGTACCCGTCGCGGTGGAAATATCGCGCACCACGGAGGCTGCCGGAAGCTGTCTGGTGTTGCGAATCGCCGCCATGACGTCTGCCTTCAATGCAGCGGGCGGGGCTTCAGTGGGAGTGCCGTAGGCCAGCAGTGCGGCCGTTTCGCTCAGGCTGCGGACTTCCTCCAATGTCTGGGGGTCAGTCAACGCGTAGCGTTCGAAGTCTCCCCGTTCCGTCTCGCCCAGGGCGTTCAAGGCGTAGGAGCCGGTCAGTAAATGCAATTGTTGTTCCATCACGCCACTCCTAACCTGTCCCTGAGCCTGATCATGCCGTCCCGAATCCTTGTCTTAACAGTACCGACCGGGATCTTCAACAGTTCGGCTACTTCCTGGTGTGTGTACCCGCCGTAGTAGGCCAGCCGGATCGCTTCCTGTTGTACCTGCGTCAGTGAGTCAAGCGCCTTGTTGACGCGCTCTGCCTCCAACTGGGATTCAACAGTATCCGCGACATCGTCGTAACTTTCCTGATACTCCTTGATGCCCTCGCGCAGGTCCCTGTTGCTGCTGGCCTGGCTGGCCCGAACCTTGTCCACTGCCTTGCGGTGCGCGATAACCAGAATCCAGGACATCGCCTTTCCCCTGTCGGCATCAAAGCGGGAAGCCTGCGCCCAAATGTCGACGAAGACTTCCTGGGTTACTTCTTGGCTTTGGTCCGGGTCTCGGACCACTTTGCGCACCAAACCGAAAACCCTGGGTGCGACCGCGTCGTAGAGTTCCTCGAAGGCCGCCTCGTCGCCGAGGGCGACGAGGCGGATCAAGTCTTCGTGGGTTGGTGGTGCCAGGGGCTCCACGGAACGCAACCAGGGTAAACGCATGGTCTCCACTTTGTCACGCTCAGTGCCCATGGGACCGCGCCTTTCGATCTGTGTTGGAAAGTTCTGCTGCTTGACCGGCTACTTCTTGGCCGGCGGCATCAGGACCGTGTCGATCAGGTACACGGTGGCGTTGGCGGTCTTGACGCCGCCGCAGATGACCTTGGCACCGTTGACCTCCAAGTTGTCGCCGGTGCCTGTGACCTCCAAGTTGCTGCCCTCGGCTGTTGCATGCTCGCCGGCAATCTTGCTGGGGGCCAACTGGCCGGGGACAACATGGTAGGTCAGGATCGACGTGAGGGTTGCGGAGTCCGTCTTCAATCCCTCGATGGTCTCGGCCGGGATCTTCGCGAAGGCGTCATCAACCGGGGCGAACACCGTGAACTCGCCGGAGTTCAACGTGTCAACCAGGTTGACGTCCTTGTTCAGCTGCCCAGAAACTGCGGCCGTCAAGGTCTTCAGCAAGGGGTTGTTGGATGCGGCCGTGGCAACAGGGTCCGCAGCCATGCCGGCCACCGAACCAGCTCCGCTGGGGACAGCAGCTGCGTAGGCGGCGCAACCGGCGCCCACGAGTCCTTCGCCGTCCATGGCTTCCGTGCTGGCGGGTGCCGACGTTGTCATCGGGGCTTCCGTCGTGGGGCTGGGAGTGGTTGTGGTTCCAGCACTGCACGAGGTGATGCCCAAGGCGGTGATGGCCAAGAGGCCCAGACCAAGGCTGAGGCTCTTACGGTTTCCAAACTTCAAGGTGGTGTTCATGATGATTCTCCCTAGTGTGAAAGCGGAAGGATTCCGTTTCGCTTCCCAGACCGTTGCCGCAAATGCGACGCCGGTTTGGGCTGTCAGGGAGTACTTCGGAGCCGTTCCCGGCACGGATTGGAAATGGCAGGAGAAAGTTTTGTGACCGGAGTCTCCTAGTTGGCCAGGACGCCCACACCGTCGCGGGCCTCGAAGATCAGCTGGGTTTCGGTCTGGCGGACCACTCGGTTGACGGTGACGTGCTTGAGGACGAGGTCGCGCAGGGCCTCCGGGCTCTCCACCGCGACGTGGAGGTGGAAGTCGTCCTCGCCGGCCACATGGAATGCGTGGATGACACCGGGGACCTGGGTCAGCGCGGTGTAGAGGGCATTGACGTGTTCGGCGTTGTGGCTGCCGAGCCGGACCTTGATGACGGCCTGGATGGGGAAGCCCAGGGCGGCCAGGTTCAGTGTGATGCGGTTGCCGATGATGACGCCGGAGTTGCGCATGAGGCGCAGGCGGTTCGCGCAGGTGGACTCGGCCAGGCCCAGGTGCGATGCGACGGCCTTGTTGGTCAGGCCGCCGTCTGCGGTGAGGGCGCGGAGGATGGCCAGGTCGGTGTGGTCCAGCCCCGCCGGTGCGGCTGCCGCCCGTTGCTTTTTCTCCAAGGTGACACCCGTCTCATTGCCTTATGGTGGTGAAAAATGCTGATTGGGCCGATTCTATGGGCCTTTCGCTCAACTATCTAGCCGTTCATTGCATTTTCGTTCATGGTTGGGGCATGACTGCTGAATTTATGAACCTCGAGTCCCAGGCCGTCCATGCGGGGCGGGACGACTTGACGGCACTGGGCGTCCACGCCCTGCCCCTTGACTTGTCCACCACGAACCCGCTGCCGGACATTGACCATGGCGGGGACTCCTACGAATCCATGGCCACCGGCGGGCACCCGCTGGCCGGGGGCGGGAACGTATACGCGCGGTTGTGGAATCCCACGGTCGCCCGCTTTGAGGCCGGCCTCGCGGTGCTGGAAAAGGCGGAGGCCGCCGTGGCCTTCGCCTCGGGCATGGCTGCCGTGACGGCTGCGATCCTGGCCGGCAAGGGGTCGGCGCGGGCCGGTGCGGGCAACGGCGCCCTGCCCCACATCGTGGCCGTGCGCCCGCTCTACGGAGGCACCGACCACCTGCTGGACTCGGGACTGCTCGGGGTGGAAACCACGTTTTGCGACGAGGACGGGGTGGCCGCCGCCATCCGCGACACCACTGTGCTGGTCATCCTGGAAACACCGGCCAACCCCACCCTGGACCTGGTGGACATCCGCCACGTCGTTGCGCAATCCGACGGCGTCCCGGTCCTGGTAGACAACACCTTCGCCACACCGGTGCTGCAAAACCCCATCAGCCTCGGGGCAGCCATGTCGCTGCACAGCGCCACCAAGTACATTGGCGGCCACGGCGACGCCGTCGGCGGGATCATCGCCTGCAGCGAGGAGACGGCCGAGTCCCTGCGCCGCGTCCGCGCCATCACCGGCGCCATCCTCCACCCGCTAGGCGCATACCTCCTGCACCGCGGGCTGGCCACGCTGCCCGTGCGTGTCCGGGCCCAGCAGGAAGGCGCCCAACAAGTTGCAGCATGGCTGGCGAACCATCCGGCGGTGGAAAAGGTCCACTTCCCGGGCCTTGACGGCGACCCGAAGGGGCTGCTGCAGCACCAGATGTCCGGCCCCGGCGCCATGGTCTCCATCAGCCTGCACGGCGGTTTCGAGGCGGCCAAGGCGTTGACGTCCGGCGTCCGGCTATTCACGCACGCCGTGTCCCTGGGAGGCGTGGACTCGCTCATCCAGCACCCCGCCGCACTGACCCACCGCCCCGTCGCACCCGAGGCCAGGCCGTCCGCGAACCTTGTCCGGCTGTCCATCGGCCTGGAATCCCCGGCCGACCTGATGGCCGATCTCGACCAGGCCCTCGCTGCAGCGCACTCGGCGCGGACGGAACTGGCAGCGGGCGCTGCCACCCGCTGATCCGGCGGCGGGGCACCTGCCGCCGGCCGGGCGCCGTCGTGCCTAAAGTGAGGCGGCAGCCGAGAAGACCATCCAGCGCTGGACGGCGGCCGAGAGCTGTTGTGGCTGCTGGCCGAGGACCTGCCGGGCGGTGTCCTGGATGAGGCGCGACGCCGTGTCCCTGCTATGGGCGGGCAGCCTTGCGTCGTGCGCGGCAAGGGCGAGGTAGCGGCACAGGATGCCGGTGAACAGGCTGCCGTCGCCGCCCGGCTCCAGGCGGATGCCGTTGCCGGGGGTTGCCAGCTGCACCTCGACGGCATCGATCAGGGCGGCTGCCTGCGCAAGGTCCTGCGGGCGGCCCAATTCCAGCAGGGCGGCAAGGATGGGGCCCTGGTTGTACGTGTAGATGGTGTGTTCCGTGTTTCGGCCGTTGGGTGTGGCCGGGGTGGTGGCCGCCGGGTGGACGCCGTCGATGTACAGGCCAAGTTCGGGGCTGAACAGTTCCCGGCGCAGCCAGTCCGTGATGGCGGCGGCGGTGCCGGTGTCGCCGGTCCTGGCAAAGTGAAGTGCGGCCGGGCCGTTGACGGGGGTGTTCTTGAAGTCGCGCTTGCGGGACCAGTAGAGGCCGCCGCCCAGCACGTTGTCATGGGCGGCGTGGAGCTGGCGGGTCAGTGTCCCCGCGGCGAAGGCGGACAGGCGTGCAGGGCGGGCCGCCAGCCGCAGCGAGAGGTTGTTGAGCCGTCCGGCTGCGAGCGCCAGCCAGGCCATGTCGTCAAAGTAGAAGTTGGGGAAGCGGCCGAAATTGCGGATGAGGATGCCGCGAAGCAGTGCCCGGGCCCGTCGCAGTTCGCGGCGGGCGCCCGTCCTGTCTCCGCGTTCCAGGCCTTGGAATCCGGTGTCGATGATGGCGTCGAGATAGTGCGACTGCCACCAGTAATGCCATTCCGACCACGGCACGGGACGCTGCGTGGCGGGGCTGGCAATGGCGCCGATCCATGTGCCGGGCAGGCCCATGAGGCGGTGCCCGAACATTCTGTTGACCTCCGCGGCAGCATTCTCGGCGTGGGCTGCCCAGCCGGCGGGTGCTGCGGGATGGTGGGACTCGCCTGTCATAAGCCCAAGCGTACCGGCCGGGAAGCCGGCGCATGTGGGGCCGGATGCCTGTGTGCCGGCGCGGCGGGAGGGGGCCAACGGGGACCTTATTCAGTTAGTATGCATTAACGCAACATTTTCTTTTCGTCCCTGTTTTCGGCCGGGGCGGACCTCAACGAGGAGGAACCATGGAAATTTCGTCCAACGGAACCGTCGCACTCATCACCGGCGGTGCCTCGGGCCTTGGCGCAGCGACGGCGAGGCGCCTGCATGGTGCGGGAGCCGCCGTCGTGCTGGTTGACCTGCCGCATGCCGCGGAGGCCGGCAATGCCCTGGCCGCGGAGTTGGGGGAGCGGGCAGTGTTTGCGGCCGCCGACGTCACCGACGAAGGGCAGGTGCGCACCGCGATTGCCGCCGCCGCGGAGCTTGGAACGCTGCGGGTCGTGGTGAACTGTGCCGGCGTCGCCACCCCCGGCAAGGTGCTGGGACGCGAGGGCGTGCTGCCGCTGGAGCAGTTCAGCCGCGTCGTCCAGATCAACCTGGTGGGCACCTTCAACGTGCTGCGCCTGTGCGCCGAGGCGATGGCTGCCGCCGAACCCCTCGCCGGCGAGTTTGGCCCGGAGCGCGGGGTCATTGTGAACACGGCGTCGGTTGCGGCGTTTGACGGGCAGATCGGGCAGCCGGCGTATGCGGCGTCGAAGGGCGCCGTGGCGGCCATGACACTGCCGGTGGCGCGGGAGCTGGCGCGCTCGCAGATCCGGGTCATGACCATTGCGCCCGGCATCTTTGAGACGCCCATGCTGGCGGGGCTGCCGCAGGCCGCGCAGGATTCCCTCGGCCAGCAGGTCCCGCACCCTTCCCGCCTGGGCAAGCCCGCCGAGTATGCCGCGCTCGTGGAGCACATCGTTGCCAACGCCATGCTCAACGGGGAAACGATCAGGCTCGACGGCGCCATTCGGATGGCACCCAAGTGAGCCCCCTTGCCTCAGGGGCGGCGGAGCTGCCGGCCGCCGACCTCTACGACTTCGAGGCGCTGCTGAGTGCGGAGGAGGCTGCGAAGCTGGCCCAGCTGCGCGTCTTCCTGGCGGAGGAGGTGGCCCCGCATGCAGTGGGCTGGTGGAACGACGCCGAGTTCCCGGCCCACCTCCTGCCCAAGATCGCCGCCCTGGACCTTGCCGCCCCCGACCGCCGCAGCTACAGCCACCTCTTCACGGGGCTCGTGGTCGCGGAGATGACCCGGGCGGACACGTCCCTCGCCACGTTCTTCCTGGTCCACCACGACCTCTTCGTCCAGGCGCTCATCGACTTCGGCTCCCCGGACCAGCAGGCGCGGATGCTCGCCGACGCCGTGGCGCTGCGGACCACCGGCGCCTTCGCCCTGACCGAGCCGGACCACGGTTCCGACGTCGCTGGGGGCATGGCCGCCACCGCGCTGAAGGTGGAGGACGACGGCGGCACCCACTGGGTGCTCAACGGCGCCAAGCGCTGGATTGGCAACGGGACATTCTGCGAGCGGATGCTGCTCTGGGCCAGGGACGCCGAAACCGGGCAGGTGCGCGGCTTCTTCCTGGACGCAAACCTGCCCGGAGTTGAGAGGGTGAAGATTGAGAACAAGATTGCGCTGCGGACGGTGCAGAACGCGCACATTACGCTGACGGACGTGCGGGTGCCGGAAGCCGACCGGATTGCATCGGTGGATTCCTTTGAGGACACGAACCGACTGCTGCGCGGATCTCGCATCTCCGTGGCGTGGCAGGCTGTGGGCCAGCAACTGGCCGCCTTTGACATTGCCCGTGCCTATGCGGTGGAACGCCAACAGTTCGGCCGGCCCATCGCATCGTTCCAGATGGTCCAGTCGCAGCTCGTGGAGATGCTCGGCAACGCCACCGCATCACTGGCCATGATGGTGCGGATCGCCGGGCTGCAGGATGCCTCCCCGGCCGGCCCGGCGATGGGGCAGGTTGCCCTGGCCAAGGCACACACCACGGCGGCCATGCGCAGGACCGTGGCGCTGGGCCGCTCCATCCTGGGCGGCAACGGCATTGTCTCTGACTTTGGCATGGCGAAGGTGTTCGCCGACGCAGAGGCCATCTACACCTACGAGGGCTCGCACGAGATCAACACGCTCATTGCAGGCCGGGCCGTCACAGGCATCTCCGCGATCGTGTGAGATCTCCGGACGAATCCGGTGCAAGCGTGCTGTTCTGCGCAGGGTTAGGTGCCGGCGTGGCGCAGAACAGTGTTGTGCGCCAGGTGGGCGCGGGACGCTGCGCAGAACAGTGCACTTGTGCGCCGGTCTGCCATGCCCGACGGCGGCCAACCCGCCTCGGGTGGGCCGGGCGCCGTCGAGCTTCACCACTCCTGCGCACCGTGCTTCATGAACCGTGCGCAACTCCAGGAACTGCGCACCATGAGGACTTGACCGTGCGCAGGAGCAGTGGAACCCCGCGCAGGTGCGGCGCACGAGGAATGTCGCGCTGGACCTGGGGCGGGGATGGGTGCGGGGCCGGGCGGTCCCTACTTCCGCGGGTCGCGCTCGCCGGCCTCGATGGCCACGAGCAGCGTGTTGCCGGGCACGGGCGCCGGGCAGGTGCCAAAATCTGTGAAGGCGCTGGGGTAGTTGATGGCCCTGTTGAAGTCGACCGCCACGGAGCCGTCGGGGCGCGGATTCGTCAGCTCCAGCATGCGCCAGTGCGAGGACGACACATCATTGCTGGCGTCGTGGAAGGTGATGACCAGCGAGCCGAGCGCACCTTCCTCGGCGGCCAGTGTGTACGGGATGCCGTCGAGTTCGAAGGACACCTCGCCCGCCAGCACGGCCACCCCGGGGACCTCGGGGCTTGCCGTGGCAATGGGTGTGGGCCGCGGTGCGTCAAACGGCGTGAAGGAACCGGTGACGACCATGGCTGGATCGTAGTCAAACGCGGGGACCCCGGAGAAGGACGCCAGGGTGGGTGACTGTGCGTCGCGGGTGCGGACCATGTAGCGGTTGGCGCGCATGCCCAGCTCCACCACCATGGAGCCGGACGCGACCCACATCAGCGACTCCTCGTCCGACAACTCAGCCGTGACGGTCCCCAGAACAGGCTGCCCGCTGGAGACCATCGAAAGGTCGTCCTCCGCAGCGGCGGTGAGGGACGCCGTCGTGCCGTCAAAGGACCAGAGACCAGGGACGCCGGGAAGTGCGGACGGGGCGGCGGGGAGCCAGTGGAACGAGGTGAGCGACAGCCAGCCGTGCGGTGCGGCCAGGGCGGCGTTGCGGCCCGTGAGGAAACGGTCCCAGCGCTGGGTCAGGCGGTCGAGTTCGGCGGTGCTGGTGCTCATGCTGCTCCTTTGAGGCGGGTGGTCCACTGCCTGCCACAACGGGCGGAGGCGCGAACGTATTCCGCCGCCAGCCGCGGGTCCGCCAACCGCGGCTGCGCGGTACGTCGGTGCCATGGTGATGAAACAATGGGCCCATGGCAACAAACGCAGCAAATTCACCAGGCGCAAACAATGCAGGCCTGAACAAGGACATGACCCGCTTCCCCCAGGGGGCCTTCACCGCCGTGGACAAGGAACGGACGGAGCTGGTCTTCACCCGCCGCTACGACGCCGCACCCGGGGACGTCTGGGCCATGTTCACCGATCCGGACAAGACGGAAATGTGGTGGGCCCGGACGCGGGGGATGGCCAAGACCGGCTCCTCCTTCGACCTGAAATGGCTCAACGTCAAGGACGAAGGCCACGGGATCGAGACCGACTGGTGGTACGGACGCGTCATAGAGGCCGACGCACCCCGGCTGCTGGAAATTTCCAACGCCATGCACGGGCGGATCCGGATCGAGCTGGAGCCCGACGGCGGCGGCACCGTGATGACGTTCCGCAACACCATTGAGGTGCCGGCTGAGGTGGTGGCCATGCAACTGGCGGGCTGGCACGTCCACCTGGACCACCTGCAGGAGGCGCTGCAGGGCAAAAGCGTTGACTGGCAGCACTGGTGGGACGATTTCCACCCCTGCTGGCAACAGGTCCACGCGCTGTACGCCGCCGGGTAGCGCCGGGCACCCGGGCGCGCCCCGCCGTCGGGCATGGATGGCAGCGCAGGCTGCAGCGCCGTCATCATGTGAGACAGATTCGCCGCCGATCGCCTGCGCAAAGTAGGATCCTAGAGGCCCTGTCTTGGGCCCAACCGTATTCAATGCCGCATACGAGCACCCCAGATTCACAGACCGTAAGGACGCTGACTCATGAGCTCAGACTTGCCCACAACACCCCAGGACGCCGCGCAGGATCCGCAGCAGGACACCGATTTGCGCCGTGATGTGCGCCGCGTCAGCACCCTGCTGGGTGAATCACTGGTCCGCCAGCACGGCCCCGAACTGCTGGCCATGGTGGAACAGGTCCGCCTGCTGACCAAGGAATCGAAGGAAGCCGCCCGCGGCGAGACCGGCACCGGCCCGTGGAGCGCCAACGACGTCGCAGAGCAGGTCCGCGAGGTCCTCGCCTCCCTGCCGCTTGAGCAGGCAACCGACCTGGTGCGCGCCTTTGCGTTCTACTTCCACCTGGCCAACGCCGCTGAGCAGGTGCACCGCGTGCGCAGCCTGCGCAGCCGCGCCGAAAAAGACGGCTGGCTGGCGAAGGCTGTGTCTGAGATTGCCGAACAGGCCGGCACCGAGGCGCTGCAAAAGGTGGTCAACGAACTCGACGTCCGCCCCATTTTCACCGCCCACCCCACCGAGGCATCGCGCCGGTCCGTGCTGGACAAGATCCGAAAGCTCTCCGACATCCTGGCCACACCGTCCGACGAGGGCACCACCACCCGCGCCCGGCAGGACCGCGCCCTGGCGGAAATCATCGACCAGATGTGGCAGACGGACGAGCTGCGCAAGGTCAGCCCCACCCCCATGGATGAGGCCCGCAACGCCATCTATTACCTGCGCAACATCCTCACCGACGCCATGCCTGAGGTCCTGACCGAGCTCAGCGACCTTCTCGGCGAGCACGGCGTCACCCTGCCGGCCGACGCCGCACCGCTGCGCTTCGGCTCCTGGATCGGCGGGGACCGCGACGGCAACCCGAACGTCACCTCCGACGTCACGCGCGAGGTCCTGATCCTGCAGAACCAGAACGCCGTCAAGATCTCCCTGGCCCTGATTGACGAGCTGCTCAGCATCCTCTCCAACTCGATTGCGCTGTACGGCGCGGACGAGGCGCTGACTGACTCCATCGTGGCGGACCTGCTCAACCTGCCGCACATCGACCCCCGCGTCCTTGAGCTCAATGCCGACGAGCCCTACCGACTGAAGCTGACCTGCATCAAGGCCAAGCTCATCAACACGCAAAAGCGCGTGGCTGCGGATGCCTACCACGAGCCCGGCCGCGACTACAGCACCACCGCCGAACTGCTGGCGGACCTGGGCCTGCTCGAAAACTCCCTGCGCAACAACTCGGCCGCACTGGTGGCCGACGGCGCGCTCGCCTCGGTGCGCCGGGCCATTTCCTCTTTCGGCCTGCACCTGGCCACGCTGGACATCCGCGAGCACGCCGACCACCACCACGACGCCGTCGGCCAGTTGGTGGACCGTGTGGGCGAACTGGGCAAGCCGTACGCGGAGCTGGACCGCGCCGAGCGCATGGCCGTCTTGAGCACCGAGCTGGCCAGCCACCGTCCGCTCTCCGGCCACCCCATCAAGCTCGACGGCGCAGCGAACGGCACCTACGACGTCTTCCGTGTGGTGCGCCGCGCCCTGCGCACCTACGGTCCGGACGTGGTGGAAACCTACATCATCTCCATGACGCGCGGCGCCGACGACGTCCTGGCCCCCGCCGTGCTGGCCCGAGAGGCCGGCCTCGTCCAGCTCACGGGCGAAAACCGCTACGCCAAGATCGGCTTCGCCCCGCTGCTGGAAACCGTTGACGAGCTGCGCGCCTCCGCCGAGATCGTGGACCAGCTGCTCTCCGACCCGGCCTACCGCGAACTGGTGCGCCTGCGCGGCAACGTGCAGGAAATCATGCTCGGCTACTCGGACTCCAACAAGGAATCCGGCGTGCTGACTTCGCAGTGGGAGATCCACAAGACCCAGCGCAAGCTGCGCGACGTCGCCGTCAAGCACGGTGTCAACGTGCGCATGTTCCACGGCCGCGGCGGCTCCGTGGGCCGCGGCGGCGGGCCCACCTACGACGCCATCATGGCCCAGCCGAACGGCGTCCTGGAAGGTGCCATCAAGTTCACCGAACAGGGCGAGGTCATCTCCGACAAGTACTCCCTGCCGGAACTGGCCCGCGAAAACCTTGAACTCTCACTCGCGGCCGTGATGCAGGGCTCAGCGCTGCACCAGGCGCCGCGCCACTCCGAGGACGACCTGGGCCGCTTCGGCGAGATCATGGAAGTCATGTCGGATGCCGCGTTCGGCAGCTACCGGACCCTGATCGACCACGAGGACCTGCCCGCCTACTTCCTGGCCTCCACGCCGGTGGAGCAGCTGGGGTCGCTGAACATCGGCTCACGCCCGTCCAAGCGCCCCGACTCCGGCGCCGGCCTGGGCGGCCTGCGCGCCATCCCGTGGGTGTTCGGCTGGACCCAGTCGCGCCAGATCGTGCCCGGCTGGTTCGGCGTCGGCTCCGGCCTGAAGGCCGCCCGCGAGGCCGGCCGCTCCGCCGACCTGAAGGAAATGCTGGAGAACTGGCACTTCTTCTCCTCCACCATCTCCAACGTGGAAATGACCCTGGCCAAGACGGACATGGACATCGCCGCGCACTATGTGGCCACCCTGGTGCCCGCCGAGCTGCACCACCTGTTCGCCACGATCCGCGCCGAGTACGAGCTCACCGTGGCCGAGATCCAGCTGTTGACGGGTGAGACCGAGCTGCTGGACAACCAGCCGCTGCTCAAGCGCTCGCTCAACGTCCGCGACCAGTACTTGGACCCCATCTCCTACCTGCAGGTTGAGCTGCTGCGCCGAGTCCGCGAGGCCGACATCACGAAGGCTGACGTGGATGAGCGCCTGCAGCGCGCCATGTTGATCACCATCAACGGAGTTGCCGCCGGCCTGCGCAACACCGGGTAATCCCTCGAAAAAGGACGGCACTTGCGGAATTGAACCGGTGGTATACCACCGTCCTATTCTGCAAGTGCCGTCTTTTTTTGCGTGGTGGTGCGGGAATCAGCCCCGGCGGCCCACCCCCGTCACCGAAAACAGCGCGCCCTGGGGGTCGGCGAGGATCACGGTGGTGCCGGCCGGCGTCGCAAATTGCGGAACAATGGTGCGCCCGCCGCGTTCCATGGTCAGCTGCTGCGACACGGCGGCGTCCACAGCCCAGAAGTTGGGAGTCCACTGCGGGTGCCCGTGCCCCTGCACCATGGTGGCCACCACCTCCCGCGACACCGGCTGCTCCGGTTCACCGCCCACGTAGCCAGGCAGTCGGAACAGCGTCACCGCCCCGTCCCCGGCACCAAGAACCTCCGTGGTCCAGCCGTAGGCGGCGCCGTAGAAGTCGGCGGCAAGCTGCGGGTCGGGGGCGGACAGCTGGCTCATGGCCCAAGCCCCGGGCTCGTTGACCAGTTGCGCGCC
>JAANMU010002019.1_pt1 | contig 16357 bp, 12 predicted proteins | sample 7279701 | NCBI WGS metagenome assembly JAANMU01 (sample SAMN14094539, study PRJNA606508) | bioreactor metagenome | isolation source: A lab-scale SPAN reactor treating ammonium-rich wastewater day 57 | place: Ireland: Galway | collected 2017-03-13 | reverse complement strand
ACCTCCCCCGGTGGAAGGGCGCTCCTGCGGCTTGGACTCGCCCCCCACACGCCCTGTCGAGAGCTGCTGAACGGCCTCGCGCACCAGACCAGTGCTCGGCGTGGGAGCCGGCTCTGGACGGGGGGCGCCTTCGCGGGGGCGGCTGTCTTCTCGCTTCTGCCCGCCGACCTGACCGGTAGATGACTCGCGGGGGCGGCTGTCTTCTCGCTTCTGCCCGCCGACCTGGCCGGTAGACGACTCGCGGGGGCGGCTGTCTTCTCGCTTCTCGCCGCCCACCGCTCCCCTCTCTTTACTCGGGCCCTCCGACTCTTTGCGCCCTTCGTCGACCTGCTTGTCCGTCACAGGCCGCTTGAGGCGCTCCACCGCATCCCGGGCCAGGCCCTCGGCTCGCGGAGCCACCGGCGAGGGACGCGGGGGCGGGTAGTTGGTCTGCTCTTCTTCCTCCAGCCGGCGCGCTAGCTCGTGCACCAGGCCGCCCAGTCGGGCGCTGATGCCTGAGCTCTGCTCCAGCGGGCCCGAAACTGAGCGGGCCAACATGCCCAGCACTCCCGGCTGGTGGATGGCCTTGCCGGCCAGCTCCACGAGGGGAGAGCGGCTCTCGGCCGGGGGCTGGTCGGATTCGCCCAGGAAGGCGGCCCAACGCGACTCCATGTCGGTTCGGGCCAGGGTCGACTCGCCCTTGAGCGCGGTAGCAGGCATGGTCTTCTCCCAGACCGTCTCGAGGCGCTGGGTCAGCTCTCCCAGGCCAGCCTCGGCGGCCTCCTGAGAGAGGTCGGCGATCTCGGCCACGTCCACGCCCTCGGAGGCCAGCCGCACCTCGACCTCGCGCCGGATCTCGCTGGCCTGCAACTTGCGGCCGGGGCCGATGGAGAGCTTCTCCCAGGTATCGCGCAGGGCCTGATTGGCTCGCGCGGCCGCCTTACCCTCGCGCAGCTTCTGCTTCTCTTGGCGCTCTTGCCGGGTATCCTCGGGATCGTCGGCCTCGGGGCTCTTGTCCTTATCCTTGGATTCCTTGGATTCCTTGGATTCTTTCTTGTCCTTGGACTCTTTGCTGTCCCGGGACTCCTCGGATTTCTTCTCGGTCGGCTTCTCGCTGCGGCTGGAGATCGAAGCGCTGCGACTGGCGGTCGAGGAAGCCACCGAGCTTACGGAGGGCGAGGGAGCCGAGCGCTCCGGGGTCCGGCTGGAGCCTCCAACCTGCGTCATAGCTACCTTATACCGCGGAACGGACGGCGGTCTACCGCGTGGCCACCCTCACCCCCCCGATCACGACATGGTGCTCGCCCGTCTTGATTCCCTGGCCTCCGGCCGCCTGCTCGCACAGATTGGCAAGAAGTGTTTCCAGGCTCAACCTCTTCTTGCTGTCGAGCAGGGCTTCCGAGCTGGCCGCTGCGATGGCCTTCTCGACCCGCCCGGCCACTTTGGCCAGAGGCAGGTGCTCGAGCTCTCCGCTCATCTGGCGCTGACGAATCTCCCCCAGAAGGTTGGTCCAGACGTCCTCTCCCAGTTTGGATTCAGACAGTCTGGCCCGGATGGACAGGGCCGCCTCCACCGCTTCCGGCAGGGTCTCACCGGGCTGCATCCAGCGTGTGATCGCCTGCCAGGCCTTCAGGGCCTCGCGAGGTCGGCCCCCGGAGAGAGTGTCGAAGGCTGCCTGCCGCTCGGCGGTGGTCTCTGCTCCCACCGGCCGGCGCACCATCTCCCAGGCCGCTTCGGCCGTTCCCTGGTCGGACTTTTCAAGCACGTCGACAAACCAGCGGGTGTTTCTCTCCAGCCCACGCCCTTCCACCGTGCCCTCCTGCAGTGCCTGCCGGCGAGCCTGGAAGCCCTCCCCGGTGGAGTTCAAGAGAGTGGCCAGCGGGCGCGGGTCCTCCCCTGGCTGACGGGCGGCCAGAAGCAGCTCGAGCCGGGCTGCATCGGCTTTGGTCCCCAGTCGGACGACGGCTTCCACCACCTGGCCGAAGTCCGCTTTCAGGCAGTGGGGGGCCATCGTCTGCAGGAGCTCCGGCAGGTTGTGGCAGCGCCCCAACATTTTTTCCCAGGCGCTCACCAGGGGCTCGCGCTGCGGTCCGGGAGGGGCCAGTTGCTCGATCAATGCCAGGCTGTCGGGCCGGTTGTCGGCCAGCAGCTTGCCGGTCACCTCGCGTCCCCGGTCATCGAGTCGGACCCGCTCCATCAGCGCCAGCACTTCCCCATAGCGCTCTTTCTTGCTCGACCTGAGAACGGTTTCCACATTTTTCACGCGTTGCTCGCGAGGATAGGTCTTGTCGACGCGCTCCAGAGACTCCCAGAGGGGGCGGGCCTTCGTCAGGTCGCCGTGGACCTGCAGCGCCAGGGCCAGGCTCTCGGCCCTGGTGGCGCTGTCGGCGCGGGGCGCGCTGTTGCGGCAGGCACCCAGGGCTACCCTTGCCTGGGCATCCTGACCGCAGGCATTGATCAGGCTGGCGTAATCGCGGGCCGTGGCCAGCAGGTCGTCGCCGCTCACCGCCAGGAGGTGGCGGTAAGCTTCCAGGCCCTCGTTCACCTTGCCACCCAGAGCGCCGATGAGCAGAGCCAGAGAATCGCGGCAGGCCTCGTAAGGGTGAGCGCCGGAAAGGTCTGTGCGGGTGAGGATCTCGGCCGCGCGGGCCGCCTCGTCCTGGCGCCCGGTAGCCTCATACAAACGAACGGCCGTGTCGATGTCAGAGCTGGACTGAAAGTCCTTCCAGACCGCCTCGGCCGTGCGGAGCGACCCCTGGGAGCCGCGCACCACGCGCTCGAGCAGGTCGGCTCGCTGGGTCAGGTCGGGCCCATCCGGGAGCCGGGCCAGGAGCTGGCTGTATAGGTCGATGTCCCGACCCTTCTGTTGCTCGGAGAGCAGCTTGACACCACGGCTCCAGGCCCGGGCACGCACCCCGGTGAGCTGCTCGTCGGTGCGGGAGACCGCCTGCCAGGCCTCTTTCATCGAGCAGCCAGGGGCCTGCTTCCACAGCTCGAGGTAGAGCCCTCGCTGCTCCTCGGGGACGCTGGCCAGGGTCGGATAGGCCTCGATGGCCAGAGAGGAGTGGCGCACGCTGGCCAGCATGCTCTCGAGCAGGCTCTGATCTTGCTCGAGCCGCCCGGCTGAGGCCAGCACCTCGAAGGCCCTCACTGCCATCGTGGGCTCGTTCTGGCAAGCCTTCAGGAGGGGCGCAAGAAAGCGCTCGGGCGACTCGGGCTGCTTGGGATGGGCCGCCAGTGCCTTCACACACTGAGCCGCCAGATCGGGCGAGCGGGTCTCTTTGAGGAATACTTGGTACTGCTTGACGGTGCCCTCGGAAGGAAGGTGCCCCTCGGGGACCAGCGTCTTGAGCTGGCCCATGGAGAAGGCCAGGTCGCGCTCCCTGGTGGTGGGAGCGAGTCGGCGAGCCAGTGCCACCCAGGCACCCAGCTCGCTGGCGTCTTTCGCGGTTTGGCAAGCCGCGTCGTAGACCTCGCTGGCACGTTCGGGATGGGCGAAGACCGAGTGGGCCAGCTCCACGCGCGTCTTGAGGTCGAAGCGTTGGGCTGATTCTCCTCGCACGCAAGCCAGCGCGGCCGGAGCCTGCTCGCCCAGGGTGGAAAGTTGGCGCCAGGCGCGGCTCATCTCGTGCGCGTGCTCGAGCACTTTGGGAATATCGGCGAGCTGACGCTCGTCGAACTGGGCCACGACCTGGCCGTCCTGGTAGACGGCCGTGGTCTGGTATCTGTAGCCCGCATCCCGGTAGGCTTGGAGGGGGGGCTTCTTGAGGTCGAAGCCGGCTCGCTCAAGGCGGTGCAGGCTCTCGGCGTGCTCAGGGCGCTGCAGGCCACTGGTCGAGCTGACGTGGCCATCCAGGTAGGCCAGGGCCAGCGCCTCGTCCAGGTTCATGACAATGTTCCCGGCGATGTCGACACTGATTTTGTCATTGAGGTAGCTCTGGTAAGCATCTACCTTGCCAGGATGAGCTTTCTCCAGGGCCAGCAAGGCCGCCGCCTGTTCCGGTCGCTCGAGCTGGCTCACGTCGGCTTTGCCGTAGAAGGCATCGAGCAATAGCATGTCCTCGCTCTTCCTGAGCGAGATGGGTTTCTCAAAATTTGGTCGTTGGATGCGCACCCGGTCAGGCTTGTCGGCCAGCTTGGCGGACTTGTCCGGAGTGCTCTCGCGGAAGTCGAGCGTGAAGAAGAGGACCTTGGGACGATGTTCGAGCCTGGCGCCTTTCTTCTGGAGCCGCTCGGCTGCCTGGCGCAGCTCCTCCAGGGCTGGCCTCGCGGCAGCTGGTGCCGGGGCAGCCTGGGCGGCGGAGCTGACCGCCTGCGCGGCCAGGCTCAGGGGAGCCGAGGTCGTGGGGGCGGTGGCGCTGACCTGCACCGAGTCGGTGGGCAGAGCGCCGCCCACGCTTGCGATGGGAGCGTTCTGGGGGCGCCAGCTGCTCTGGTAGACTGCGCCAACCGGTTGAATGAGCATGGTTCGACTCTACAGGTCGGGCATGAAGAAAGTTTGAAACAAGAATGCAAAGATTTTTAGAGAGACCGGCTGAGGAAGGCTTCCAGGATCTCCTTCTCGCGCTTGCGCACCAGCAGACGCTCGGGTCCCTCCAGCGGCAGCTCGGGCAGATCCTCGCCGATCTCCTCGGCCGATAGCGGGTTGTGAAAGACCCACTCTACCGAGCGCAGCTCGCCGCTGCTGGTGATCAAGAGCGGCGCTCGGGCCAGCTGTCGCAGATCAAAGAACTTCAGCTTGCGGTTCACCTCCTCGTCGGGCTGATTGAGATAGAACGCGGCGGGAGGCTGGCGCACGTGCTGGGAGGCCACCCAGAAGTATTCCAGCAGGTGGGCGGCGGCCCAGCTGCGCACCGGCTCCTCGGGCGGATAATCCCACAGCAAGGCCTCGGTCAGCTCTCCTAGCAGGCCGCAGACGGCCGTCTCCACCCGTCCCAGGCTGAACTTGGGATGCTCGTTCTCCGGATCGTCCGAGCGCTGGCGAGCGTCGGCGATGATGACCAGTCCGTTGGGAAGCCATTCGTTCCACTCGTTGACGGTGGGGCGGGTGGGGCTGCCGTCTTGACGGAGCGTGTAGTGGACCTCGGGGCGCGGAAAGGCGGCCGGCACGCCGACCTCGAGACTGCTGGGCTCGCTGATGCGGCGCACCAGGTACTCTGAGCCCGGCAGGCGAGGCACCTGGGCCAGCTGGGAGGGCACCTGGAGCTTGTCCAGGCGGTTGCGATGGGGAGCAAGCTCCAGCAGTCCCTGGGGGAAGAAGGCGGCCAGCAGGTCGGCGCGCTCTCGGGAAACGTGCAGGATAGCGCTGCCGTCCTCGAGCAGCGGCGAGATGACCGGCGGGAGCTCGTGCTGGGTGAAGGGCAGATATCCGTGAATCATGTACTGGCGCGCCAGCGCCTCCAGGCTGACGGTCTCCCCGCGGGCCAGCCGAAAGAGCTTCCAGTGCCTCAGCTGGCTGGCCAGCTCCAGACCGGCTTTGCGGGTGGGCCGCTGGTTGGGCATCCGCTCGCGCAGGCGCAGCGAGAGCGAGGGGAGCACCAGCTTCTCGTGCTCGGGGTGCCGGGTCAACAGCTCGGCCGCCAGCTCGTCGAGCTGGCAGTTGAGCCACTCGAGCATGCCGCGAAACTCGTCATCGAGCACCAGGCTCGATTGCGAGAAGTCCTTCTTGAGGTGGGAGGCGTGCACGACCACCCGGGCATTGGGATAGGCCGGCACTTGCTTGAACTCGGAGAAACTGACCCCGTTGACCACCACGGTCAGAGCATCGCCCGGTAGGGTTCGATTTTCCAGCACCAGGCAGGCGGCGTAGGGCCCCTCAATCCGGCTCACCACGTGCTCTCCCAGGACGGCAGAAAGTGGGAAGCTGCGCCCATCGGGGCCGGTGACCTGGCTGGCCACCAGCGCTCCCCCGCAGGGGATGGGCTGGTTGACCGGTTCGCCGTTGAGCGTGATGGGCACGGGCGAGAAGGCGCACAGGCCCCGAACATACTCGCTTTCCTGGGTCAGCGGCTTGACCTTGCGCACCTTGCCCAGGAGGCCGTAGGCCGAGTCGAGCAGTCTGGATTTCTCGCGCACGCTCAGCCGCACGCTCAGCCCTTCGGGCAGAGGGTTCTGGGTGAGCCGGGCGATCTCCAGCCGGCCCTCCACGATGGCCAGGCGGGCCCCCAGGTCTTCCTGCCAGGTGTCCAGCGAGACCTGCTGCACGGTCAGGCCGCGGGTGCCGAACAGCCCGATGGCCAGCTCCTGCGTGGCCCGGCGCTCGGGCGCGTTGGCAATGAAGGGCGAGCTGAACAGCTCGGCCAGGTCTTCGAAAGCGTACCCACGTCCATCGGACTCCAGGCTGAAGCTGTCGCTCGTCGAGCTGGTGCGCACGAAACTGGCCCCGTTGGCCACCGCAGCCGCCACCAGGTTGAGCACGTAGAGCCGGGGATCGCGCAGCTGGAACTGGCGCATTTTCTCCAGCGCCCTGGCCACATCGAGCGTGAAGTGGCCTCGTGAATCCAGCTTTCCTTCCCCGCGCAGCTCGTCAAACAGGCGCGCCAGTGGGTTCTCGCTCACGTTCGCTCCTTCGGGATCGGGCTCGGAGCCTTCCTCCCCGCCCGTGCGCACACAACTCCCCGGCGCCAGCGAACAGGTGCTCGGGGCGCGGTTGACCTGTGGGCGCATGCGCACCCAACTCCCCTGCGCCAGCGAACAGGTGCTCGGGGCGCGGTTGACCTGTGTGCGCACGCGCACTCAACTCCCCGGCGCAGGCGAACGGGTGCTCGGGGCGCGGTTGACCTGTGTGCGCATGCGCACCCAACTCCCCGGCGCCACTCGGACTCAGGCGGCGTTCTGGATTCCCGCCGCCCGGGCCAGTTTTCCCTGCAGCCGCTGCTTGAAATCGCGTGCGCACACGTCCTTCTCGGTCAAAGTGACCCGTGGTAGACCGATCAATGACTGACGCCTGCGGTCATACGCCTCGTTGTGGAAAGGGCCATCGATCTCGACATTGATCCAGACCAGCCGGTCGCCCACGCGCAGGCAGGCGAGAAAGTCCATGCGATAGGGCGAGCCGACTGTCTGGACGCGAACCTGCGGAAAGAGAGCGCACAGGAAAGGCTCCTCGAACACGAGCGCAGGCCAGATGCGATCGCCCACCACGTGGCCTGAGGGGTCCTCGATTACGGGCAGGTGGCGCCAACCCAGGCGTGCCAGGCTGACGTAGGAAATGATGGCCCACTCGAGGATGCGCAACCAGGCCAGCATCTCCAGACCCGAGCCGCAGCAGGCGAAGTGCAGAAGCTCGGACAGGGCGGAACGGCCGTGAAGCTCGATGGCCCTGGCCAGATGGATGCTGTAGAGCCAAGGGTAGCTCTTGCGGGCGGCGCGCAGCCGCACCCAGTTGTCGCGCTCGCGATCAAGACGGTAGCGGCGAGGCCGAGGGGTGAATCGCTCCCACAGGGCGGCGTTTTGCCAGGCCGGCCAGCCGCGAGGATTTGGCTCGCAAGGCGAGTCACCCAGGAGGTCGGCGGGCGTCAGGCCCAGAGTCGAGGCCAGCCGCGCCAGAGCTTTCGAGCCGGGGCGGCGGTTGCCCAGCTCATAGTGGGAGACCTGCGAGCGGCTGGTCAGGCTGCGTCGGGCCAACTCGGCCTGGCTCCAGCCTCGCAGGATGCGCTCCTTGCGGAGTCGTCGGTGAAAAGGCATTCTGGTCATGGCTCCATGGTGGCATCGGGTTGTGAACCGGATGCTGCCGAACCCTTGCCGGGACATTGCCGCGATCTTACCGTTTGATGAACGCGGGTCCGAGCCCAAAGCTCGGACCCGCGCTCAGGTCGTGACCGTCGTCATCCCAGACCGACTCGACCGGGGCAGCTCAGGCCGTGACCGGACGCCGCACCCGGCGGGGGGCGCCGGCGCGCAGAGCCCACCAGGCGGCCGTGATCAGCAGCATCAGCACTCCGAAGAGGGCGAACGAGCCGGCCGGACCGAGCTCGCGCAGGAGCCAGACCGTGGCGGCCGAGCCCAGGAAGGCGGACACGCACACCGCCATGTCCCAGGCGGCCTGCACGCGGCCCATCTTTTCGGGCGGGGTCAGCCGGGCGATCTGCTGGCTGAAGAGCACCACGAACACTCCGATGGCCAGTCCACGGGCCAGCCAGATGGCCACCAGCGCGGGCATGGTCGTGGCCAGCGGCACCAGCAGGTAGCTGACCGTGATGGTGGCCAGCAGGCCCAGGTAGGTGCTCCGGCGCGGACCAAAGCGCGTGCCCATCCGCGTGCCCACCGCTCCGGCCAGGCCGGTGGCGGCCTGCAACCAGCCGACGTAAGCGTCGGGCAGCTTGAGGGCCACCACGATGAAGGCCACCGTGGTCGACCAGGCGGCCATGCCGATCAGCGAGATGATCACGTCCAGCAAGAACAGCGAGCGCAATTCGCCCGTGCCCAGGATGGTGCGCCACCCCTCGCGCCAGGCGCCGGGCCGCTCGGCACCCTTTTCAGGGGCCACCCGCGGACCGGTCACCCAGGCCGGCAAGAGCATGACCGTGGAGACCAGATAGAGCAGGATGTCGATCCAGATGGCCACCGTCACCGGGAAGGCCACCAGCAAGAGGCCGATGATGGCCGGCGAGACCACCCGGATCAAGAAGCCCATGGTGCCTTCCAGGGCCACCGCCTGCAACAGCTCCTCACCTTTCAAGAGCCGCCTCAGGAAGGCGGCTCGAGCCGGGAGAAAGAGCGCCGCCGAGGCGCCCAGCAGCATGGACAGCAGCAGGCAGACCCAGAAGGGTGCCCGGGCCGCCAGCACTCCGAGGAGGGCCAGCAGGATGGTCACCCGGCCGATGTTGGCCGTCACCATCAGCGCCTTCTGCTCCAGCCGGTCGGCCCAGTAGCCCGCGAACGGGCTGAGCAGGGCGAAGGCCAGGATCTCACCGCTGAAGGCCAGGCCCGTCAGGGTGACATCATGGGTGGCCTGGTGGATCAGCACTGGGAAGGCGATGAGCAACAATCCGTGGCCGAGCTGGCTGAGAGCGTCGGCAAAGAAGACCCGCCCGAAGGCGGGATGGGCTCGTAGAAAGCCCGGAATTTGAGAATAGTTCAATGAATGCATGGCACGAAACTCCCGAGGAAAGTCTTGCTGTTGAAGAGGGCGCGGAAGGGGTGAACGCGCTAGGAGTGTTGGCGGCTCGGGGTTCGCTGCAGGAGGGAGACGCCATAGCCGGTGTCGTTCAACCAGGCCATCTTTGCGTAGCAAATCGAGTTCATTGGGGCGTCTCCTTCTTGAAAGATATGCAGCCGATACGACTGCTCGCTCAGGTTAACCGGTCCAGCGCTCAGGTGTCAACCAACAATTTGCAGCCGCCCCGGGGAGCACAGTTGAGCCAGAGCGAAGAGGAGCGGATGCGACGACTGGCTCTGCTCCTACTCCTTTTGACCCGGATGGTGTCCGGGGATCCCACCCGGCTCGACCTGCAGGGGATCGTGATCAGCCGGGTCACCACCGCCGATTCGCCCTTCAAGCCCGTGGCCGGGGCCGAGGTGCGGCTCGAGGGCACCGACCAGGTGACCACCAGCGAGGCCGGCGGAGGCTTCAAGTTCAGCGGACTCGCTCCCGGAGTCTACGCCCTCACGGCCACCAGAGAGGGCGCTCAGGCCCGCGCCACCGTGCACCTCAACGCCTCCTCTCCTTCGGCTGCTTGCCTGATCCTCACCCCGGCCGGCACCAGCATGTGGGGGCTTACGCCGCTCGGCAAGGACACCGTCTATGTGGCCCTGAACAGCCGCGAGGGCGTCGGAGTCGATCCGAGCCCGTTCCTCAATCCCAACAGCTCCCCCGGCACTACCCTCAGCTACCCGGCCGCTCTGGTCAACGGCTGGCTGGACATTCTGCTCGATCGGGGAGAGCTCTCCCTGGCCGACTTCAGCAAAAAGACCCCGGTGACAGCCGCGCCGAACTCCTTCATGCTCTTCCCGCCCGAGAACCCCCCCTTCACGGGCTACCAGCCGCTTCGTTTCCAGCCCGTCTGGCTGACCTTCCGCCCCGATGGCAAGCGCCTCTACGCGGCCTGCTCGGATCAGACCATCCGCTACTTCGATCCGGCCGTGCTCAAGCCGATGGGCTCGATCCCCGTCACCGACTCGATCGTCACCGACCTGGCCGTGACCGACCGCTACCTGGCCGCCACCTTGATGAGCGCCAGCCCGGGTCTCTTGGTGCTGGACACGGCCACCCACAAGGAGCGCAAGCTCTACGAGGTGCCCTGCGGTCAGCCCCAGGCGGTGGCGGTGGTGGACCAGTGCTTCTTGGTGGCCGGAGACAACGGCACGATCTGCCGCCTGGATGCGGCCACCGGAACGGTGTTGGGCTCGGCTCCGGTGGGCTCCAGGCCTACCTCCATCGCGGTGGACGCCAACCGCGTCTACGTGGTCAACTCGGGCTCAGGCGACCTGTCCGTGCTCACCTATCCCGACCTCAAACCGGCCGGGCGCTTGCGGGTGGGCAGCTCGCCGCGCAAGGTGGCGGTGCACGGCAACCGGGTGGCCGTCAGCCTCAATGGCACCAACCAGGTGGCCCTGCTCGACAGCAACGGGCCCACCTTGCTCTCCACCCCCGACGTGGGAGCGGGGCCGGTGGGGTTGGCCTTCTCGCGCGACGGCTCGCGCCTCTACGTGGCCTGCCGGGAGGCGGGCACGGTGGCAGTGCTGGACGGTCGCACCGGGGCGCTGCTCTTCTCCACTACGCCTCAACCCCTGTCTGCGCCATTTGGTCTGGCCGTCCATCCGTGAAGGAACCGGGCCAGGGGCAGGAAACTATATCCTTATGAATGTCGAGATTCGTTACTGCACGTCTTGAAACTACAAGCCTCACGCCGTCCGGGTGGCGGCGTTCTTGAGCAAAGAGTTCGGCCTGCCTCAGGCCACCCTGACCCCGGGGAACGTGGGCGAGTTCACGGTCTGGATTGACGGCCAGAAGCTCGCCGAGAAAGGCCCCGAAGGCTTCCCCTCCGAGCGCGAGCTGCGCGAGGCCATGGCTTCTCGTCAGAGCCCGGCGCAGTAGACCTTCCCGGGCACGACCTGACGGATGAGGGCGGGGAAGCGATTGCCCCGCTCGAGGCGCCAGCTCATCAGCTCCAGGATCCTCTCCACCGCCTCCTCGGTCGAGAGGGCTTCGGTGTCGACCACCAGATCGCTGTGGAAGCGGCCGGCCATGGCCCGGTAGTGGGCCCGCTCGAGCCAGGCCTCGGGCACCCGCTCGGCGTCCGGGCGCTGGGCGTTGCGCAGGCGGCGGGTGGGCAGCGCGCAGGCCACCTGCACCGAGACCAGCACCGCCCGACGCTCGCGCGCCAGGTTGCGGATACGCTCGCGCATCTCGGGGTAGAGGAAGGTTCCGTCCAGCAGCACGGCTCCTCCGGCGCCCAGGATGTTCCCGGCCATGGCGATCAGCCCGTCATAGAGCGCCCCCCGCACGTCGCCCACGAAGTCCTCGCCCAGGATGGCCCGGTTGAGCTGGTCGGTGGAGAGATGGGGCAGGGTCAGCCCGCGCCGGCGGCGCAGCTCGCCCAGCAGGTTGCGGGCCACGGTGGTCTTTCCAGCCGCGGGGGCGCCCCACAGCATGATAATGAATCGGCCGGCTTTCTGAATGCTGCTCATAGAAGCAGTCTAGCTTTGTTGAAGACCAGACGTCAGTGAGCTTTTCCCTCGCACACCGTGACCGCCCACCAGGGGCCGTCACCGGCGTTCCAGTACCACTGGGAGACGTCCGGCCAACTGCCCTCGGGCCCGAAGATGCGCTCGCGCAGGCGCAGGCGCTCGTTCCCGCGGGTGGCCTCGAAGGCGCTCCACAGCTCTCCCTCGGGCCCCCGCACCAGGGGCAGGGGGGTGACCTGGTAGCCCAGTCCCCGCAGGCAGTCGGCGCTGGAGTGGAGCTTGCGGGTGCGCTCGCCGAAAAAGCGCAGCACGATCTCGCGTCGGCCATCGCTGAAGCGACCCACGTAGCCTGGGAAGAAGCGTTTCTCGTCGTTCGAGACGGCCAGCTCTCGCAGGGGACGGCCCTCGAACGAGGTCCACCAGCCCGGGAAGTCCACCGTCATCGTCTTCTCGGCTGGCCCGGGCAGGAAAGGCGCCCCGGCGGCCAGGCAGGCGGCCAGCAGAAAGGCTCGCCCGCCTCGCTCCAGCGCCCGTGGTTTCACAGCAACGGAGGTCGCCGGAGCCCAGCGGGCCACCGCCAGGGCCACCCCGGCGAAGACCACCACGCCGACGCCCTCGTGGAACCAGCCGGGAGCTTGCACCAGGCCGGTCTCCAGGAAGAACAGGCTGCTGATGCGGGCGATGTTCCCGACCAGCAGGAGAAGGCCGGTCAGGCTGGTCCAGACCAGCGTGGTGCGCAGGCTCCAGCGGCGCAGCACCCCTAGCAAGAAGACCAGCAAGAGGCCTACCCAGAGCATGCGAAGGCCGCTGCAGGGCGCATCCACCGACACCAGCCCGCCTTCGAAGCGCAGGGCCGCTCCTTCGGCCTGGACTCCCAGCAGCAGGGCCGCCACCGAAGCGCAGAAGGCACGCATAGGGTAGCCCAGGTAGAACGAGAGCGTGGTCAGGGCGGGTAGCGACAACACCAGCAGGCCGGCCAGGCCCAGGTCGAGCCCCCGCTCCTGGCGCCAGGCGCTCAGGAAGGCGGCCAGGGCCAGAGCGGCCAGTCCGGCTCGCACCAGGCTGGGGGCGAAGGGGTAGGACAGGGCATACAGAACGAGCAGGCTCGCCGTCCAGCGAAGGTCCAGTCGCTCCGGAGGCCGCCCCAGGCAGGCCACCAGGGGAAGCAGGGCGAGCGCCCAGGGCTCCTCCGAGCCGTCCCCCAGGCGACCTGCATACCAGCCGTAGAGCGGCCAGAAGGCGGCCAGCAGTAGGGTCAGGCGCAGCACGGTGACCTGCGAGCCCACAGCCACGAGCCCGACCGCGGGCCTCATGCCTCCTTCCTACGGCGGGCCAGCGCCGCTGCCGCGGCAGCACCCAGCAGGGCCATGGTGCTCGGCTCGGGTACGGTCGGCACGGTGGACTCGTCCACCGGAGCCAGACCGGCGTTCTTGTACTGCTCCTTCGTCTCCAGCACGACCGCTCCGGTGCTGGGGGTGATGAGCCGGTGCTCCAGGGCCAGCCGGGTGGCCTCGGGCTTGGGCCAGAGCCGGGCGTACTGCTGCCAGGCCCAGAGTCGGCCCAGGTGAGACGAGGTCTCCTGACCCTGGGGCTCTTTGCTTACGCGCTCGAGCCTGTATTCCAGCTGAGGCTGGCGCAGGCGCTTCAGGTCGGCGGCCAGGTCGTCGCCGGTGCGGGCCAGGGTGCGAAGGCCCGGCAGTTGCAGCTCGGCCAGCACCGCATCGAGTCCGCCGTCGAGGGAGACCTCGATCAGGTCGCGCGGACTTCGCTCGAGCATCTGCTGCAGCCCGGTCAGGCTGTCGCCCGCGTAAGGCTGGTCGGCGTGCAGCCAGACCACGGTCTGGTAGTGCTCCAGCGCCCGCATGAGGGGAGGCAGGTTGTCCTTGCCGCCTTCCGGGCTGATTTCATGAAAGCTTGTCGTCTCTTCAGCGCCCCGGTCACTGGGGTAGAAGATGCGATCCGGCTTCAGGGCCTGCACCGCCCTGCCCACCTGGGGCCAGTGGCGAGCCATCCCGGCCGAGCTGTCGAGCACCAGCGCGATGCGCTCGGGGGGGGCGGTGGTGGCCAGGCGAGCCTGCACGAACTCTTGACCCAGGGGAGACCACACCTGGGAGATCTGCCGATTGCGCTGCGCGCTGATGCGGGTAGGCAGGTTGACCGGGCCCCGCAGGATGCGGCCGGGATCAAGGCCCGGAGCCGAGAGCAGCGTGCGCGACTCGAAGTAGGCGTCAGCCGTGCTCAGGGCCTGGAAGTTGGAGTGCACGATGCGGGGAGTCTCCAGCACCGCCTGGCGCTCGCTCGCGAGCGTGAGGGGGGAGGTGATGCCCAGCTTGAACTTCATCTTGCCGTTGGGAGGGATGGGGAAGCAGCGCGCTTCGATCCGTCCCGGTCCGGCCGTGGTCACCAGCAGCGGGTCGCGGTTGGTCTGCACCACCGCCTCGTAGGCCTGGCGCGCCTCGCCCACTTTGGCATAGGCTGCCTCGCGCTCGTCGCCGGCCACCCACAGGGTGGCCCGGCTGACCACCGCGCCGGCCGGCAGGGCCACTTCCATCGTGCCCTCCTGGTTCCAGCCGGCCGTGTTCTCGAGCTCGATGGTCCACTCGGTGTAGGCCAGCGCGGCGTCCGGGTCGATGGACCCGTCCAGCCGCGACACCGTCTGGCGGATGCTCGACTGCACCTCCTCGGAGGTATCGAAGGTGCGCATCCTTGCGGGAAGGGGCTGCAGCTCGGCCCGCTTGCCGGTCACCTGGAAGTAGAGCCGCCGCGAGCGCTCGACCCCGATGGCGGGCGTGGGGCGCATGATCCGGGCCACCGGGTTGGAAGGCCGCTCTTCGTGGCAGGCCCGCAACATGGTGGGCCGGTCGCCCAGGTGGCGCAATAAGGCGAGGGAGCCCTGGTCCATCCAGTAAGCTGTCAGGGCCGCCGGTACCCAGAGCGCCACCAGCGTCAAGCCCGCGCCCAGCATGCCCAGCGCGTAGGCCTTCGCTCGGGCGGCCCGGCGCACGACGATGGCCATGGTGGCCAGCGAGAGGATGGGGGCGAGGGGGAGAAAGCCGATGCCCGCAAAGGGGATGGCGCAGATGGCCAGCGGCACCAGGGGTAGGAAGGGAAGCGAGTAGACGAAGGCCACCAGGGTGGCGGCCCCGGCCAGCAGGTCGAACAGGCGGTTGAGTCGGTCAAGCAGGTAGAGCAGGCTGACCAGCGGCACGGTGGCCACCAGCAGCATGTGTCCGGGCGTGGGGATGGGGTCGAACCAGGTGTCGGCGCAGGGATGCCAGGCCGCCTCGATGACCAGGGCCGCCAGAGGCAGCAGCAGTCCGAACATTACCACAAAGAACTGGCTCGCGGGTCGGATGCTACGGAGTCGTTTGACCTCGCCCGATTCGCTGGCGAGGTTCCATGTCGTGTTGCTCATACCCGGAGGGTAGCATGGAAGCTTTGCAAAGCAAAGTCATCTGTGTGACAAATTGGTGACAGGCTTGCCGGGAGTCTCTCGCTTCTCCACGGAGGGGCTCCATCTTCACCGTGGGATTCGCGCCTCAATTGGGATCGTGTCGACCGTAGGGAGGCTCTTTCGGGTCGATGATGCTCATTGGGTGTCCTCTTTCCCGGAACGCCTCAGGACTCGTCAGGATCATTCTGGCAACGGTTTCGGGCTACAGGACCACCAGGTGGTGCGGCTCCGCATCCGGCACCGCACTGAGTGGGATGGCGCGGTCAAAGGTTGCCAGGAAGCCATGGCGAGAGACGGCCAGGGCCAGGAGGTAGATGTCGGTGATCTGTCTCGGTCCGTGGATCCTATCGGCGTGCAAAACCGAGCCTTTCAGCAAACTGAGATCGGCGGGCCAGAATTCGTGGTGCGGCGTGGAGGCTGCCGCCTGAAGAAGAGTCAACGCATTGCGCGTGGAGATGGGCTTGGGATACTTCGGTTGACTGATGATGCGAATGAACCCGTTCTGAGTGAGTGGGCACGATGCCCATCCGTTGACGGCCTGATCTGAGAGCCACTCCCGGGCTCGGACGTGGTGAACGTGATCCTCATCGAAGAGAGCCAGCAGCACGCCGACGTCCAATAAGGCGCGCATCAGTCGTATTCTTCGTCGCGCAGCTTCTCGATGAGCTCGGGGGTCACGATGACCCCGCGCCGCGGCAAAGGCCGAAAACCCAAGAACTCAGCCGACCCCGACGGAGGAGTCTGGCCGCGGGTTGACAGTCCTCGTCGGGCCAGCTCAGACAACACCTGACCGGCTGTCTTGCCCTCACGTCGAGCAAGCTCTTTGGCTGCCAACAGCACGTCGTCGGCGATGTCCAATGTGGTTCTCATGTATCAGATGCTACGGCATCAGTTGGCACGTGTCAACGGGGGAGCCCGACTCACCGCGCACCCCCTGCAGATCATCTGTCACGACTGAGTGCCTGCGTCAACCGAAGCATTCAGGTACCAAACACTGCTGAGGACCGGCACTTTCGGTAAGAATGACCCCACGCGCGCGGTGAGCAGAAGCCGCACCGTGCAACGGAGAGTCTATATGCCGGCACACCCCGCAACTTGACATGTTCACTCGTCATGCGCAAGCTCGACGCGTTACCCGGCGCAGGGAGCGCCCGGGCTCGCTCTGCCGGGCCGGGACGACCGGGGCGGAGCTCGGATGGCAGCCGATCGGTTTGGCCGCCAGCAGCAGCTCGCGGAACTTCTCCGGCGTGTTGCCGAAGCCCGCGAAGAAGGCGCAGGGGTCCTCGTCGATGTCCA